>Ga0118677_10002401_pt1 | contig 37765 bp, 53 predicted proteins | sample AliMusrvi5mmetaG_FD_86154 | JGI IMG/M metagenome (GOLD analysis project Ga0118677, IMG submission 86154) | reverse complement strand
CCTCGCCGACCATCTGCTCTGGCGCCAGTCCTACGGCGCCGAGGGCAAGCGGGCCAACCTCGCCGGGGCCAACCTCGCCGGGGCCAACCTCGACGGGGCCAACCTCGCCGGGGCCAACCTCGCCGGGGCCAACCTCGACGGGGCCAACCTCGACGGGGCCCGTGGCTTCGAGCCCTTCATCTGCGTTGGCCCGATCGGCAGCCGCCAGGCCTACACCACGGTCTTCCTCTACCAGGACAAGATCGTCTGCGGCTGCTTCACCGGCACGCTCGCGCAGTTCGAGGCCAAGGTCCAGAAGACCCACGCGAAAAACCCGCTTCACTTCGCTGAGTATCGCGGCCTGATCACCTATGCCAAGACGCTGCGCGATGCGATGCCCGAGCGCCCCGCCCAGGAGCCGGAACCGCCCGCGCCCTTCGCCGAAGGTGACCGGGTGCGTCTCACGGCCGCAGGCAAGGAGAAGTATCCCTGGGCCACGAGCGACCAGGGCGAGCTGGAGGTCCTCCGCTGGATTGTTAGAAGGATGTTCACGGCCCACCAGCGCATGGCTAACAACCAGAAGTTCGACCACTGCCTATGCTCGGATTGCCAGCAGGCCCGCCCCTTCATCCCCAAGGAGGAGCCCCGCTACTGCTCAGCCATCGATGAGCAGGAGGCGGTCTCGTGAAGATCCGCACCAAGGCCGTCTACGACGCCCTCAAAGAGCCGGGCACTTGTGTGCGGTGCGCCAAGCGCCAGGCCATCCCCGGCATGACGATGTGCGACCCCTGCAACGAGCACCGAACGGAGCAAAACCGCCAGCAGGCGCAGCGGGCCGCGGAGCAGGGGTTCTGCTACCGGCATCGGCACAAGAAGGTGGTCCCTACCTATCGCAGCTGCATCCTCTGCCTGATGCACGACCGGGCCCGGAAACGTCGCACAGGAAGGGCGGCATGATCCTCACCCAGCAGCAGCTCATCCTCGCGCTCAGGGCACTCCCTGAGCCGATCCGGGTGTGCAGCGTGACGATCCATGCCTGGGTGAGGGCAGGGTGCCCTACGGTGCCCGGATGGAAGAAACCCAGGTTCGTCCTGGCCGTAGTCCTGCGCTGGCTCGAGACCTCAAGAGAAGTTGATCCTCTTGAGTTGGAGGTCCGGGATAGGCTCTACCTGCGCAACATCAGGAGGGCCGGTTGACCAGGTGGCTCATCAAGCGCGGCGCGATCTGGCACTACCGCTTCGTGTTGAACAAGATCCCCTACACGGGATCCACGGACGCCACCGACATGGCCACGGCCAAGGCCGTCCTCGAGCAGATCCGCAGCGAGATCGTCCTGGGGGAGCATGGGATCCGGAAGGCCCCCACCCTCGGGGCGGTCATCGAGGCCTGGCTCCAGACCCGGGGCAGGTCCTCTTCGGATGAGCACCGCCTGGCTGCCGAGAAGGCCCGGACCTCCCTCAAGCCCCTGCTCAAGCTGCCCCTGACACACATCAGCACGGCTCGGGTGGAGGACTGGCGCTCGGACCACCTGCGGGCCCACAGCCCCGCCACCGTCAACATGGTCATGCGCTACCTGAAGCTCTTCTGCCGCTGGGCCATGAAGGACAAGGCCATCAAGTCCATGCCCTACTCGGTGAAGATGCTCGAGGAGGTGAAGCGGGACCGCCCCATCGTGGAGAAGGTCCAGCGGGAGGAGTTCCTCGAGGCCGTGGCCAAGGTGAACCCCCAGATCCCCGCGGCCGCCATCTTCACCATGAACCTGGGCATCCGTGAGGGCGAGATGCTGAACGCCCGCTGGGAGTGGCTCACGGCCACGGAATACCACGTCCGGAGCAAGACCAAGGGCAAGCGGGATCGAGTGGTGGCCACGCCCCAGAGCCTGCACACGGCCCTCGGCTGGATGCTGACCCACCAGGCGCTCAAGCGGAAGGAGGAGCTGCCGGTGCAGCGCCCCCAGCTGGGGCTCATCTTCCCCGGCAAGTCCGGTAAGCCCCACAACCGCGGCTGGCTCAACAAGGCCCTGAAGCGCGGGGCCGTGGCCATCGGCGCGCCCACCTTCGGGATCCACCGGCTGCGGGCGACCTTCGGGACGCTGCATCTGCGGAACAAGGCCCCCCTCAAGGAGGTCCAGACCATGATGGGCCACCGCTCCGCGATGACGACCCTGATCTACCAGGAGACGAGCACCGAGGAGCAGAAGAAGCACCAGGACGAGCTGTGGGCATGACCTACCCAACGATACAAACGGTGTACAAGCGAAAACGCGAAGCCCCGCAAACCCGCACCAGCACTGCAACAGCCAGACCGAGCGGCCCTGACTGTTAATCACTAGGTCGGGGGTTCAAATCCCTCCTCCGGAGCCAGAAAACACAAGACTTAGCCCCCTCACGGGGGCTTCGTTTTTGTCGTTTTTTCGTGCTTTTTCGTCGCCTTTTGGGGGAGAGGCGCTACAAAAGACGTACAGCCCTCAGAACCGCATGATCTGGGCCGCCGTCCCAATGCCCCAACGGCGGTAGTCATCGGTCGACACAAACCGGGCGTCGCGCGGGTTGATCTTCCAGCCGAACCAGACTCCCCAGGTGGTGTTCTGGTATCGGTAGCCAACGAAGGGGCCCGACCAGGCGAGGAAGTGGCATGGCGTCCCGTCCGGCTCGACCTGGTCGGACCCGATGAAGCGGGTGCCAGGGCTGGGCAGAGTGGAGATCCACGGGGTGAAGCGCAGATTGCACACTGGGTTCCTGAGGAACCACTGGAAGGCCGTCTTGTCCTGCCACCAGCTGAACTCAGGCCTGATGCCGTCCTCGTAGTTGCCCAGCCACCAATTCAGCAGGGAGTTGGCGTAGGCGAAGATCGGGCGGTCGGCGTCCATCATGGAGGGGACCACGATGACCCGGGCCCACCGGGCTGCCGCCCAAGCTGCAGGGATGCCTAGGACGTAGAGGGGCAGGAAGATCGCCACCTCCACTGCCAGGAAGAACACCAGCCCCCACAGGGCCATCAGGGCCGCCTCGAGGTAGCGCATCACAGCCCCGCGAGCGTGCGAGCTGCAGCAGCATCGGCGATGAGCCCCGCGCCGGCCGCAGCCTCGATGAAGGCGGCCAGGTGGTCGGCCCGGTAGCCGAAGTCGTCGGTGAGCCCGGGCCCTGCCCCGGACTCCAGGGCTGCGAGGGAGGCCTTGGCTGCGTCGAGGCGGCGCTGCGCATCCCCCACGCTCGAGGAGACGATGGTGGCGAGGTTGGCCCCTGTGGTGACCTCGCCCTGGATCTGGGCAACCCGGCAGCGCAGCTCGTTGCGGCGAGCCTCATTGGCGAGGGCGGTCTGAATCGTTGCGTCCATGGAGGACTCCTAGCTGAGGATCTTGAGGTTGTGGGAGAGGAGGCCGTCGGCGAAGTAGGTGTGGCTGCCATCGACGCTGAAGGTGACGACCTGGGCCTTGATGGGCTTCCCGATGCTGCGGACGATGCTGGGCTGTTGGGCCAGGATCGAATCCCCAGCCACCAGGTGGCGCGCCTCGAGCCAGCCCTTGCCCTCGACCATGAAGCGGTGGGCCGCACTGAACTCAGTGACCGTGCCGTCTTCCAGCAGGATGGGCACCCGGTCTGCCCAGATGATCGTGGGGCTACGCACGATCCCGACCATGGGCTCGAGGGTGGTGTCGTTCACACCAGCCACCTGGGCGCCGTCGTAGAGGTCAGCCGCATCCACCAGGAGACCCGAGGCCAGCTGGATCTGCACCCAGGGCGCCGGGCAGCCGCCACCACCTGACCCACCTCCACCACCAGATCCGCCACCCGAAGCGCCCGTGATGCCGGACGGCCAGGTGGTGCCGTTGTTGGTGAGGGCAGATCCGTCTGTATTACCAGCTGCAGCGTAGAAGCAGTTGGCGTCGCTGGGGCCGTAGGCGTTGAAGAGCTGCACGATGGCGGCGGGGAAACCGCTGGAGATCAGTGCGTCGGTGGTCTCGAAGGTGTTGTAAACGGCGTTGCTGGTGTTGGTGTCCGTCCCGAAGCTGAAATAGAGCCGGTCCTTGATGGGCTGGTAGTAGGTGTCCACGGCGGTGAGGGTGGCCGTGGTCCCTGCTGCGCTTTGCCGGAAGAGCTGGATGCCTGCGAAGCGCATGGCGTCCAGGTTGTCGGTGCCTCCGGAGGCGCTGGGCTGGATCTTGAGTTCGAGGCGCCCGATCTTGTTGGTGGTGTCCCAGCGGCGGCGACTCACGGTGAGGCACCCGATGTTCGGGGCCCCGCTACGGGTGGTGGTGTCCACGTTGCCCCGGTAGATCACGCGCCCACCTGCCCCGCTGCCGTCAAGGGCCTGATTGAGGCGCCCCCAGAAGTAATCGCTGAAGACCACGGCACCCATCTGGAAGTTGCCGGGAGCCACCTTCAGGGCCGTATTGCTGATGTCCATCCGGGCCCCGGCGGTGGGGTTTCCGGAGGTCTCGGCATAGTTGCTGGTCTGGATGGCATCGCCCTGGAGCATCCCGCGGGCGACGGCGCGGCAAGCGTAGATGTTGTCGAAGTAGACGTAGTTCCCGGCCGTGAGGGTTGAATCCTTTTGGAACCGGAGGGCGCAAGCCACTGCCCCCGTGGGTGCGGTGACGAGCCTGCTGTATTTCCCCCACGGCCCGGGGGTAGCGGTCGGAAAATCGAAATCTTCCCCGGCGAAGGCTGTGCCGCTTGAATTGAACCAGACGAGGCTGAGATAGGCATGCCCCCCGCCACTCCCGACACGGGCGGCCATGAATTCAAGGTAGAACTGATCAGCCTCTACGCATGGGATGTTGGGCGTGAAGTAGCTGAACACCGTCGTCCCATCACCGATGACTGCCCGGCCCTTCGTCCCCGTATAGGCGGCTGCAGCACTCACCAGCACTGCCTCATACCCAGCGGGGCTTGCGTCTTCGCTGTTCCCGTTCTTGACGAGGTTGTAACAGCTCCGGGCCATGGCATCGGCATAGGCTGCATTGGCCTGGATCTTGTCCTGGCAGGCCTTCTGGAGGGCAGCTCGATTCGTGGCGATGCTCGACCACCAGGTGCGAAGGTTGATCACGATGCTGGTCACATTGAATGCCGTGCCATCGGGCCAGGTCGTGGCCCAGCCCGCAGGCGCTCCAGCAGCGATCAGGTTCGTGCTGAGGGCAGCCACGGCATTGTCGTAGGCTGTGGCGCTCACCCCAAGGGCTGAGGCTTGCGCGTCGAGCTGGGTCTTGATCTGCTGCTCTGCGTCCCAATCCCGCCGCAGCTGGATCTTGTCCTGGTTGCTGAGGTAGTCGACCGAGTTGATCTGGTTCACCCCGGTTTGGGCGCCATCTACGCCAGATTGTGACCCCACACCTGTACCGGTGGGAGTGGCGCTGGCGGTGCCGCCGGAGTTTGCCCACGGACCCTTAGGCATAGACGGACCTCACGGAAGCCTTGATCGTCAGGCTGTTTTTGGGGAAGAATTCCCGCTTGAACTCTCGATCTGCGCCAAGGACCTGCACCGGATCGAAGAGGTAGTTGGTGGTGTCCGTAGCATCGGTGCCGGTGTAGGCCACTACCTCGAAAGCGTCCGGGTTCGGGGCGGTGGCCGGGAAGTCCCAGGTGATCGTGAGTGTTTTTCGGTTGTAGAGGGTGCCCCCGCCACCTGGCGTGACACCGCCGCCGCCGTTGCCAGCATCCCCAGGGTCATCAATGGATTTAATTAGCCGCATGATGTCCTCTAAGTCACCGTCACTGCCACGTTGTAGGGGGTCGGCACCGTCTGGGCCGCGGGCGTGAAGGTGTAGGCCGGGACGCTGGCGAGGGACTGCTTCCCGCTGCCCCAGAGATTCACGGAGACGAGCTTGATGTAGAGCAGCGCCCCCACGCGGGCCGCAGGCACCGGTACCCGGGCCAGAGCGGCGTCCACTCGTGTGAAGGTCTTCCCGCTGAGGTGAGACGCCTGGGCGGTGCCCCAGAGCCCACGAACCAGCAGGGTCTGGAGGGTGTATTTGTTCGCGGCCGTGAGAGTGGCGTCCTGGTAGGCGAACATCTCCCCGTCACACCAGCAGAGGCTTTGGCCGTCCCGTGCCACCTGGGCGGCCACGCTCTGTAGCGTGCCCTTGCTCACCGTGAGATCCACCGCGCACGTCGAAGTGGTGTCCTGCTGGGTCGAACCGGCCGCCATGTTGGCCGTGAGCACTCCGTGCCGTGCGGGCGCCGAGATCTGGCCAGCCAGCGCGTAGGTGGTGCCATCCGATGAGGCCCAGACCTCGCAGCCGCCCCAGAGCGCGCCTCCGGAGGTTGCAATCATCACTTCGGGATCCGCGCCCGCCCGATAGAGCGTCGGCACGTCGAAGATCACGGGCGTGTTGGCGTTGCCAGGATCAGCGTTGACGTTGGGCGCGGTGCCGTCAGTGGTCTGGGTGGTGTAGAGCGTAGCCGTGCCGGTGCCGAAGGGCCACTCCTCGGCCGTGACTGTGAGCCCCTGTTCCTCGCTGTCCTCGTCGGGAATGTCGACGCTCTTGATGCGGCAGATCTTGTGGTCCAGGCCGAGAAGAGGCTCCGTGAGGGTGACCAGGTCGACCATGGGCTCGAGCAGGATGAAACGCCAGCCGAGGCGGAAGGTGTAGGTCCGGCGCACATTCACGTTCCGCTGGGCCCGGATCCGGCTGATCTGGAGCGCGTGGGCCGCCCTGGTGATCGAGTGGAGAACGATGGGCGAGTCCTTCTTGGTGCCGTTCTGGGCCACGTCCACCGGCTCAGGGTCATCCAGGACGCTGATGTTGTAGGCATTCAGCCGGTTCAAGAACTCAACGGGTACGCAGTTCTTCACGTCCTGGGGGCTGGTGAGGCTGACGCTGATCGGATCCTCATCCGGGCTGTCCACCAGGAAGTCATCCACGCCCAGGTCGTAGAGCGGGGTCGTGTTCGGCGTGAAGGTGGTCCCGTTGGCGGTGAGGGGCTGATCGCCATAGGGGACGACCTTGAGCGTCATGGAGCTGGCCCCCGCGGTCCAGACACCCTCGGAGTTGGTGGCGTCTAGCACCTCCTGAAGCTGGGTGTTCATGGGCTTCTGTTCGGTGAAGGCCGGGCTCAATACGAAGCCCATGGCCTGGCAGTAGGTGGCGAAGCTTGCAGCCCCGGTGACCAGGTCAGCGATCTGGGCCGAGTTCCAGCCGCCGCCGTAGTACACGTTCGTCAGCATGTCGGGGATGATGTCGCTCGGGTTGGCGTCGTAGGCAGCCGTCGCGCTGGGGTCCTGCTGGGTGGCGAGGATGCCGATCACTTCGAAGGAGTGGTTCTTCATCGCCCCGCTGCTGCCCAGGTCAATGGCGGCCGCACACACGATGGCCGTGCCGCTGTAGCCGAGAGCCTTCGAGGGGTGCTTCGAGGTCCAGGTCGGCCACGCGGACTGGGGCCGGGTTCCGGTGTAGAAGGTCAGCCCGTAGCCGCTGAGGCTGCCGACCTCCTTGTCGCGCCAGACCTGGTTGATCCCGGTCACCGGGCCCTCGCACAGGGCCAGAATCACGCCAGCAGTGTAGGTGTAGGTAGTGTTGGTGACGGTGCTGCCGCCTCCGCCGCCCTTGCCCACCTGCTGGCTGCTGGTGTGGGCGATGGGCGTGAAGTCGTCGTAGTCGATGAGGTTGCCCGGGATCCGGTTGGTCCCGTAGACGACCGGGAGCACGCCCCCATAGGACGAGGTCTGGAGCTGGATCCCGGCCAGGACGTCTTCGGTGGTGCTGGTGCTGTGCCCGCGGCCGCCCATCAGGCACCTCCCCACGGCGACCAGAAGCCCGCCAGGCGCTCGGCCAGGTCCTGGTTGGCCACAGAGTCATCGAGGACGACCGCGCCGGCGTCGATGAAGGCATGGACGATCACGGGCCACTCGATGACGATGGCGGCATGGCTTAGGCAGCGGCCGTAGCGGAAGAGGGCGATATCCCCCGGCAGCGGGGCGTCCACTGGCCGCGCATGCTCGGTGACCAGGGCCTTCATGCGCTCACCGTCCCGGTGCAGGTGCCAGTCCGCAGGGTAGTCCTCGGGCTCTACGTGGGGTAGCACGGCAGCTCCCTCGTAGACCTCGGCCAGGAGCATGCCGCAGTCGACCCCGGCGCCCATGATGCGGCCCTGGTGGTGGTAGGGCGTCCCGAGCCAGCAGAGGGCCTCCTGGACCACGGCCAGGCGCTGCTGCTGCTCCTCGGCAGGGAGGTGCTCAATCTGAGCGTGAGCGGAGAGCATGACGTCGGCGATCATCGGGTCGTCTCCGGAGGCGGGACGTAGGGATAGCCACGGAAGCGCCCCTGGTTGGCCCACACGCCACAGGCCGCCTGGGACCGTGCGCAGCCGGGGTAGATGGTGAACGTGTCACCCGGAGCTGCTGCGGAAGGCAGGGGCATCGTGAGGACAGCGATGCCAGAGAGGTAGGACTTCACCGCCCGGCGCGACCCAGAGGCTGCCCCAGACGTCATGGCGAGCACACCCAGGTTGTAGTAGCCGTCGACGTGGCCGGTGCCCACGTTCACCTGGTTGATGTTCGTCCCGGATCCAGCCGTGCCGGCATCCGTGAGGGCGGCCAGGTTCTTGCCGCAGTTCGGATCGCCGAAGGTGTTGGAGCAGCCGGCCATGAAGAGGGCATGCGGGAAGGTGTTGGTGAGCCGTTCTCGGTCGTCCTTCACGTGCAGGGTGACCAGGGTCGAAGAGGGATCGACGCCGGCGACGTTGCCTTCGAAGAGGATCGTGGAACCGTTGGAGGTGTCGCCCCAGGTCGGCATGAAGACCCGCTCTACCTTCACCCGACAGCCGTCGAAGCCGCCGTTGTGGGCGTAGAGGGTCGCCGGGATCCCCGCGATCTGGGCAGAGCCGCCGCAGAGCAGGTCGAGGTCCATGGTGCCGACCTCGAGCCCCTTGGCCATGTGGATGGTGCCACGCTGGAGCAGCGGCTGGGTGCCTTGGTCAGTGGAGGCGGTGAATAGCTGAGCGCTCAGGCTGATGTCGGTGTCGGCCTGGGCCCAGTGGAGGATCGACCCGCTTCGCAGGGACAGGGTGTAGAGGTCCGCCATCAGGAACGTGCTATTCCCGTTCAGTAGCGAGATAAAGCCAGCCGATGCGTACTTCATCACTTCACGCTGATCAATTTGATGGTGCCGCCATCCCAGGCCCCGGACAGCATCTGCTCGATCTCGGCAGAGTCACCATCGAACCGGCAGCGTCGGTAGTAGCCGCCCGACCAGGTGAGCACAGCACCACTGATAGGCGCAGTGGTGAAGGTGATCGTTCCGCCAGTGGTCTGGGTGTAGTCCGCGGTTACGGTGACGGCAACGGTTGTTGTTGGGATGTAGGCTGTGGCGATTGGCGAGTTTTCAACCTGGGCGCCCCAGACGTAGATCCCATAGCCAGCAGTCCCGGCGTAGTTGTAAATCGTGTCACCAGTTGATGCCGCGATCTGGATGCCTGCTGTTGTGGTTGGCTCGTTGAAAGTCCAGGTACAGCGATACCATCCGCCACCCACGGGAGTCATGGTGGCCGAAGTGCCTGCCCCGATTGTCCCGATGGTTCCATTTGTGAGGTTAAACCAGACCTGTCTTGAGCTGGTGGTATCGAAAAGCACCCCATAGCTGCGCTCTGCGGACTTCATGAACACGGAAACGGTGAGCATTCCCGCAGCCACGGTGATGGCTCGGTAAATCGAATGCTCGTTGGTGGTCGCGTCCTCCTGGATCTTCCTCGCGGTCAACGTCCCATCCGGAGCCCCCACAGAGGGCACGGAAACCGTGCTATGCACGGTCAACCAGGATGCGTTCTCCTGTTGGGCAGAGTAGGGGCACAGATTGGTCCTTGGAGTCTGGAGCATCGGCTGCGTGCCTTGCCAGTCCGTGCGATAGATCTGCACACCAGGAGCGGGTTCAGTCACGGGCTCAAAGCCATCCGTGCCGGGGTAATAGCTCGGCGTCACAGTCACGGCCGTGGTGGTCGTGGGGATGTAGTCTGTAGGAGTGGCGCCCAGTTCGAGCTGCGCGCCCCAGGCATAAATAGTAAACGGGGTATTATCTCCATTCGCGCTGTGGATTAATATCTGCGGGGTTGCCCCAGTCCCAGTGATGCTGAATCGTTGCCAGGCAGTGGTGATGCTGACCACCTGGAGGCCGCCCAGGTTGTTCCCCAGCCGAAGCGAAACCGGAGCGTCGGATCGAAGCCAAACCGATCCGGTGTAGACCTGCCCGGTCAGGCCAGAAGAGACATTCCCGTAGATGCGGTAATTCCCGGCAACGCCGGTCCCATCATAGTTGATGCGGTCTGCGGTTGCCGTTCCATCTGGAGCGAGGGTGCAATCGATAGCGATAACCACGCCTGATGTGGTCGACCACGAGTTCATGCTCTGGGAATAAAGGCAGATGTTCGTACGGGGCGTGGACGGGACAGGGAACGTCCCCATGGCGGTGGAATAGTTCCCCGGCTCCCGGCGCTGCAACTGGAACACCGTCTGCGCGCCGGTGCCCACTCCGAAGCCCATGGCCGTGTCGCTGGGGTCATAGGGATCCTGGAAAAGGAACGAATCCCAACTCCCACGGTGCTTCATGAAAAACGCATTCAGAGTGCCAGCCTCATCAGCGAGGGTGTTGTAATAGCCGCCCTGGCGCAGGAAATTCATGCGCAGCTCGTAGCGGTAGCGCGGGAAGGCCTGGAAGCTGGCCCGCAGCTCCTTTCCACTGCTGGCGGTCTGAATCTTGGTGGCGAAGACGGGGGCCCGCTTGACCGAGATGTCGAGCCCAGCCAGGTTTGGGAAAATGAGGCTACTCATGCCGTCCTCCCGTTCCGCATGGCTTCGTTCAGGACGTCAAGGAGTCCACCCTGGTTGCGTCCCAGGGCCTGCTTGAAGCTCTTCGCGTCCATGGCGTGGATGTGAACGTGGGTCTGGCTGCCCCCTCCGTTCTTCGCCATGTTGCGCACGGCGTTGGCCTGCTCCTTCGGGAGGACCATTTCCTCCTCGTGTAGCTGAGCCATGGGGTTCAGGCCGGCTGGGATGTCCCATCCTCCCTTGGCGCTGCCGATGCTCGATTTCATGCCCATGACACCAGCCAGGACCGCGGCCCCAGCGGCCAGGGCGATGGCCCATCCGTAGACCGGGATGGAGGCGGCAGACGCCGCGGCGCCGGAACCAGCCACCACGGCGTTGCCTGTGGCCTGGGTGGTGGCCGTGGTGATGGAGGCGGCCTTCTTGATCATCTCGCCCTTGACCCACTCCATGGCCATGTCCATGGCCAGCTTCATGAAGCCCTGGGAGATCGCCTGCATCATGCCCTGCATGGCCTGCCCGAAGCTCTGGGTCTTGGTGATCAGGCCGGTGAGGGCATTCCCCAGGCTGCTGGTGATGACGGTGGCCACCTGGGTCCAGGTCTTCATCTCCTCCTGGGCCGCCTGGGTATTGATTTTCTGGATGTCGAGGTTCGACTTGCGCTTCGCGGCCAGGATCCTGTTCTGAATCTCGGCGAACTTCACCGGATCGTCCTTGTGCAGGGCCTGCTCGGCGAGGAGCGCGTCGATCTCGATCTTCAGTTCCTCGGCATGGAACTTCTTCAGCTCGGCCAGCTCCTGGGCGTGGGTGATCTGGCCCAGTTGCACCGCCGCTGCGAGGTTGGCCTTCTTGATCTCCATGGCGTTCTTGGCGGCCGCCATTTCGTCTTGGCGCACCAGCTTGGCCAGGTCGGAGGTCTCCTTGTCGGCCTTCTTCTGCTCCTCGTCTGTGGCCTTCTGGATGGCCTTGCCGTCTTCGGCCATCTTCAGGCGGACAGCCACCCACTCGGCGCTGCCCTTCTTGGTGAGGGCCAGCTTGCCCTCCCAGAACTTGCGCTCGTCTTCCTTGGCCATCTCGGCCAGGTCGCCATCGCTCTCGGTGAGCAAGGCCTTCTGCTTCGTCAGCTCGGCCTCCCACTCCCCGACGAGGTTGGGCTTCTCCTTCTTCCCGGCCTTGAGATCGTCGCCGCCAAGGGTGTCGCCCTCGGGCTTCTTCGACTTCTTCTTCGGGCCATCGCTCCAAAGCTCCTTGGAGTTCTTCGCCAGGTCTGCCCAGGACTTCTTGATCCCGTCGACCACCGCTTCGTCTTCGGCCTTGATCTCCTGGAGGCCTTGCTTGCCGATGGCCACGGCGCCTTTGAAGTCGCCGGACATGACGGCCATCATCACCTTGCCGAGGGTCGTGAAGATGATGATCAGCTCGTCGAAGACCGCCGTGACGACGATCGTGATGGTCTCGATGACCGCTTTGAGCACGTAGAAGACCTGCACCACGCCCTTGATGGCGTAGCCAAAGCCCTCGGCCAGCTTGGGGCCCTCCTCGCCCAGGAACTGCCCGAGCTTGAGCAGAATGGGCATCAGGACGTTGCCGACCTGGACCTGCAGGCTCTGGGTGATGAGCTGCACGTCCTTCATGGCGTCCTTGTAGGCCCGGGTCTGGGCCGCGCCCTCGGGCCCGACGACCAGGTTGTATTTCTTGGCCTTCTCGGCGCTCTCCTCGAGCAGGTCCTTGTTGATGCGCAGCAGGGGCCCCAGGTCGCCGACCCGGGCCCCGAACAAGGCCTGGGCCGCCACGTTGCGGTCCGTGCCAGCCTGCATGCTGTTCAGCTTCTCGATGGCGTCCACCATGACTTCGCTGGTGTTCCGCCACTCGCCATTCGAATCCTTGGTGGAGACGCCCAGCTTGTCGAAGGCCTCGCCGTTGGCCCGCATCTGCTTCGTCATCTTCATGGCGATGCCGGTGAAGGTGTCGCCGCCGATGCCCACATGGTGGAGGGCAACGGCCAGGCCGGAAGCGTCCTCGGAGGTGATGCCGAGGGTGCGGCTGAGCTTCATGACCTCGCCGTTCCACTCCAGCGTCTTGTCGATTGCCTCCTTGAACATCGCCCCGCCGGCCAGAATGCCGCCCAGGGCGCCCATCGTGCTCATGAGCTTCTCGAAGCCCTTGCCGATGCCTTCGACGCTCTTGTTGATGTTCTGGGCGGCTTCCTGGGTGCCCTTGTGAGCGGCACCCATCTTGTCGAGGAAGTCGGCGACGATGGCCTTGAATTGGACTATGACTTCCTGATCAGCCACGGAGAGCCCCTCCCTGGAACATGCCGATAAGGTCCCCGAGCTGCGACTCGCGTTCAGCTGGGGGCGATTTAACAGGCTTTGCCTCCCCAACGACGCCCAGACCACGCTGGACGGCGATGTGGGTAGGCGGGTGGGCTTTCCAGTAGCTCGCCAAGTCGTTCATCCTCGGGATCGTCATGCAGTCGTCGATGTAGTCCCAGGTCCAGCCCGTGCTGGTGATCAGGAGCCCGTAGAGATCGCCCCAGTCGAGTCCGTCGCCGCTGGGGCCGGCGCTTCCCCCGTGGTGCGCTCCAGCCCGGACGCGCCCATGATCGCCTCGAGGGCCTTGGCCAGGTTTGCCAGGTCGAGGAGGTCTTCCAGTTCTTCGCGGGTCAGGTCGGGGTAGTTCCTGGTCAAGGCGGCAAGCACCACGTCCAGCACCACGTCGGTCTGGTCGTTGGTGGGCACGTCGCCCATGGAGGCCAGGATGGCCAGCTTCGGGGTGAGCTGGCGTAGGGCCTTGAAATTGAGGGGGGGAGCCACGAACTCGCGGCCCCCCAGGTTGATGCGAACGCCTTCAATGAGCGCCATTGCTTACTCCACCGTGCTCAGGTAGCAGAGGTTCCCGGCGCTGTCGCAGGTGAACTCACCGTCCCACTCGGGGATGGTGAAGTCCTCGAGCTTGGTGCCGAAGGTCCACTTGCTGGCGACGGCCGCAGGGAAGCGGAACTGGACGGTCTGGTTGTTGAACTTCTCGTTGAAGACCATCTGGAAGGTGGTCTGGTTACCCATGAGCTGGTTGACGACCTGAATTTTCGTGCCGCCAGCAGCGGCCGTGTAGCTGTAGTTGAACAGCATCACGGTTGCGTTCTCGGTGGCGTTGAAGCCGTAGACGCCAGCAGCCACGGTGTACTGGCCGACGGCAGGGGCCGAGGCGACGCGGGTGTACTGCACGCCCGTGACGCTGTTGACCACGCCCAGGTCGGTCTGGAAGAAGGCGGAGTTCGCGACGGTGACCGCAGCCGCAGCGACGGTGCCGACTTCATTGATGGCCGTGAGTTCCAGGCCAGTGGAGGCGGTGCCGTTGAAAAACAGGCTGTTGATGGCCGCGGCGTTGAGCTTGGCGGCCTTGGCTTTCCAGGTGGCCTTGCCAGAGCCGCGGGCGAGCGCGACGGGGAACTGGAACTGGCCGCGCAGCTCCTTGAGGCTGAAGCTGAAGTCCATGGCGATGTCCTGGAGGACGCCGAATTGGACGGGGGTGGGGTTGGCGCCGCTGGGAACTGCGAAGACGGAGCCAGAGCCGAAGCTGACTTGCATGGTGACCTCCGAAAGGAGAAGTGGTTACTTGCTGAGGGGTTCTTCGGCAGGCGCCGTGGTGGTTGCGGGGGAAGCCGTCAGGCGAGCCTTCAGCTCTTCCTTGGCGGCATGGAATTCGTTCCAGAGGTCCTGGTCGATGCGCGGGCCGAGCCCGCAGAAGTGGTCGCGAAACCACTGCTCGACGATTTCAAGGATGGGATCAGGCATGACGTCTCCTCAGACGGCTAGGACTTCGACGGGGATGATGGCCACGGCCTGGTCGCCGAGAACGCCTTCGTCCGTCTCGATGGCTCCGGAGATGAAGGCGTGCTGGACGAGGCCGCCCAGGGTCTGCTTGGTGCCAGGGGTGGGGGTGAGCTTCGCCTCGATGGCATCCAGGATGGGGTTGAGGAGGCTGGCTGGGGCGATGGTGGGGTCGGTGTTGTGAACGTAGACGTAGAGCTGGAAGGCGAGCTTGTGGGTGTTCGGGCCGCCCATTTTCTGCACCTGGACGTCGACGCTTTCTTTACCCTGAGCCTGGAAGAGCGCCGGCTGATCTTCGGCTGGCACATCCGACCAATGCTTCAGGCGCCGGGACGTGGTGATGAACCCCGCCGTGGAGCTGGCTAGGGCGAACAGGGCCGCGGCGACGCTCTCCCGGTTCACGGCTTCACCGCCTTGGCCATGGTGGCCTCGAGGCCGTCCTTGATCTCGGATTCCATCTCAGCCAAGGCCGAGCGCAGGAAGGACCGCTCGGGCAGGTTCATCTTCATGGAGTGGGCCCCGACCATGATCTGGCGGGGTTCCTTGACCGCACGACCCCAGGCCATCTTCATCATCCGGAGGTGGGCCGGGACGTTGACGGTGCCCTGAAATCCGAACTCGTGGGCAGCCGCATAGCGGATGTTCGTGCCCACGGAGCCGATCACCTGCTGGGGGCTGGCGTCGACTTTCATGTTGATGGAGCGCATCAGGGTGCTGGAACGGTTTTTCAGCACCTGGCCGTTGAGCTTCTCCTCCTTCACCTTGCGGAGCAGGAGGAGGGCCAGGCGCGAGACATCGGCCTTGATAGCGGCCATGGCCTTCGGGGGCAGCAGCTCCAGGAAGGCCACCACGCGCTCGGCGCCGATGAGTTCCGCGGCGATCATGCCGGCACCACGGAGTTGTACTGCGTGAGGATCGTCTTCACGCTGTCGGGCATGTCTTTGACGATGAAGGCGACGGTTTCCCCATTGATGGTCTTGGAGGCGTGGCCGATGTGGTCGCGCCCCTTCCATCGGAAGGCGCACAGCTCCAGGCAAGCCTGTTCGATTTCGCCAGGGGTGCTGGCGTAGCCGGCCGTGTAGGAGATCTGCACGTTCTGATCGTCCTGGGTGAAGGTGTAGCCGCGCAGGATGATCGCGGTGTCGCTGAAGATGTAGCCCGTCTGGCCGTAGCCCGGGGATGGCGGAATGACCGCCCCATTGATCACCACTGACGCCACGGCCGTCACCGGCGTGTTCCTGAGGACCAGGCGGACACCCCCCGTGCCGTCCCGGGTCTCGTTGTAGCTGAGGCTCCGGATGGTGCGGGAGATGTAGGACTGGATGCCTGCGGACGCGGCCGTGATGAGGCGCTGGAGCTGGTCCGGGATAGGTGCCTGGACGTTCGTTAGCCCCAGCCAACCTTCAAGGTTGGCGACGGTCGTGAGGTCGGAGGGATCGGGAGCGAGGGACATGGTGAGCGCCTAGACGGCGGCCCCGGAGATGATGTTTCGCCAGTTGAGGCCGTCCCAGGCGATCCAGGCAGCCACGGTGGTGTCGTAGTAGTCCTGGTTCAGGTAGGGCTGGGCTGGAGTCGACTGCGGGTTGAGGGGGCGCTGGGCGGTCGTGCCGACCAGGCCGAGGACGAGCCAGCCATTGGCCCCCAGGATCTGGGCGTCCTGATCCGGAACGTCTTGCGGGGTGCCGAGCACGCCGATGTAGTTGCGTCCGGAGACGAGGATCGGGGAGATGCCCCGGGGAGCGGGAAGAACTCGGGTCGTCATGGCCTAGTCCTTTGCGGCGACGGCCGCAGCCACGGCCTTGATCAGGTCGGGGCGCGAGATGTCGGCTTCGAGGGTCAGACCCAGCTCGACGGCCTTGGCCTGCAGGGCCTCGTTGCTCCACTGGGGCACGGGGCGCAGCTGGGGCACGGGGGCCTGGCTGATGGGAGGCGGAACCTCGCCGGGGATCAGGCCGTGAGACACCAGATCGTTGATCGCGGCTTCGGGGACGTCGAACTGGCCATCCACGGCCTCGAAGATCTCGCCCTGCCAGCAGACGCTGGTGTGGTTGCTGTTGGAATACATCTTTGCCATGGGTTCTCCAGAGGAAGGCCCAGGAACCCCGAAGGGCCCCTGGGCGTGGTTGGGGTCAGCCGTTCGCGATGTTGTTGATGACGCCCATGGCGCCGGGGAGGTAGACCGCGAGGGTCTCCTCGACGTAGACGCCGCAGTCGCGCGAGCGGGTGGTCTGGGGCCAGAAGGTCTGCTTGTATTCCTTCCGGATCTTCATCTCGGCGACGTTGGGCACCTCGGCGCTCTGGTACTGAGCGGGGAGGTTCTCGCACCAGCCGAGCAGGGTGCCGGCGGGCACGTTGGGGTGGATGAGGATGGGGACCCTGAAGCCACCGCCCAAGGCGAAGGGGTTGTAGTAGGCCTCCACCACGCCGTTGCCGACGATGGCGTAGGGATCCTTGCCGCTGCCGCCGTCATAGCGCAGCAGGGGGCCGGAAGCGCTGGACAGCACCTTGTTGGTGATGTTCTTCACCTCCTGGCTGTTGGCCAGGATCACGGTGGGACCGCAGCGGAAGTTGTCCCACATGGACTGGAACATCGCGTCGATCTCGTTGACGTTGCCACGGCCACCAGCGGTGAGCGGGGTGCCAGTGCCGGCGGTGCCGGTAGCCAGGGTGTTCACGTAGGCGCCGGAGCCACTCAGCAGGGCCGAGTAGAGCAGGCCGTCGAAGCCGTAGTTGCTGTTCTGGCTGGCGTCGATGGTGACCGCAGTGGCGGCCTGGCCGGTGCCGAGCAGGGGCTTGGTGAAGACGACGGAGTTGATGGTGGTGATGGCTTCCAGCTTCTCCGAGCCCGCCGTGCCGGTGTACCAGGCATAGCCCACGGCTCCGTTGATCGCGGGGGTGCTGGCGAAAAGGGTCTGGCCGAGGGTGACCGCCTGGGAGGCCGCAGCGCTCTTCTGGGAGCTGCCGCCGTTCAGGACGTAGGTCTTGCCGTCAGCCCCGGTGATGGTCGGAGCCTGGACCACGCCCGTGGACAGGGAGGCGGCGTTGATGCCTTCCAGGGTGAGGGCGACCACGATCACGCTGTAGGTGGCCGCGGGCAGGGTAGCGCCGGAGCCGGAGGCGCTCACGGTGGGAGTCGTCGGGGTGCCCAAGGCGACGGACTTGTTGCCGCCCAGGATCGCGAACTCCTCCTTGATGAAGGTGCCCTGGAGCAGCCGCATGGCCATCGTGGACATGAGGTCCTCGAAGCCCATGGCAGCGTTCAGCGCCTCTTCGCTGACCGTGTCTTCCTCACCGAGGGTGCGGTAGCTCGCGGCCTTGTCGATGGCGCTGTAGTTCATGCGGCCGCTGCGCTGACCCTCAGGCACCCACGGCATGGACTTCACGCCGGAACCGGTGAGGCCGAAGATGGCCTTCCAGTTGGTGGCCGTTCCACCCTGTCCGGGGACGCGGGGGATGCGGTTGCGCAGGGGGGTGATGACCGGGTACAGGTTCTTCGCGGGAGCCTGCAGGTCGTAGTTGATGATGTTGGAGCTAGTGGTGAGGGTCTTCTGCAGCGTGTTCTCGCCAAGGGCGCTCTGCGCCTTGTTGATGAGCTGCAGGACTTCCTGAATGGATCCGTGCATATTGCCTCCGAAAGGAGAAAGGGGTTATCGCGTGGCCGTAGCGCCCGCGTGAACGGCTTTGATGAGGAGGCGGGACTGCTCCTCGGGTGGGAGGGACATGAAGGCCTCGGCCTGCTTCTGCAGGTCGGCTTCGGAAAGGGGAGGAGTGGTGGTGTCGTCGGACTTCCCGACGACGATGTTGGCGTTCTGCACGCCCTTGGGCGCCTCGGGCTGGGCCTCCAGCTCGGTGACACGCTTCTTGAGGGTCTCGATCTCGGTGTTGGCCTTGGCCAGCTCGTCGGCAGCCTTGGTGAGGGCCTCGGTGTCAGGGGCAGCGCCCTCGACCTTGGCGACCTTCTTGTTGTCCTCGGCGCCGTCGGCATCCTCTTCGTCGGCGTCCTTGTATCCAAGGCCGTCCATCTTGGTGCAGCACTCGCCGAGGGTCTTGTGGAGGTCTGCCAGGGCCTCTTTGGTAGCCTTGCTGAACTTCTGCCCGGCCTTGGCCAGGTTGCTCGTGCCTTCGGCCTTGGAGAGCTTCTCGGCCATCTGGATCACTTCGACGGTCGGAGGCTGCGGCAGGGTGGCCAGCAGCTCGGCGATCTCCTCGGCGGCCATGGCCTGGAAGATGCCAGCGCCCTCGGCCAGCCAGTCACGCAGGGCTGCGGGGACCGGGCTGTTGTCGCCCTCGTAGTCCGCCTCCCAGGCAGTTTCCTGGCAGAGGTAGCCGATCTGGCGGATCAGGCAGGCGAAATCCTGAACCTCGTAGAGGCCCTTGCGCAGCTCGCCCATGGTGCAGTCATCGGCACCCTCGACCTTGCCTAGCTTGAAGACCGCGTCGGGGTTGGCGGGGCGGTCCACCACGGAGATCTCCGTGAGGCGGATCCCAGTGATGATGGTCTTGTTGAGCGGGTCGCGGCTGGTGATCTTGCCACCCACGGAGAAGCCCTTCAGGACCTCCTCGTCGATCTTCATGCAAGTGACAGGGTCGACGATCTTGGCCTCGAGGTGGGTGATGCCCTCGGCGTCGACCTCGCACTTGATGGCGCTGCCAGCCGCGATGGGCTGGTGCATCTCCCGGATGGCCCCGAACTTCATGTAGTCCGGCAGGGCCGCCTTCATGGCATCCGAGGTAATGGTCTCGCCGTCGCTGTCCACAGCCTCGCTGGAGGCCACGCCGGAGACTAGGATCGAGCCGTCGTCCTGCTTCTCGACCTTTTCAAAGGCCACGAAAAAAGAGGCTTTTCGCTTCATATCAATCCTCCTGGGGGGTGTCGTTGGTTAGGACCGGCAGCAAGTCGCACAGGCAGCCGGGATGGGCGGGGACCGTGGTGGCACCGCTGGGGAAGGCCTCGGTGGCCTCGCCCGTCTCCGGGTCCATGGCCACCGTCGTGTTGTCGTTCAGTTCGCAGTCCGGGCAGGTCCGGTCATCCTCGCCCTCGTTGGCCGTCTGCCACTCCAGGCCGCTCACCACGCCCGATTCGGCGTAGCCGATCTGGTTGCCGCGCACGTCAGCGAAGGCCCGCTCCGTGGTGGCCACCAGGGCAGCTCGACGCTCGCTGAAGGCGTAGTCCTCCTCGAGCACCTTGGCGATGTCCTGCACGCTCATGCCCAGCTCGATCGAGGCGGCCAGGTCGCCCCGTAGCCGGTCCCGGGTGGTCTGGGTGAGCTGGGTGACTAGGTCGGCAGCGTGCTTCTCAGCCCACTCGACGGCCTTCTCGTTGACCTGGTCGAGCAGGTCCGCGGTCGTCTTGGAGCCCACCTGGATGAGACCCTGGGCCGCGCCGTCCTGGGCGATGGCAGCCAGGATGGGCTCCAGGTCGTCGCCCAGCTTGGTCCAGTCGAAATTGACTGCCTCGAGGATCTTGAGGGCGTCCTCCTTGCTCATCTTGGCCAGCTTCTCGGCGCTGTCGGGCATCACGTCGTGCAGCAGCTTGGCGATGGGCTCGACCTGGCCCTTGAAGAACTTGAGGGTGATCTTCTGGAGCTTCGCCTCGAGCTTCTTTAGGGCCTTGCGGTCGCGCTTGATAGGCTGAACCTTCTTGGCCTTGGCCAGCTTCTCAGCAGGCTCAGGCTTGGCAGGTTCCCCCTCCGGCACGGTGGACGGTTCAGCAGGTGGCGCAGCCGCGGGCTGGCCTGGGTTCGCGGGGACAGTCCCAGGGACCGGAGGGGGAAGGGCAGGAGGAGGCACCACGGGCGGCTCGGGTTCGGGCAGCGGCTCCAGGCCACGGTCCTCCCGGCACTCGTCGATGGTGCGCACACCAGAGGCAACATCGATCTGGTCCCGCTGGCTCTGCACCAGGGGTTCCATGCTCTTCTCGTCGCTCCAGACGAACTCCAGGTCAGGGGCCTCGAAGACCTCCCGCAGGATCCGGTCCATGAAGGCCTTGATCCAGTTCATGACGGGCGCCAGGCCCTCGCTCAAGGCCGCCTTCTGCACGGTCTGGGCGGTGGCGCGGTTGTTGTCCTTCACCAGTGCAGATGGGGCGATGCTGAAGGCGAAGCAGACAATTCGGGCCAGCCACTCGTCGTATTCGTCCTTGAGGGCATGCTCCTTTGTGTCGAAGGGCTTCACCTCACCAGGGACGAACCGGGCCCGCTGCCGCTGGGCGCTGTTGCCAGCCATAAGGCTGTCCCACCACTCCTGGAACTTCTTGATCTGGTCGGTCGTCCACTCCTTGGGCACGCCGAAGACCAGGTTGGGGGTGTTGCCGTCGGTGTAGTAGCTGAGCTGGTGCAGCTGGCGCCGGAGGGCGATGTTGACCGTGTTCACGATCTGCTCGACGGGCCCGTAGCCGAAGGCCTGGTGCGTCCGGGGGTTCCGGGGCATCCAGAGCAGCTCCTGGCGGGTGTACTCGCTGGCTATGACGCCCTTGATCACCTGCTGATAGGCCACGCCCTCCATCGGCGTGCGGCCCGTCGGGTCAAGGACGCGCTTGATGGTGGCGCCGTCCATGGTCTCCAGGGCGTAGATGCTCTTCCCCTTCGTGCGGCGCACGTAGACCGTGGGCGCATCCAGGACGAACAGGTCCTCGCAGAGCATCCGGATCCAGGTTCCGAAGGGGTGCTCCAGGTCAGGGTAGGCCAGGAAGTCGGTGATCTTGGTGATGCGCGGGTCAGGCGCTGCGCCCTTCTTGGTGATCTTCATGCCCCGCTTCTTGATGTCCCAGGTGAGCTTCTCGATCTGGTCCTTGCGGGTCTCGATGACCAGGCGCAGCAGGTCGTAGCCGTCTGCGATGCTCCGGAGCATGCCGAAGGTGACGCCCTCGTAGGGCTTCGGGGTTACCTGGAGGTTGTAACCGGTGGCGAAGTCGAAGGCCCGGCCGTGGGCCTGGTTCTGGGCCACGGGGACGATGGGCGTGCCCGGGCCGAACCACTGCTGGCTCGACGCGATCTGCGACGTGTAGTCGAAGAGCCCGAGGCCGGCTGCGGTTTCGACAACGTCGCCCATCAGCGCCGCCGTTCCATAAGCCGATCGAGCTTCTCCTCGATGCGGTCCACCTTCCTGACCAGGTCGTCCTTCTGGACGCCCACGGACTTCTCGATCCGGATGTCAGCCTGCTCCAAAGCGGTGGCACGGTCCTCAACCTTCGTGACCCGGGTGTCCTCATGAATCACATAGGCGAGGCCACTGAACATCAAGGCCAGGAAGGCGATGACCACGTCCAGGCCGATACTGCGCTCGAGGTGCCAGCCGCGTCGGTCACGAGGCTCGCCCTCAAAAGGGCAGTCTTTGGAGTCGCAGGTGAGGTCAGGATTCACTTGGGGTCTCCTAAAACCGAATGCCGACGCGGCCAACGGCCTCGAGCGTGGTTTGGCCACCAGCAACCTGGCGGCGAACGATGTCCATGCCGGCGCGCACGATGCCCCGGTCGTATTCCACACCGGCGCCCGCCGTCTGGTTGGTGCCGTAGATGGCAGTGGCGGCCCAGTGCAGCTCAGGAGGCCGGGCGGCGATGCTGGCGCGCAGCTGCACCACCTCGGCCCTCAGGTCTTTCACCTGTGCCTGGCGTTCAAGGTCGGCCTGGGTCAAGGCCGAGTTGGAGGCCTTCAGGTCGGCCACGCTCTGGGTCAGAGCCTGAATGAGGTCGTCCTTGGCGGCATCCAGGGGAGCCAGGACCACGGGGGCCGGATCAGGGTGAGCAGCGGCGTCCGACGTGGCATTCGTGGGATGAGCGATAGGAGCGGGATGCTGGAGTTTCGCCAGAGCAGCACAAGCGCGGGCGACAGCTTCGTCGTCGGACTGGAGCGCCGGGGTGAGGTTCGTCGCTTCCTGCTCATGGGTTTCCGCCTTGGCTTCGTGTGTGGCCTGGGAAGTGTCGAGCGCATCGGCCTTCTGGAGGTGCAAGGCCGCCGCATGCGCCCGGTACGCGCGCCAGCCCCCGAATCCGGCCAGAGCCAGGACTACGAGGGCGGCAGCGATGAGGTAGGCGCGGGCGGTCACGACTACTCGGCGGGGGTGAAGTCGAGGTAGAACTTGTCGCCCACGGCGAACTTGCCCCACAGCGCGGGGTTGGCGATGGTGATGCCGAGGTCCACGCTGGGGCTGAACTTGGCGAAGGTGTTGTCCTCGTCGAGGCCGTCCTCGGAGTAGCCGCCGGACTTGCACACGCCGTGGAAGCGGATAGTCTCGCTCGTCTTGGTCTTGTCGGGGCCGTAGTGGTTCTCGAAGACGGATCCGATCTGCAGCTTGGCGCGCATGGTCGTGCTCATGGCTGTTCTCATGTGTTGGCGGGGCAAGCCCCGGGTTCGGTGCTCGATTTCAGGCCCAGGGCGGCGCCATGAGTCACGGCGATGCCAGAAAGGGCCAGGGCTAGGTCTTTCACGGGCACGCGGATGCCCTGGTGCTCGTGGTAGGCGGCCAGGGCCAGCACGGCGAGGGTGCAGCCAGCCCAGCTCACGCGGCCCATGTCCAGCGTCACGCCGTCCTTGCCGGTGAAGAGCTGCTTGAGGCGGTCGTGGACCCAGGTCATGCCGTCACCCGGATGAAGTCTGGCGCCAGGTCGCGAATCTTCTGTCGGCCCGCACGGGGCACGACGATGCAGCCCATGGATTCCTGGCCATAGTGGTCGGAATCGATAGATGCGGGCCCGTGGACGAAGAAGGCGTCTCGTCCGTAGGTCTCGCCCTCAACCTGCTCCAGGTGGGCAACCATCGGGCCGAGGTGGCCATGTTGCTCTTCCCAGGGGTCAACGCGATAGAGCCCCTGGGGGAGGGGCCCTACGCAGTGGACGGCCTGCATGGCAGGATTGCCCTTGCCATCATGGTTTCCGCTCCACCCCAGGGCGACGTGATTTCCAACCTCATCCGTGACGAGGCCAGAAGTCTGGCTGAAGGTAAGCGTTGGGCCGGACATACCTCACGCTCAGGTGTTCATCGAGCGAGAGCCATAAAGTGAAGTCGGGTTTTGCCTGGAAAACCCGATAAATCCGACTTCTTTACCCTGCTGCTGGCATGGTTTGAGGCTTTTCGACCAGTTCCTCGACGGCCGAGGCCAGCCAGCGATGATGGCCGCCGTCCGTCCGCCTCGAGGGGATAACACCCTCGAACTTGCGCACGAAGTGGTCAGGGCAGTAGCCCAGGATCTTCGCGGCCTTGCCCGTGCTGATCCAGTCGTTCATGCCACCCCCTCGCCTTTCATCGCCGCGATCTCGCTCTCCAGCCAGCCCATGAGGCCCTCGCCCGGGATCGTGACCTGGCAGTGGGCGTAGACCTCGGCATCGCCCTTGTCGGGGCTGCGGTGGATCCTGGCGATGATGTCTTCCTTGGCCTCCACCTGGATCCCGTTGGTGCGCAGCCTCCAGGTCGGGGCACATAGGTCGGCCTTCAGCTCGGGATCGGGCGGCAGCGCCAGGTCATCCCCATGCTCGGGGTCCAGGGCCTCGCGGAACTTCCACCAGTTCTCGGCGCGCAGGTTCACGAAGGTGAGGGCTCCGGAGCGGTCCTTCGCCGTGGACTTGGCCGCGCCGTTGATGGGCACCACGTCGATGCCGTCCTTGTCCTTCAGGCAGTCGTAGACGCTGCCGCCCACGCCGATGACGTCCAGGTTGATCTTCGCGGACTTCTGGTGAGCCATGAGCACCAGGCCGGCGACGACCGGGCCGTCTGGCGTCTCCTTGCCCGGGTAGGTGGTGATCTGGTCGAACCAGTTGCCGTAGCGGGGCGCCAGGGCCGTCTTGTCCTTGCCACCGCGGGCGACATCGACGCCGAGGCAGGTCATGGGCGTGGTGGGCTTCTCCCGGGTCTTCCAGCGCTCCTGGGCTGCCACCACCCAGGCGGTCGGGATGACCTGGTAGGCGTTGTCCTCGCGCCCGGCCTTGAAGTCGCCGTAGAGCATCTTCGAGCGCAGCGGCTCCGGCAGGGCCTGGAGCGTACTCATGTAGCCGGAGGCCATCAGGTGCGGGTTGTCCTGCACCCGGGCCGGGATGAAGGTCCGGCTGCGGGGCGTGACCCACTCGCCCTCGACCAGGACGGGGTCTCCGTTTGGACACTCCACGTCCTTGCCGCCGATGGTGGTGAACCAGCGCAGCTCGCCGGGCTTGGCCGGGTTGGGGTGGTTCTCGTCCAGCCAGGGCGCCCAGTAGGCGGCCACCCACTCGCCGTCCGAGTCCGTGGGCGGGTTGCCAGTGCAGACCACACGGCACCGCTGGCCCGGCTTGGTGGAGCGGTTCCAGCCCGTCACGAAGCGGAACTGGGCCTCGGTGAACTCGGTGATCTCGTCGAAGCCGTAGAGGTCATGCGGCTGGCCCTGCCAGTCGGTGACGTTCTTCTCGTACTGCAAGTTGCCGAACTCGATCTGGCGCCCGTCCTTGAACTTCCAGCGGTGCAGGCTCTCGTTGTAGCCGCCCTCCGGACGCTCCGGGTCTGGGTTGTAGATCGCACGGGCCCGGTCCTCGATGCCCCGCAGGCTGGGGAACACGCGCCGGAAGATCACGGCCCGGTGATGCTCCCGCCTGGCCACGCCGAGCAGCAGGTCCGTCTTGCCACCACCAGCTGCGCCGCCGTAGAACAGGATGTCGGCCTCGGTCTCGTAGGCCAGGGTCTGCGGGCCCGGGAGCGGCTTCCACTGGCGCGCGCGGCGCTCCAGCTCGGCGTTGATCGCCTCGACCGAGGGGAAGAACGGCGGCAGCATCAGGACGTCGCCTTGGTGGCCAGCTCGGCCAGGGTCATCAGGTCAGCGTCCGACAGGCGGCTCAGGTCGTAGGCCACCATGGGGATCGGGCCGCCGTTCGGGCCGCTGAGTTCCTTCTTGTCCACGAACATGCCCAGGTGGCGGCCAGCCAGGGTGAGCGTGCCCTCCTTGCTGACCAGCTTGATTTTCTTCAGGTAGCCGATCATCCGACGGTCTTCCCCGCGGCCGTCGTAGAGTTCCTCGACCTCCAGGCCTGCAATGGCGCGCCGTGCAGCCTCGGGCATTCGGGACAGGGGCAGCAGGGTGCCGTCCTCGGCGAAGAGCTGGAGCGGATCCAGGAAGGCCGCCGTCTTGATCTCCCGGAGGACCTGCTCGGCGGTCAGCTCGACCTTCTCCGACCGGGCGGCCATGTGCTTGGAGATTTCAGCTTGGATGCCAGCCCTTGCCAGCAGCCGGGGGGCGTTCACGTTCGGGTTGCCTGACGTGTAGCCAGCCCGCCGATAGGCCGCCGAGGCGTTCAGGTCGACCAGGTATTCCCGGACGAAGGCCTGCTGCTTGGGGGTGAGGGGCTTCATGCCACCGCCTCGTCGACCAGGTCCTCGATCGTGATAGTCATGCCGGTGGGTCCCTTGCGGGTGACCTTCTGCGTGAAGACCAGCTCGGCATGGCGGGGCCGATCGTCAACGAGCAGCCCGCGCAGCTTGATGAAGTCGACGAGGCCCTTGCACCCGCCAGCCAGGTTGTCCTGGTCGAGAGCATTGCGGCCGTGCCGGCAGATGGTGAGACGCCGCTTGCCGGTAGCCTTCGGGATCTTGGGGATCCGGTTCAGGGCTGAGACGACCTCCCACTCGAGGACGGTCTCGGCGCGCTTTATGGCCGCCCAGTGCATCCGGCGGGTCTCGTTGAGGGAGGGGGTCACGGACGGGATGCTGAGGGTCCAGGAGGTCATTTCGCCTCCTGGCGCTTCGCCCAGGCGATGAGGTTGCGCTTGGTTGTCGCTTTACCGGCTTCGGTCTTCCGATAGGCCCGCTTGAATGCGTTGAGGCATTCTCGGCACTCCCGGTTCCCGTTCGGCCTGATCCGAGTGTTCTCGGGGGTCATGGCATGGCCGTGTTTGCAGATCGCCTTGGGCTGACGTTTCCGCCGCTTCACGTTTCCGGATGGCACCCCAGCCACCAGCTTTTGTGACGTTGTGACGGTGACATCACCTAAAGGTGATGATGTCACACTGTCACACTTGGGCCGTGACGGTGTCACTGTGACGGTGTCACACATGCGTCACCTCATTTAGAATTAATGATTTAGACTTCATCATCGCCCTCGCTTGTGACGGTTGCTTTCAGGTTGATCTTTTCGAAGCCTTGAGGCGTCAGGGCGTGCCCCTTCTTTTGGATTAAACCGGCAGATCGCAGTCGACAGATGGCCTGCCTAAGAGCACTGCTCGCCTTGGCCGGGACCGACTCAGGCCAGTACTTTTCACCAAGCGCCCGGGTGTCCAACTCGACCGAGAACCTGGCCTCGTAGAGGTCCTTCAGGAGATTCATCTGCCGGGTGAAGGCGATCACCGCCTTGGTGCCCCGGAACTTCGCCAGCAGCTCCGCAGAGTCGGGGGAGACCGACCAGCGGCCGCCGTCGTCCTGCAGGATGACCTTCCAGTCGCCCTTGGGGCCGTTGTTGAACTTCGTGGTGCCGAACACCAGGATCTGGCCCTGCCGGGCCGCCTCGGGGTCCAGGCCAGCTCCGGAGGCCTCGTCCTCGCTGATCTTCGCGAACTGCATGGTGCAGCGGAAATTCCCGACGATGCTGCCCGTGCCACGGATCCAGTCCGTGCTCATGCGGTCGGCCAGGGTGGGCTTGTCCTTCGCGTTCCGCGCCCCGTCCTGGCCCTTGCCGACGTGGTGCAAGACGATGGGGGTGTGCCCATACTCAGCCAGGCGGCTGCAGGCGTTCAGGACTGGTCGCAGGCCCTGCACGGTGTTCTCGTCGCCGTCGCTCACCCGGGCCAGGGTGTCGATGACGATCACGCCTGGGCTTACGCCACGCTCGGCGTAGGTGGTGAGGAGCAGTTCCAGGTTGGGCATCAGGTCAGGCAGGAAGCTAGATGCACCTTCTGACTTCCAGTTGATGAAAGGTGCTGTGAAATTACGGCGGAAGTTCGACTCGTTCTCGGGAGTCCAGTCCTGGCAGAAGCGATAGTGATCGATAATTGAACGCACGCGCCGATGGAACATATCCTTGCCGTCCTCGAGGCCGAAGTAGCAGGCCGCGCAGGGGGGGAGCCGGTCGAAGTCTAGGAACGACTTCCCCGCAGCCAGGGCGATGCAGAGCTGCAGCATGAGGAAGGACTTCCCCAGGCCTGGTTGCGAGGCGAGGACAGTAGGGATCCCGAGCGGCAGCAACCCTGGCACGACCCACTTAACGTCCGGAGGCGTGTGGTCCAGGAACTCGCTGCCGCCGTAGACGGTGAGCACGGGGATGCTGGTCAGTGTGGAAGGATCCACCTCGAAAGACATGGTGGTCATACGGGCCACCCGTAGCAGACGAGGCCCTGCACTGCCCGGGCCTTGGCTAGCATCGAGCCGAACTCGCCCGAGCCGTAGAGCCGGGCATGCTGAATCTTCTGCACCAGGTCCTGGTCATCCCAGGGCGGCTGGCAGCCCTGGTTCCAGAAGCGCATCAGGTCCAGGGCCTCGTCATCGCTGAGGTTGAAGCCCCGCACCAGGCGGCAGGCCAGCACGTAGGTCTGGTTGTCGCCGCCGGCGCCCTGGACAGCCCCGGGCACACCGCCGATGTAGCGCTGGGCCTGAGCGTAGGCATCCTTCCCGCTGGGCCCGCTGAAGCGCAGGATCGGCCGGACGAAGTCGGTCACGGGCGCCTTGATGGCCTCCGGGAACCAGTTCTCGTTGTAGACGGGAAGATCCGCGGCCGCGACCAGGTCAGCCCCGGGCACCAGCTGGTAGATGTGTCCGGTGGGGTGCATGGACCCGGGCCCGATGACCAGGCCCCCGTCGCCCCGCAGGTCGATGGGCGGGATGTCCAGGACGCGCACGGCGTTGGGGATGGCCTTGCCGGGGTGCCGGTAGTAGTAGTGCCGGCCTTTGCTGGTGGCCACCATGAGGGGCGTCGGGCTGCAGGTCTCTTCGATGTACTGGCAGGCTTGGGCGCTGTCGCCGTCGACCACGATCACACCGGAGATCTCGCCCGTGATGATGGCCAGGTTGTGCTCCCCTTCGGCGAACCACTCCTCGACCTGGGCCCGGGCGATGCGTTCGGTCTGGTGGTGCTTCCAGGAGATCGCAGGCCGCTTGCCTCGCAACGGAACCACGACCACCTGATAGCCGTGGTCGTGGAAAGCAAGAGCCCAGTCGCGGGAACTGAGTGCTGCGGCCGTCATGATGCCGCCTGGTCATCCAGCAGCCGACGCTCAAAGGCGACCACAGTGCGGGCTTCGGCCAGGTGCTCTTCAGCCCGGGCATATCCTTCCTGGGTTCCAGACATGAAAGCGAACTTGGCCTCTTGAAGCAGGTTCTCGAATTTGATCCGGGCCGCGGCGCTCATTGGGCGCCCCGCAGCATCATCCCGAAGAGGATGATGAACCCGACGACCAGGGTGACGATCTCGGCCTTGGTGGGCTTCGAATGGGGGAGGCAGTCCTCGCAGTGGTACTTCACGACCCTGGGCTCAAAGTCGCTGTAGTAGGGGCCCTCATACCAGCCGCGGCCCTCGCATTTGGGGCAGTAGGGGTTCGTCATGGCAGCACCGACTGAAGCGCAGCCACCACCAGTGCAAGCCCCATGGAGGCGATCACGTAGAGCTGGAAGGCGGGAAGGGAGTCGAGGACATCGCCGAAGGTGCGCCTCATCGGTCACCCCCTTCCACATCCGCGATCAATTCCTCGACGAGGGTTCGGAGCTTCCGGAGGCCGGGCAGGTCTTCCTTTTGGGTCAGGTGCTTGTCGAGGTCCTGGAGCAGCTGCTGGACCACCTTGCCGGACTGGTTGGCGAGCAGGCCGATCACCACCACCACGTCCTGGTGCATGTGGGGCGCCATCTCGCCGTGGTGGTAGACGCCTCCACACAGCCGCGCCAGCTCCTCCATGTAGCCAGGACCAGTTGAGCGCGTGAGGTGCGGCACCTTGTGGGCTGGGAGATCGTCGGGGTACTGGTCCCCCAGATAGCGCGTGAGCTGCGCCTCGGAGGTCCGGAGGTCGTAGGCGATGGCCTTCTGAGCCTGCCCGCAGATGTTGGGGTCGGTCTCGGTGCGGAGACGCGCTTTCAGTTTGAGCTTAAGGGGATCAATAGATCGTGATTGGTCTTGAGGTGGAGTGCTGCCCACACTGTTCTGCATGGAGGTTCCTTGGTGTCTGAAGTGGGAGGAAAAACGCCCGGATCAGCGCGAACTGTTCCGGGCGCAGTGGTCCCCAGCACCGAGGGCAGTCGGCTCCGAGGGGAAGTGACGGTGATCTGGCTGATGAGCTTGGATGAGCTGCGCCGCGTGGGTCCGTTGGCGTTGCGTCCCTGGCTGGATATCCGGATGCGCACCCTGAAGAAGGGCCCGGCCCAGGTGGTGACCTTCCAGGACGGCCAGCATCAGGAGGCCCGATCCAACGGTGAAGGCGGCGTGGTGGTGAAATAAATCTTGAGAAGATCGACAGCCCGAATGGAGCCTCCGGTCGCCTCCTCGATCTGGAAGGCAAGCAGCCCCGAAGGCCTCGCCGTTCCGTTCAAAACCTCAGACAGGTGGGACCTTCCCACACCAAGGCGAGCCGCCAGGTCGGTGACCGTTTCCTCGAAGGGGTGCGCATGCCGTGCCATGGGTTAAGTGTCGTATGCGACACGATAAAGTCAAGGACAAACGAAATTGCCTCCATGTCGGTCCCCTTCGACTCTATGGGAATGAACCCGTGGCCCCAGCGTCCAGTCATCCAGGCAGCCGTGCTTGCCTATCGCAAGGAGCATAAGCTCAGCCCCGAGCAGATGGCTGAAGTCCTGGGTGTCGGGCCCAGCTACCTCCATAATGTCCTATACGACAAGCGCGTCTGGCCGAGCCTCGAGGTGGCTCAGAAGCTCTCCGAGATCCTGGGTCTGAAGTTGGGGGACGTGGTCGATGATCCTGGCGCCGAGATTCCTGGCTCTACCACGGCCTCTTCAGACCTTGATAGGTTCATGCTGCGGACCATGGGGTCAAATTTGTCCAAGCTCACAGATACTCAGAAGCAGGCGGCTTTTGAAGCGTGGAATGCCATAATCCGTGGCTATGAAAAAGAGTGACTTCCCGAGTTGGTTCGGTCGGAAATACCCGAGTCTGGAAAATCTGGAAGATGCTCTTGAGGCGCATGGCTGCCGGATCACCCGGGCAGAGATCGGCGAGGATGCACTCTTCGTGGTCGGTGAGAACGGTGAACCCCACGTCGTAATCCTGCCCTTCGGCGCTGGGCCCCTGCGCCTCGCGTGGCTCATGGCGCATGAGCTGGGCCACCTGCTGCAGCATTCCGGCTACATCGGACCCTGGGCCCATGACCGCCAGGAGCACCAGGCGCACCGATGGGCAGCCCTGGCTCTGATCCCTGAATCTGCGGTGCAGCGCTACCACAACGCCAGCCTGGATGCTTTCGTGGGGGCACTCTCCAAGCACTACCAGGACCTCCCGCTGCGGAACTGCCCTGAGCGTGAACTCGCAGGGATGATTGCGCGCATGAGGCTTTCCCTGGTAGAAGATCGACAGGACAACAACGAGGAGGCTGTATGAAGCTCATCCCCATGCTCGGCGCCCTGCTGCTGGGCTCCCTCCTCGGTTGTGCAGGAGGCGGGGGTTCTTCCGCGCCGGCCAAGACCCCCGCGCTTGTGAAATGGGCCCAGCCGTCCTACACCATGGGGACTGGCTCGACCTTCACGGGCCTGGCCACCGTGAACGTCACCGCCGGGAGCGACCCTCTCCCGGGCACTCTTGGGATCAACATCGTGGACCTAGACACGGCGATCCCCGGAGGGCCTACTCACACGAACAGCAGCGTCTTCACGGGCTCGAACGGGGTCGTGAACGTGCCTTTCTACACCGGCACAGCCAAGGGCACCTGGCGCTTCCGAGCTGACCTGGTCATCGGTACGACCACCAGCTCCGACACCGTCACCTTCATCGTCCAGTAGGGGATCCCATGGCCAAGGGCACCATCGAGCACTCCAGCGGGCATTGTCCCCACTGCGCCACCAGGACCAAGCTGGAGCGGAATAGCCTCGTCTGGGGCTGTGGCGACCTGGTGATGGTCTGCTTCACCTGCGGACTCTGGGCCCTCGGGAAGATCCTGATGCGCGAGGCCTGGCGCTGCTCGGTGTGCGGGAGCAAGGTCAAGCCCTAAGCCCCAACAGCTCCAGCCAGATCAGCCCCTCTTCGGAGGGGCTTTTTCGTGCCCGATGAAAATTCTTGAAAAAAAGCCGTTGACGAATGTCGTGTGCTATACGACATTCTGAGTCAGCCAAGAACGACGGGCTCCCCCTTCTGCTTCTGCAACACCCCTTCCCTTCACTCCACGTTCACTTCAACCCCAGCAACCCGCGGGCAGGCGGGATGCGATAGCCGCGCCATCCGGCGCAAGGAGAAGCCATGCCGATTCGCACCACCGAACAGTCCGCACCAGCCACCCTCGCCGAGTTGATTCCCCAGCTCACGATGCTCACCACCGAACAGCCGACCACCTCCGAGATCGAGGAAGCGCTGATCAAGATCGTGCCGGACATCACCCGTGCCCTGGCTGACTGGCTCCGCAGCCGTCACACGATCAGCGCCAACGCGCACAGCGCCGGGATTCCCGAGGAGACCCCTGAGGAGCGGGAGTACCTCCACCAGGTCGAGACCGCGCATCCCCACATCTTCGCCCCTGACCTCACCCCCATGGAGAAGCCCGCATGAGCCTGCCAACCCAGAAGACCCCGCCCCGCGACTCCATGAGCGACCTGACGGTCCTGCTCTACGGGGCCAGCAAGATCGGCAAGTCTACCCTCTGCTCCAGTACTGACCACGCTCTCTTCCTGGCCACTGAGGCGGGCCTGAACAGCCTGGATGTGTTCCAGCAGCCCATCCTCAACTGGCAGGGCCTCTGCGTGGCTGTCGCCGACATCGAGAAGGGCGACCACCCCTTCAAGACGATCATCCTGGACACCGTCGACAACGCCTACAAGATGTGCGCCGACCACATCTGCCGGAAGAGCAACATCCAGCACGAGAGCGACCTGGGCTTCGGCAAGGGTTTCAGCCTGGTCAACAACGAGTTCCAGCGGGTGCTGACCAAGCTCTCCCTGCTGCCCTATGGGCTCTACCTCATCTCCCACGCCCAGGACAAGGAGATGGACACCCCCACGGGCAAGCGCATGAAGACGATCCCCACGCTGCCCGGCAAAGCCCGGGAGATCGTGCTGGGCATGGTCGACATCATCCTCTTCTGCGATGTGGAGATGGTGCCCGGGCCCGAGGGCAAGAAGATCGAGCGCCGGGTCATGCGCACGAAGCCTAGCGCCCTCTACGAGGCTGGCGACCGCACCAAGCGGCTGCCCGAGACCATCGACCTGGACTTCAATGCCTTCGTGGACGCCTACAAGTCGGGCACCCCGGCCCCCGAACCTCCTCCGTCAACCAGTCAGCCAATCCCGGCAACGACCGTCCCGGGCAAGGCCAAGGTGGCCGCGCGCCCTACCGTGGCTGCCCCCACTGCCACTACGGCCAAGGGCGCCACCACAACCTCTGCCCCAACTACTGCCCCTTCTGAGCCCCCCGCTGAGTGGGTGGCCGCCATGGTCGAACTGGCTGAGGTCACGGTCGGCATGGGCGAGCAGACCCGCAAGAAGCTTATCGCCCAGTTCGAGGCCGAGGGCCCCAGCAACCTGGCCGCCCTGCGCGCCGAGGTGGCCAGCCTCCGCTCGATCATGCACCCCGAGTCGATGGCCCCCACCACCGCTGGCGAGGTCATCAGCCAGCTGCCCCGCCCTGAGGCCCAGCAGATCAGCCAGGAGGCTATCGACTTCGTGGAGGGGATCGATCCCACGCCCACGCCCGACGCCGATACCGACGAGGCCAACGGCGGCATCAGCCAGGTCCAGTACGAGGCCCTCAACGCCTTCGTCGGCGCATTCAAGATCGATCGCGATGCCCTGCGTTCCTGGGCCTTCAAGTCCGGGCATCTGCTCCCCGGCGCCAACGGCCCGACGCTATCCCGGATGAAGGCCGAGGAGTTCGCGAAGCTCCGCACAAAGCTCACCAACAACGCGGTCACGGCCAAGGGTGAGACCTGGTCCCAGCGCACCGTCCGAATCATCAATGCCACCCCCATCACCACCTACCAGCCGATGACGGCTGCCTCCTAAAGGAACCACCCATGAGCTACCGCCCCGAAGGCGTCTCCGAAGTCACCATCGGCCCCGGCACCCACCCGGTCTTCATGACGGGCATCAAGCGGATCACCGACCGCGACAAGCTGGCCAAGTTCAACGCCCAGGCCGTCTTCATCGCCTCCTTCAAGAGCGTGGAAACCGCCGTCGAGAAGGACCTGATCATCAAGTTCTCCGGCGCGCCCTCCGACCACTACGCCGGCCTGAACATCGACCGCCTGCACCTGGCCGCTGGCCTCGAGGCCCCCGCAGCTGGGGAGCGCCTCGACCTGGACAACCTCTACAACCTCCTCGACGGCGTGGAGCTGCTCCTCGAGGTCAACGAAAAGGGCTACGCCAATGCGGTCCTGATCCCCGAGCAGCCGGGCGAGGAAGTGGTCTGATGGACGCCCTCGTCACCATCCCCGAGGAGGGCTCCCTCCTCATCACCCGCGCCACCTCATTCCCCGTGGACGTCCAGGGGGTGCGCATCAACACCCCCGAGGAGGCCCAAGCTGCCGTAGACCAGACCCGCGAGATCAAGACGCTCGCGGGTCAGATCGAGGAATACCGGAAGAGCCTGACCAAGCCCCTGGACGACGAGAAGAAGGCCATCATGGACACCTTCCGCCCCGCCACGGAGTTCCTGGCCAAGTGTGAGCTGGTGCTCAAAGGCAGCATCACCACCTTCAACCAGGAGCAGGCCCGCATTGCGGCCGCTGCCGCTGCTGAGGCGCGCCGCCTGGAGAAGATCGAGTTGGACCGCCAGGCCCAGGAGCAGGCCGCGTCTGAGGCCCTCCTGGCCCAGGCCGAGGAAGCTGCCCTGGCCGGCGACAGTGCGGCCGCTGAGGCGCTGGAAGAGAAGGCCCTGGCTGCACAGGCCCAGGCTGCCCCCATCGCAACCTATGTGCCCCCGGTGGCCACGAAGCCCCGCGGCGCGTCCAGCCGCACGATCTGGAAGTGCAAGGTGGTCGACCCCTCCAAGCTCGATCGCGCCTACCTCATGCCCAACCAGGTCGTCCTGGATGCACTGGCCGCCACTGCGAAGGGTGTGGGGGATGCCCCCGCCGGTTGCGAGTGGACATCTTCCGACTCCCTTTCCATCCGCTGAGGAACCCATGACTATTACGAGCAAGATGGAATACATAACTCCAAAAATAGCGGCTGAATACCTTCTTCGTAATTTGCTTAACAATCGGAATTTACGCCCGACTTATGTATCAGCTCTTGCATCTGCAATGGCCAGAGGAGAGTGGCAACAGAATCATCAGGGAATTGCTTTTAATAGCAAAGGGCAGCTTGTTGATGGCCAGCACCGCCTTTCGGCGATTATCCAAAGTGGTATTTCCGTCTATATGCTTGTCACCCGTGGACTGGGGATGGAGGCATTTCCAACGCTAGATATGGGTGCCAAGCGCACGATGGCGGATGCTACTGGTATTCGGAAAGCCTGCGCAGAAACAGCCACCTATCTATTTCGCATTCTTTGCCCGGGCGCTGTAATTTCAGCGGCAACCACCACTTTTATCTATGAAACCTTTCGTCCATCTATCGATCTTTTGATTGATCGATGTGGAACCACACGTAGAACAATTACGTCTGCTCCGGTAAAGGCAGCGGCCGTCTGCCAAATGATCTTCATGCCTGACAAGGCTGAGTTCGTCCTTGATACCTACACCAAGTTGGTTCACCGAGATTTTGACAAATTCACACAAACGCAAACCAGCTTCTATAAGCAAGTGGTTGATAAAAACATCATTCCACGGGGCCAAATTCAAGTTGATATCTTTGCAAGGGCTATGGTTGTTTTTGATGCCAATAAAGCTCATTTATCAAAAATACAAATAGATGACCCACTAAAAACCGTATCAGATGCTCGTGAACTTCTGATGATTCTTCTCCCACAACCTAACCCTTTTTTTGAGGTAACTCACCCATGACCGCAACCAATCCCCTCGACCGAACCGCCATCGATACCGTGCTGATCAAGCTCAACCTGGGCTGCCAGTACATGGAGATCAACCACCCGTCCAAGGCTGACGTGAAGAAGGCCTCCGAAGCCGCCAAGGACGCCGCGGACATCCTGAAGGCCTGCTTGGTCCTGCTGGACCACGATATCTACGTCGTCCAGGAAGCACCCCCGGCTCCAGGTGTGCCCCTGTTCAAGGATTCCGGAGAGCCGAGCAGGGGCGTGGAAGTGCCTGCTCCCGGGCCTACGCCCGAGCCCGCCAAGGTTCTTCCCACACTGGGCATCATCGACGTTGAGGTCGTCCGCAAGTTCAAGGTGGGCGACAAGGTGAAGGAGGTCCTCTGCCAGGAAGACCTCGATGCTGGCGAGACGCCCCGCACTGGGGTCATCGATGAGGACGATGGCAGCGACGAAGACAACGCTCCTTACTCCCTGAACGTCGAAAAGGGCTACGGCGGCTGGTTCAACGCCGACGAGCTGGAGATGGTCGAGGCCGGCCCCGAGCTGACCGCCGACCAGAAGACCTTGTCCGAGCCCTTCCCCAAGGGCACCAAGGCTGAGCAGAAGGTGGTCTTCGGGCAGCGTCTCGCCACGTTGGAGGACATCTTCTGCCAGCGCCGCGACCTGGCCGGCAGCACCGCGACCCTGGATTCCCAGCTCAAGGAGTTCCGACCCCACCGCAACGCCTGGGCCGCCGCCTGGAAGGCCGACGCCAAGGCGACCTGGCCGAAGCTGCTGGCCGCCATCGTCGAGGCGAACACCCTCAGCAACGACTTCACCGCCTGGGCGCCTGAGGTAGCCGCATGAGCCAGGAGAAGCCGACCCCCGAAGAACTGAAGCAGATCCTCGCCGACCATCTGCTCTGGCGCCAGTCCTACGGCGCCGAGGGCAAGCGGGCCAACCTCGCCGGGGCCAACCTCGACGGGGCCAACCTCGACGGGGCCAACCTCGACGGGGCCAACCTCGCCGGGGCCAACCTCGACGGGGCCTACCTCGCCGGGGCCTACCTCGCCGGGGCCAACCTCGCCGGGGCCTACCTCGCCGGGGCCAACCTCGCCGGGGCCAACCTCGACGGGGCCCGTGGCTTCGAGCCCTTCATCTGCGTCGGCCCGATCGGCAGCCGCCAGGCCTACACCACGGTCTTCCTCTACCAGGACAAGGTCACCTGCGGCTGCTTCACCGGCACGCTGGCCCAGTTCGAAGCCAAGGTCCAGAAGACCCACGCGAAGAGCCCGCTCCATCTGGCCGAGTATCAGGGCCTCGTCGCCTACGCCAAGGCCCTCCGCGCTGCACAGCCAGAGCGCCCTGCCCAGGAACCTGAGTCTCCCGCGCCATTCCAGGAGGGAGACCGCGTGCGGCTCTCTACCGAGGCCCGCGAGAAATATCCCTGGTTCACGAGCGACCAGGGCGACGTCACCAGCTGCGCTGGAGGCTGGACCCGCATCGAGTTCGACGACTGCTACATGAGCTTCGCCAATGAGTTCGTGGAACGCGTCGAGGAAGCCGAGAAGGCCGCGTCATGACCCGGATCACCCGTCTACTCGTGGCCGGGGAGAGCCCCCGCTCCATCTTCGAGCCCTCCCTGGCCCAGCAGGTGGACGCGGTCGTGAACACTTTCCTGACGATCGATCTGCTCACCCTCCAGCCGAGGGTGAGCTTCGAGGAGGCGCCATGAAGAACCACCACCGCGCCCTGGCCCTGCTGGGCCTCATCTTCCTGGCCTGCCTCGTGGTCAGCCATGTGTGGAGGCATGTGTGATCCCCTGGAATAGGTTCAATACCCCACAGGATGCCTACCAATGGGCGAAGGGCGCCTCCGGGACGATGCTGCTGGTGCAGTTCCGGACCAGGGATCATGCGGTCCTGAAGTTGAATTTCGAAACCATGTCCTGGGACCAGGAAGCGCTCTGCTGCCGGGGGAACATCATCACCACCCACGAGGTCCGCCAGGCCCTGGACGCATTTCGCCGGCGACCGGTGCGCGCATGAATGGCCGCGCCAGCGCCGACACAAAGGTCCGGGTTGAAGATTCGCATCTCCGTTCCAGGAAACGCGGCTTTGAGGCTATCCTTGACCCACGGACCATGGCTCGATCCGCCCACCAGAAGCACTTGATGCAGGTCTTCAGGCCGTGCCTTGCCC
>Ga0118677_10002399_pt1 | contig 37782 bp, 31 predicted proteins | sample AliMusrvi5mmetaG_FD_86154 | JGI IMG/M metagenome (GOLD analysis project Ga0118677, IMG submission 86154) | reverse complement strand
GCCCCGGTGGGGTGCCTTCCGCTTCGGCCTACGGCCTTCGCTCCAGGCACCCCACCGGCTCACATACCAAGGGGGTCAATATTCGTGTCGTTGGGTGGGTCAACTTTCGTGTCGCTTGACACAGGCTCGCAAAAATTCCGAAGACCATCTTCCCTGCCGGGGTGGTCGTGTCGATCTCTGCACCCTGGCCACTCAGCACCTTGAAAGCGATTCCCCGCTTCTCCAGGTCATGGACAGTGTTGACGAGGTGCCGAAGGTCACGGCCCAACCGGTCTAGCTTCCACACGATCAGGGTGTCGCCGGTACGAGCTGACTTCAAAGCCGCAGCCAGACCGGGCCTGTCGTCACGCTTCCCTGATGCCATGTCGGAATAGATCGTTTCGGGAGAGACCCCGGCAGCGATCAGGGCGTCCTTCTGGAGGTCGAGCACCTGGGAGCCGTCAGCCTTGGAAACTCGTGCGTAGCCTAGAAGCATTTGTGTCACCTATACGGTCGGTTGTTTGACTGTGTGGATCTGATCCCTGGAGGGGGCAGATGGTGTCAAACAATGCGTCACTATATCTACGAGTCATAAACCCAAAAGTTTCGAGAAAAGTGACAACAGGCCGTAGAGAACTCTCATTTATGGCTTTGATCAAAGGGAATGACTACTGGTCCTGGGCATGAACGTCTAAATAGAAGTCCTGGCCACTGACCGAAGCCACTGATCAGAACCACAGCGCTTCCATTCAGAAGGTGGCCTCCCAAATTAGCTCCTAGCTAACTTTTCTGGTTCCATCCGCCTTTGGAACCAGGGCCTTTTTAAACAGGGCTTCAAAAAAAAAGAGAAGTCCGCCCCTCGGGGAAGGCGATTGCTTGGGGCTTTGGGTTCCTACCTAAATGGCCTTAAGCATCGTTAAGCGATGCTTGTATGATGGCGGCAAAGAATTGCTCGTACCCCCACTTAGAATACGAGTTGACCCAACAGGGCATGCCCAGTCAATTAGGCACGACTACCTAGACGAAATTAAAGCGCTAGGCAAATAAGCTGTTTTACGTATAAAAATATTTGTTGTGATTTGGGGATGACCTGGTTTATTCTCGCCGCAATTTTGAAAGTGTATTGCCCACCATTGCGACATCGGCGAAGGAACCCACACGACTGGAACATCCTAGAAAGCCTTTGGACATGGACCACGCCCTATCCAACTCACACACATCTGCACTCCACCCTCCGCTATGGGTGCGTGCGGTGGTGTTCGGTGTGGCTTATTTTGTCTGTGCCACGATAGGAATTGCGCTCTCGTTGAAACCAGGGCCTTTCATTTCATTTTGGCTACCCAGCGGCCTGTTCGTTGCCACGCTTCTAATTCATGAACGAAACCACTGGCCGATTTTCGTGCTGGCCGGTTTGCTGGCGAACACGGGGTTTGATCTATACAACGGGCAGGCACTACAGATAAGCCTCCTCTTTTTTTCAGCCAACGCACTTGACGCCGTCATCGGAGCCTTGCTGGTTCAACGATTCGTCGCCAAGCAGCCCACCCTGAGAACCACGCGAGAGTTGATTGGACTCCTCGGCTTGACCATGCTCAGCGCAGCGCTTGGTGCCACATTAGGGGCGGGTGTGGTTTCGTATCTCCTCAGGGTTGGTTCCTACGGGAGCACGTGGTTGCTCTGGTGGAGTGGCGATGTGCTGGGGGTTTTCCTGATAGCCCCACTGATTTTCTCCTGGCGGGGCATGATCCGGCGGCCATGGCAGATGCAATGGTCAAGGCAACGGGCAGAGGAAGCGATCTACCTCGTGGTCATCATCTTGGGTTCTCTCGCTATCTTTTATGTTCCATGGCACCGCAACTTTTCGCTCCTATACCTGACCATTCCCGCCGTTCTGTTTGGTGCCTTCAGGTTTGGACTGCCCCTGGCCACCTTGGGAACCTTGTTGGTAGCCGTCATTGCGGCGTGGAACACCATGAATGGCCTCAGCGAAATAAGCGTGGCTGGATTGTCGGTCCGGGAGCAGGCCCTCGCCTTGCAGCTTTTCCTCGCCACGCTGGCATCTTCTGGAATGGTCACCGCAACTCTTATCAGCGAGCGCGAGCAGTCTGAGGAGGCCGCGCAGCAGGCCAACCGGCGCATGGAGGGCATCCTCGAAGGTACCCACGTCGGCACCTGGGAATGGAATGTCGCTACCGGCGCTGTCGTCCTCAACGAGACCTGGGCGGAGTTCCTGGGTTACACCCTCGCCGACCTCGCGCCGATCAGCATTAAGACATGGGAGGCCCTGTGCCACCCTGACGACCTGAAGGTCTCTGAGGACCTGCTATTGCAGCACTTCGCGGGTGAGTCCCCTTACTACGACTGCGATTGCCGCATGAAGCACAAGGACGGCCACTGGGTCTGGGTGCATGACCGGGGCCGCCTCCTCAGCCGCACCGGGGACGGCCAGCCCCTCATGATGTTCGGTACCCACGCCGACATCTCATCCCGTAAGCAGGCAGAAGCAGCCCTGCGGAACAGCGAAGCCCGGTTCCGCACCCTATTCGAGGTGCTGCCCGTGGGGGCGACGCTGACCAATACCTCTGGCCAAATTTTGATGACCAATCCAGCCAGCGAGGCCCTGCTGGGTATCCCCTCCGACGACCTCCTGCGGCGGGACTTTCAGGGCCCCTACTGGGACATCATCCGGCCAGACGGTAGCCTCATGCCGTCCGAGGATTACGCCAGCGTGCGAGCGCTGAAGGAGTCCCGGATCGTTCAAAACGTGGAGATGGGGGTCCATCGGCCCGACGGGCAAACCTCCTGGCTCGATGTAACCGCCACCCCCATTGACGACCCGGACCTGGGCGTGCTGATCGTCTATTCCGACATCACGGGGCGTAAAGCGGCAGAGGCAGCTCTGGCCACATTGCAGGAACATAACTACCAGTTGCAGAAGGCCAAAAGCCTGAGCCTCATGGCGGCGTCCATTGCCCACCATTTCAACAACAAGTTGCATGCCGTAATGGCCAATCTGGACCTGCTGATCGCCCTCCCAAAGGGGGGAGACCCAACCAAACACCTGGCTCTCGCCAGGCTGGCCTGTGAAAAGGCAGCTGCGGTAAGCAGACAGTTGCTCGTCTACCTAGGCGACAGCCCTGGAGGGCGGGAGCCACTGTTGCTCGGCGAGCTTTGCACGGCCAGCTTGCCGCTGCTCCAGCAGGCCCTTCCGGGTGGGGTCAGGCTGGAGGGGGCTTGCCCAAGGCCTGGACCAATCATCAAAGCCAACGCAGGGCAGCTCCAACAGGTAATGACTAACCTGGTGACCAATGCCGGGGAGTCAATCGGCACTGCTGGGGGGGGCGTCCGCCTGAGCCTCAGCAACTGCCCAGCGGTCGAACTCCCCACAGACCATCGCTTCCCGATAGGTTGGCGACCGCAGGGGCCTGACTACGCCTGCCTGGAGATTGCAGACACCGGCGCAGGGATTGCGAGTGTGGATATTGAAAAGCTGTTCGACCCGTTCTTCTCCACGAAGTTCACGGGTCGCGGCCTGGGCCTGCCCGTAGTGCTGGGACTGGTGCAGGCGCATGGCGGAGCCCTCACGGTGTCCAGCCAGCAAGGTCAGGGCAGCGTCTTCCGGGTCTATCTCCCGGTATCAACAGAAGCGTTGCCCAGCCTTCCGGAACCGGCGGTTGTAGCCCCAGAGTTTACAGGCGGAGGCACCCTCCTGCTGGTGGATGATGACGATATGCTGCTCACGGCGACCGGTGCCATGCTTCACATACTGGGGTTCACCCTGCTCACGGCGAAGGATGGTGTCGAGGCTCTGGAGCTGTACCGCCAGCATCAGTCTGAAATCCGCTGCGTGCTCACCGACTTGACCATGCCACGCCTCGATGGCTGGGGGTTGCTGACGGCGTTGCGCCAGCTCAGTCCCCGCCTGCCTGTGATACTGGCCAGCGGTTACGACCAGGCCCAGGTTCTGGCGGACACGCACCCTGATCGGCCGCAGGCATTCTTGAGCAAGCCATTTAGCCACCAGCAGCTTCGTGATGCATTGGGCCGGGCATTGATGACCAGCAACAGTGCCGGACTGTGATGAAGGTGGATTTCACAGATCCTGTGAAGCTGGGCAATGCCCCCTAGCACCGAGGGACCGGACCGTGTAAGCCTGCGGAGCACCTGGAGCGTCTGGATGCGCTCCTGGTCAACTCGTATCCAAACGAGCGCTCAGCATCCTGGGAAATCTGCTCTGAATTCGTGGTGCGATGAGCCGGATGGCGCTGCTGGTGAGCCGATCCTGGTCCTAGGGTGTCCTACCGAGGACGAGGCCAGGAGACCCAAAGCAGCCCAACTCTTGCCCCGGTCCTCCTAGGAAGGTGAGGCGGCCCATAAAGACAAGCCCAAGGCCGCTACGGCGGCCAGCTAGGCTGCACCCAGGAACTCTTCGATTGCTCGAACGCTGATCAGCGTTCTTGACCCGACCTTGATGAACTTTAGGCGGCCCTCGCTCATCAGTTGGTAGACCATCGTCCTGCCGAGCGACATTGCCTCAGCCGCATCCTCAACGCAGAGCGCAAGGGGGGTGATGGGGCGATCCACTTCCACAGGGGGTGCTGGGGGCTTACGTTTCATGACCTCTCCTCTACTTGGAATACGAGCGGAGGAGGCAAAAGTTTCGGAAAGAATGCATGCCTCGGCCCCGGCGCGATTCGCATCAGGGCGCACCTGTTCAGGGGCATCCGTGCAGGACAGGTGCAGGATGAACAAAAAAAGGCCCGGTTTCCCGGGCCTAAGTGTTGCGTTTTCTGGTAGTCCCAAGGGGAATCGAACCCCTGTTCCCGCCGTGAGAGGGCGGTGTACTAACCGCTATACGATGGGACCAACAAATCAAGTTTTGAATGGTTGGGGAGGAAGGATTTGAACCCTCACCTGACGGTACCAGAAACCGTTGTCCTACCATTAGACCACTCCCCAATGAGTGGAATATCCACTGTACCACGGCCCAGACAAAAGGCAAGGGGCCGTTCTGCCGATGGGGGGGTAGCCTTCAGGGTAAAGGGGTTTTCATGGCTGAGTCGATCAAGCTGGCGTACTTCATGGCGGTGAAGGAGGGGGCCAGCTATCTGGGCGGGCTCCTGGTGACGGATACGTCGGGCATCCCTCTGGACTTCCGCTACACGGAGCCCATCACGCCCACGCGCCTGCAGAGCATCCTCTACGGCAAGTCACTGGAGCCACACCTCAAGGAGGAAGTGATCCAGAAGACGCTGCTGAAGGAGCTGAAGACGCCGCCGGACCTATTCATCCTCAGTGCGACAGAGTTGGCGGGAGGCTGGTCCGGGGACGCCAAGTATCCGGTGCTGGCGGTGCAGAAGAGCCAGGAGAGCCCCCTGGGTCGAGTGGGTGAAGTGTTCCGGGCGGGGCCTCGAGAGGTGCTGATCCAGCTTGCGGATGGTGCCGCGCCCTTGCGGGCCATCTTCGCGGCCTCCGTGGATCCAGCGGCTCAGGAGCAGGCCGTGGTGAAGCTGGTGGAAGCGGGCTATCACATGGACCTCACGGAGCCCCTGGAGCGGGTCACGGCGGCCCTCCAGAGTCTGGTCGTCAAGGAAGCCTGATGTTCGGACGCATGAAGGACGCCATGGCAGATGCCGCAGAAACCCTGCGGCAGGCCTTTGCGGGCCTGAAGGTGGTGCAGGTGGAGGCCGAGCCCTTCGCGTTGGGCCTCCAGGCCGCCCCCTTGCTTTTGGCGGAACCGCGGGCGGGGCTTCAGGTGCCTGAGGCGCCGCTGCGGATCCTGCAGCTCCTGCGGGAAGCGGCGCAGGGCCGGAATATGGAGTCCTTCCAGGCCAAGGTCGAGGGCGAAGCTGGGTGGGCCAACTGGGGCGCCGAGGCTGAGGTGGTGCGCATGGAACCCCTGGAGTCGGGGCGGGCAACCCGGATGGCCGTGCCGCCCCTGCCGCGCAAGGTCCAGGCCCTGGGCCGCCACGAGCCCCTGGCCCCCCCGGCCACCCGCCGTGCCGCAGAGTCCCTGGCCCGTCCCGCCCTCCGGCGGGCGGATCCAACCCTGCCTGCAGGCCTTGCGCTGGCGGGTCTGGACACCATGCTCTCCCTGGCGGTGCCCATTCAGGCGGAGAACACCCAACACCTGCCCAAGGGGATGTGGATGCGCTACAGCCTTCAACTCGTGCGCGGGACTGGAGAGAACGTCCGAAATCTGGAGGTGCTGGGTCTCTTCCGCATTCCCCGCAAGGGGGTGGCGGATCTCCGCCACGACCCCAAGCAGGGCCGGATCCTGGTCCGCCTGGAGGCTGCCGCCCTGAAGGCACCCCGGGCGCCCTTCATCCTGGCCCGCCGCAAGGATGACGGTGGTCTGGTGAGTTGTTTCGTGGAGGATCCTTGAGCCGCAAAGGCACGTCCAAGAAGCCCAGTCCCGCCGCGCCCAGCCCCGAGCAGCTCAGCTTGGCGGGCACCACGGAAATGCCCACCGTGGTGCGCCCCAAGGCCGCTGGCGACGGGTTGCCGGTCCTGGCCGAGTGGGCCCTGGTGGCCTATGCGGGCGCCGCCCTGGGTCGCCTCTTCCCTCTGGCGCCAGGTGAGGTGGTGATCGGTCGCTCCCCAGACTGCGCGGTCTCCTTGCTGGACGGTGAAGTGAGCCGGGCCCATGCCCGCCTGCGCGTGTCCGAGCGGGGCATCGAGGCCCAGGACCTGGGCTCGACCAATGGCACCCTCCTCAATGGGGAGCTCTTCGAGGGCCCGGTCCTGCTCAAGGCTGGGGACCGCATCGGCGTGGGCGGGCACGTGCTCAAGCTGGTGGCCATGGACCCCCTGGAGCGGGCTTTCCACGAGACCCTGCTGGACCTCAGCACCAAGGATCCCCTCACGGGCCTGGCGAACCGCGGGGCCACCCTGTCCGAGGTGCAGAACCGCTTCGGCCTCAGCCTTCGCTACAACCGACCACTGTCCGTGGTCATCTGCGACCTGGATTTCTTCAAGCAGGTGAACGACACCCACGGCCACGGGGCCGGGGATCTGGTGCTGCGCGTGTTCGGCGAGCGGCTGCTCAACTGCCTGCGGGAGGCGGACCTGGCCGGGCGCATCGGGGGTGAGGAGTTCCTTGTCCTCCTGCCCGAGACGGACCTCAGCGGGGCTAGGCCCTTCGCGGAACGACTCCGCAAGGCCATCGCCAGTCAGCCCGTCACCCTGCCCTCGGGTCCGCTGGAGGTCACCTGCAGCCTGGGTATCGCCGAGCGCAAGGTCTCGGACCTCGAGGCCGGCCAGCTCCTGGCCCGGGCCGATGCGGCCCTCTATCGTGCGAAGAGGAGCGGCCGAAACCGCGTCTGTGAAGACTAGGGGCTTGCTAAATCCGTTAGACTTCGGGGAATGCCTCTTGAACCAACCCCCCCTGATCTACCCCCCTGGGCTCCGGCCTCCCTACCGGAAGAGGCGGAGCTCCTGACCGACTCGGGCAACCGCGAGTGGATGCTGGTGCGCTACGTGGGCCAGCCCCTGGGCGAGTGCATCCCTCTGACGGCGAAAGGGCTGGAGATCGGCCGGGCCTCGGAGTGTGAGGTCTGCCTCCCGGAAGTGGAGGTGAGCCGCCGCCACGCCAGCCTCATCCCCGCCGCGGATGGCCGCTCTGTAGAGCTGCGGGACCTGGCCTCGACCAATGGCGTCTTCGTGAATGGTCTGCGCGCCAATGCCTATCCGGGACCGCTCCTGCTGGTGCCCGAGGACGTGCTCCGTGTGAGCAGCCATGCCTTCAAGCTCAAGCTCATGGACCCCCTGGAGCGGCGCTACCACCTGGACATGGTGACCCGCACCACGCTGGATCCGCTCACGGGTCTGGGGAACCGGGCCTTCGTGCTGCATCAGCTGGAATCGCACGTGAACCTGGCCCGCCGTCATCAGCGGCCGCTGTCGGTGATCCTGGCGGACCTGGACCAGTTCAAGGCCGTGAACGATACGCTGGGGCACCAGACCGGGGACCTCGCTCTGGAGGCTTTTGGGGCCCTGCTGCTGCGGCGGTTGCGGGACTCGGACCCGGCGGGCCGCCTGGGCGGGGATGAGTTCCTCATCGTCCTCCCGGACACGCCGGCGGCCCTGGCGCTGCGGGCGGCTGAGGATCTGCGCCGGGCCCTCGGCGACCAGCCCCTGGAGCTGCCCGGAGGCCAGCACGTGGTGCTGACCTGCAGCCTGGGCGTGGCGGAACTCAAAGTTGGCGACGGTGACGGCGGGGCCTTGCTGGCCCGGGCCGATGCGGTGCTATACGGGGCCAAGGCCGGAGGGCGCAACCGCGTCCTGTCTGCTCCATGAACCACCTGCAGCTCCCGACCCAGATCGGCAGTGTGCGCCTGTTGGAGCCCCTGGGCGAAGGCGGGATGGCCCTGGTGTACCGAGGCGAGGACCGCTTCCGTCCAGACGGCGTCTGTGCTGTGAAGCTGCTGCGCCCGGAGGTGCACCGTGACACGGAGCTGGTGCGCCGCTTCCTGCGCGAGGGCGAGGTGCTCACCAAGCTTGCCCACCCCAACCTGGTGGAGATCTTCGCCTTCGGCCGCTCCGGCTCGTGGCCCTACCTGATCATGGAGTTGCTCTCCGGGGGCAGCCTCAAGGACTGTCGCGGCGAGGCCCCAGCCCGCCTGGCCCGCCGCCTGGTACCCGTGTGTGAGGCCCTGGGTGTGGCCCACCGGGCCGGTGTGGTGCACCGGGATCTCAAGCCCTCGAACCTGCTGTTTTCAGGGGATGGCCGCCTCAAGGTGACGGATTTTGGAGTCTGCTTCTGGGAGGGCGAGGAGGGCCTTACCCGGGCCACCCGCAGCCAGATGGTGGTGGGCACCCTGGGCTACATGGCTCCGGAGCAGAGTGGCGATCCCCGCCAGGTGGATGGCCGCTGTGATGTCTACGCTCTGGGCGCGGTGCTCTTCGAGTTCACCACGGGCCAGCCCTATGCCCAGGTGATGCTGCCCCCCGCCGCTGTGCGGCCTGGTTTCCCGCCGCGCATGGCGAGCCTCATCATGCGCGCCCTGCAACCGGATCCGCGCAAGCGCCTGCCGGACATGGAAACCTTCGGGCTGGAGCTGGCCCAATGGCTGGAGAGTGCCGAGGCTGCGGGCTGGGGGGAGGAACCCCTGCCGGGTTACTCAGAGCAGGACCGGGAGACGGCCACCGTGGCCGGTCCCCGACGGGTGGAGGGCCCCGAGCATCGCTTGGGACCCTACGTGGATGCCCTGGCCACGGGTCCTGTGGGCGTCCGCCGCTCCGCCGCCGATGGCCTGGTGGCTGCGGCCCGGGAGGGCGATGGACCTTGGCTCCAGTCGGCTCTGGAGCGGGCGCCGCAGGGGGCCCGCTTTGCCCTGGTGCGGGCCCTGGGCAAGGTGGGTGGCACGGAAGCCCTGGAGCCCTTGCTGGCCCTGCTGCCAGATCCCTTTTGCCACCGGGAGGCCGCCGAGGCGGTGGCCGAGGTGGCCCTGCGCACGGACCAGGGGCCCCGCGCCCTGGAAGCTCTGAAGGAGCCCGCCCTGGGCTCCGCCTGGCGCTGGTCCGCCCGCGCGGCCCTGGGCGACGAGGCCTGGGTGCAGGCCCTGGTCAACACTTGGCCTTCCCTGGCGCCGACCTATCGGGTTCAGGCCCTGGAGGCGGCCCAACAGCTGCCTGAAGCCGCCCGCGCCGCCGTGAAAGCCCGCACCGCCGATGCCAGCGGGCAGGCGCGCGCGGCCTGGGAACTGCTCTGAAGCCAGCCTGCTAGGGGACTACTTGCAGTCCATGGGTTTGCCCTTGGCACTGCGCTCGGCCACGCGGTCCAGGGTCTCCCAAATCTGATGGCAGTCTTCGCAGGAGGACCTGGGCTCTCCGCAGGGAAAGCCTTCGATGCCCATGCCTTCACAGCGGGGATTCTGGAAGAAATACAGCAGCTCCTGGAGGGAGGTGTGGACCCGGGAGCGCAGCCGCTCGTCCGGCAGCTGGCGGAGTTCCTGAATGAGCTTCCACTCGGCGGCGGAGAGTTCAGGGTGTTCGATGGTCTGGGACATGGGTCCTCCAGGCAGGCTCAGTATACGGAAATTGGGCCCTGGCACCCGAGCCAACCCGCTGTCGGGCTGAATCACCTTCAGCGCCAAGGGCGCCGACCAGATGGAGGTGAAAAAACACAAGGTCACGGCTCGCTTCCCGGGCAGCGACCAGGGCATCGAGGTGGCGACGGTCAATGGCGGAATGGTCTTGGAATAAATTTCTGATAAGAAAAAATAATAATCATCAAATATTAATTAATACATTATTTAGATAATCACCTTCACGGTATTTTGAATTTAGGATTGACTGGTCCTTAATGTTTCGTGCATCCTCTCCAGCGTGTTCGGCCGGTGCCGTTCACATCGATGGGATGCCCCGTGAGCGGAAAACGTCGAACCTTGTTCCTGAGCTTGGCTGCGGCCGTGTTCCTGGGCGTGTTCCTGGGCTCAGGGGCCTACACCTTCGTGTCGGCCCACGGCACCTCGTACCTGTCCAACGACCCCTCGGTGTGCGTGAACTGCCACATCATGCGGGACGACTACGACGGCTGGCAGCACGGCTCCCACCATGCCGTGGCCACCTGCAATGACTGCCACCTGCCCCACGACAACGTGGTGAACAAGTTCTTCGTGAAGGCCAGCAATGGCTACCACCACTCGAAGGCCTTCACGCTCCTGAATTTCGCCGAGCCCATCCGCATCAAGCCCGGCAATGCCGAGGTGCTGGAGGCCAACTGCCTCCGCTGCCATACCGAACAGACCGAGGAGATCACCTCCCACGGAACCCTCGGGGTGGCCACGGATCCTGCTCAGAAGGCCGACCTCTACGGCTGCGTGCGCTGTCACCAGGGCGTGGGCCACGGTTCCGCCCGCTGACCCCCAACCACCGATTCCCATGACTCCCTTGCACCTTCAGACCCCCAACCAAACGACGCGTGCTGCCCACGCAGGAGGATCCCTCCGATGACCGAGAACCCGACCCCCATGCTCTCCCGCCCCTATGTTCGGATGGGCCTCATCGCCGGGGGCGCGGCCCTGGCCACGGTGCTGGTGATGTCCCTCTATTCGAGCATCTCCCATCGCAAGGCTGAGGCCCGGCAGACCAGCTTCAAGCTAGTGGACCTGGATGAGAAGACCGTCGATCCCGCCCAGTGGGGAAAGAACTTCCCTCGTCAGTACGAGGCCTATCAGCGCACCTCGGAGCGCTATGGCACCAAGTACGGCGGCGCTGGCAGCGAGGGCATGCCCACCAGTCGCCTCAAGGAGGATCCCCGGCTCGTGACCATTTTCGACGGCTATGCCTTCGCCATCGACTTCAACCAGCGCCGGGGCCACGCCTACATGCTCGATGATCAGCGCAACACCAAGCGCGTGACCACCAAGCCCCAGACCGGCGCCTGCATGCACTGCCATGCCTCCAACACCGTGGCCTACCGCGAGATGGGCATCCAGAAGGGCGCCCCGGGCAGCCTGGACGAGGCCTTCGTCAGCCCCAACGCCCAGTCCCAGCTCATGCTGGGCTTCGAGGCCATCAGCAAGCTGCCCTATGCGGATGCCACCAAGCTGGTGAAGCACCCCGTGGCCTGCATCGACTGCCACGAACCCAAGGGCAACGGCCTGCGGGTCACCAAACCCGGCTTCATCCGCGGCATCGTGGCCCTGGCCAACAGCACCGAGCCCGTGCCGCACCTGCCTTCCATCGAGAAGTGGCGCAAGGGCGATCGGTCCACGCCCTATGACGCCAACCGGGATGCCTCCCGGCAGGAGCTGCGGTCCATGGTCTGCGGCCAGTGCCATGTGGAGTACTACTGCGGCCCCAAGACCACGCTCTTCTTCCCCTGGAACAATGGCCTGAAGGTTGAGCAGATCGAGGCCTACTACGACGCCTACAAGTTCGCGGACGGCCATCGTTTCTTCGATTGGCAGCACGCGAAGACCGGCGCCGAGGTGCTCAAGGCCCAGCACCCAGAGTTCGAAATGTGGAGCCAGGGCGTCCACGCCCGCTCTGGTGTCTCCTGCGCCGACTGCCACATGCCCTACGTGCGGGAAGGCGCCATCAAGATCAGCAGCCACCAGGTCCGGAGCCCCTTGCTGGATGTGGCCCGCTCCTGCCAGACCTGCCACCGCTTCCCAGAAGAAGAGCTGAAGGCCCGCGTGACGGCCATCCAGGACCGCACCAAGGCCCTCATGGATCGCGCCGAGGATGCCGTGGTGCAGCTCATCAACGACACCGTGGCCGCCAAGCAGGCCGGCGTGGAGGCTTCCAAGCTGACGCCCGTCCTGGAACTCCAGCGCAAGGCCCAGTGGCGCCTCGACTTCGTGAACGCCGAGAACTCCATGGGCTTCCACGCCCCCCAGGAGGCTGCCCGCATTCTCGGAGAGGCCATCGACTACGCCCGCCAGGGCCAGGTGGTGCTCCGCGATCTGGGTGCCCCCAAGGTCGCCAAGAAATAGCTTTCACCTTCCCTCGGAGGTCATCATGTCCCTGACCCTCAGTCGTCGGAGTTTCCTGCAGGCCGGCTTCACCACTGCCGCCATCGGCGCGGCCGGCGTGCCGTTGGAGGCCTTGCCTGCCGAGGCCGGGGGCTGGAATTGGGAGCGGGGCGTCTGCCGCTTCTGCGGCACCGGCTGCGGCATCCGCGTCGCCTCCAAGGGCGGGCGCGTGGTGGCCGTGAAGGGGGACCTCCAGAACCCCGTCAACAAGGGCCTGCTCTGCGCCAAGGGCTATGCCTGTGCGCAGATCCTCTACGGCCAGGACCGCCTGCAGCGTCCCCTGCTCCGCAAGAAGGACGGCCACTTCGACAAGCGGGGCGACTTCGAGGAGGTGTCCTGGCAGGAGGCCTTCGACGTCATGAAGGCGGAGTGGACCAGGGCCCACTCCGCCCTGGGCCCCACGGGCGTGGCGGTCATGGGCTCGGGCCAGTACACGATCCAGGAGGGCTATGCCGCCGTGAAGCTGGTGAAGGCCGGCTGGCGCTCCAACAATCTGGATCCCAACGCCCGGCACTGCATGGCCTCAGCGGTCACGGCCTTCATGCAGACCTTCGGCATCGACGAACCCTCGGGCTGCTATGACGACATCGAACTCACGGACACGGTGGTGACCTGGGGCGCCAACATGGCCGAGATGCATCCCATGCTCTGGGCCCGCGTCGTGGACGAGCGCCTGCGGCGGTCCGCCTACCGCATCTTCAACCTGACCACCTACGCCAACGCCACCTCCGAGGCCGCGGACGTGGAGATCGTGTTCAAGCCCAACACCGACCTGGCCATCTGGAACTACCTGGCCCGGGAAGTGGTGAAACGCGGCGCCGTGGACAAGGACTTCGTGGCCCGGCACTGCGTCTTCGCCGCGGGGCCCATGGACATCGGCTTCGGCCTGCGGGAGGACTCGGTCAAGGCCTATGCCGCCGAGAAGGACACCCAGGCCCGGCAGAAGACGGTGATCCTGACGAAGCAGGAAGCCCAGGCCCGGGGCCTGGATCCCGAGGCCCGCCATGAGTTCGCGCAGACAGCCTCGGGCAGCGCCCAGAAGCACTGGCTCATCAGCTTCGAGGAGTTCCAGAAGGGACTGGAGCCCTACACCCTGGACTTCGTGGCGACGCTCGCCAAGGGCGATGCGGACGAGTCCTTGGATGCTTTCAAGGCCAAGCTCCAGCAGCTTGCCGACGAATACGCCAACCCGGGTCGCAAGCAGGTCTCCTTCTGGACCATGGGCTTCAACCAGCACACCCGGGGCACCTGGGTGAATGAGCAGGCCTACATGCTGCACCTGCTCACGGGCAAACAGGCCCGACCCGGCGCCGGGGCCTTCTCGCTCACGGGTCAGCCCTCCGCTTGCGGCACCGCCCGGGAAGTGGGTACCTTCGCCCACCGTCTGCCGGCTGACATGGCCGTGGACGACCCCGCCCACCGCAAGCATGCCGAGGAGATCTGGAACCTGCCCCCCAACACCCTCAATCCCAAGGTGGGCAGCCACATCGTCCAGATGATGCGCGACCTCGAGGACGGCAAGGTCCGCTGGCTCTGGGTCCAGGTCACCAATCCCTTCCAGTCCTCGGCCAACGCCAACCACTGGATCGAGGCCGCCCGCAAGCTGGACAACTTCATCGTGGTGTCCGACGTCTATCCCACCCTGTCGTCGAAGGTGGCGGACCTCATCCTGCCCTCGGCCATGATCTACGAGAAGTGGGGCGGCTACGGCAATGCCGAGCGGCGCACCCAGCTCTGGCGCCAGGTGGTGCTGCCCCCGGGCGAGGCCCGCAGTGATGTCTGGCAGATGATGGAGTTCGCCAAGCGCTTCACCCTGGCCGAGGTCTGGGGCGAGCAGAAAGTACCAGGCCTGGATGCCGAGGGCTACGACAAGGGCAAGCTGCCCTCGGTGCTGGCCGCCGTCGAGGCCAAGGGCTACAAGCCTGAAACCACGCTGTACGAAGTGCTCTTCGCCACTTCTGCGGCCAAGAAGTTCGCCTGGCCTGATCCTGTTGCCTTCGGCAAGCCCAACTCCACCGTGACCCACGCGGGCATCGCCTGGTTCCCCGAGAAGGCCCTCTTCGAGGAGTACCGCCGCTTCGGTTTGGGCCACGGCCATGACCTGGCGCCCTTCGACGTCTATTTCAAGCGCGATGTCTCCGGCCTGCGCTGGCCCGTGGTGGATGGCAAGGAAACCCCCTGGCGCTTCAATGACCAGTACGATCCGTATGCCAAGAAGGGTTCGGGCATCGACTTCTACGGCACAGCCATGAAGAAGCTCCCCAGCGGCGATCTGCAGGGGGTCAAGCCCGGCGAGGCCGCGGCCCTGCCCGGCAAGGCCAAGATCTTCTTCCGACCCTGGCAGGAGCCCCCCGAGTCCCCGGACGCCACCTACAACCTGTGGCTCTGCACAGGGCGCGTGCTGGAACACTGGCACTCGGGCACCATGACCCGCCGCGTGCCGCAGCTTCACGCGGCCGTGCCCGAGGCCCTGCTCTTCATGCACCCCAAGGACGCGGACAAGCGCGGCCTCCAGGCGGGCGATCTCGCCTGGATCGAGTCCCGGCGGGGGAAGATCCAGGCCCGGGTGACCCTGGGCGGCCGGAACAAGGTGCCGAGGGGCCTGGTCTACGTGCCCTGGTTCGATGAGGGCGTCTTCATCAACAAGATCACCCTGGACGCCACCTGTCCCATTTCGAAAGAGACGGACTTCAAGAAGTGCGCCGTCCGCATTTCAAAGGTCGGCTAGGAGGCCCCCATGCGACCCACCCTCTTGCTCGCCCTCGCCTCCACCCTGCTGCTGGCCCAGTCCAAGCCCATCCCCGATCGGGATCTGGGCCTGGCCAAGGGCTCTGTCTTCGAGACCCCCGCGCCGCCCCGTTTCCTGGACGAGGCCTCCGGCCCCGGCGAGAAGCCCCTGCCCAAGCGGATCAACCGGGAGTATCCACCGGTCATCCCCCATGGCATCGCGGAGGCCCTGCCCATCACCCGGGACTCGAACCTGTGCATGGACTGCCATGCCGTGGCCGGGCCCAAGAAGAAGGGCGAGGCCACGCCCATCCCCAAGAGCCACTACGTGGACTTGCGCCGTGCTCCCAAGGCGCAGGCCAAGACCGTGGCTGGAACTCGCTACGTCTGCATCTCCTGCCACGTCCCCCGTACGGATGCGCAGCCGCTGGTCGCCAATCGATAGGCGTGCTAACCCAGTCCCGTGTGCGCCAGGATGAAGTCGGCGATGGCCTGGGGATCGTTCAGGTCCAGTTGGGGGACTGCCGCACCGGGCAGGGGTACATCGGTGGCCACGGCCACGATCTCGGGATCCTCCGGGTGCAGCAGGGGCTTGCCCTCGGACTGCCGGTGGATCTCCAGTTTGGGGTGGTGGTGGGTCTTGAACCCTTCGATGAGGAGCAGGTCCACGGGGGTCATGCGCTCGATGAGGGACTCGATGCTGGGCTCCGGCTCATCCCTTGACTCATGCATGAGCACCCAGCGGGATGAAGTCACCACCAGCACCTCCGAAGCCCCGGCCTCCCGGTGCCGGAAGGAGTCCTTGCCTGGCTTGTCCACGTCGAAGCGGTGGTGGGCGTGCTTCATGGTGGAGACGCTCAGCCCCGCGGCCCGGAGCAGGGGCAGCAGCTCCACCAGCAGGCTGGTCTTTCCGCTGCCGCTCCAGCCCACGATGCCCATGACCTGCATGACTCTGCTCCCTGGAAACCCTCATTGTCCCGCGTTCCACGCGCAAGAAAGCGTGCGTTCGATCGGCTCGGGGGTGGGGCGTAGAGCTGGGCCCAAGCTCAGGGCTTGTGGAAGCGTCCGAGCCCCACGGTGAGCCCCGCGAAGACCGTGTAGCGGGGGGCGCCATGGCTGAGGCCCAGATCCACACCGCAGTCCAGCACCAAGCGCTTGGAGACCTTGTAGGCCACGGCCCAGAGGTTGGAGCTGATCATGGGCGTGCTGGGCGTGGCCTGCAGGGCGTAGACCTCACCCGTGAGGGACCAGGCCTCGCTGAGGTTGCGGGTGATGGACACGGTGCCCGCCCGCTGGGTGACGCGGCCTCCGCCCAGGTCCGGGGTCTGGCCGATCCAGGATTCCAGCAGGTTCACGTCGATGTGGAAGTCGCCCGCATCGCGGCTGAAGAGCAGGGTGAGGGTGTCGATGGGCGCCCCGTTCCCCAGGCCCTTGGACGAGTCGGCCGTGGCGAAGGTGTGGGCCACCTGGACGGCCTGGTCTGTGCCGAAGAGGCCGTCATGGAGGTAGCACCACTGCACGGCCAGGTTCAGGTCCCCAAAGCCCGTGGCAGTGGCGTCGCCGCTGGGGGCCAGGCGCAGGTAGCCCGGCGTGGAGATCCGCAGTTCCAGGTCCTTCACCAGCCCCAGCTTCAGCAGGGTGGGGGTGCCGAAGCCGGTGCCATCATCCTTGGCGGTGCTGCGCTGGAGGCCCCACTCCAGCTCCGCAAGGCCGGACTGGGTGGTGAGGGCCGGGTTGGCGAAGGTGGGCCGGTTGGGGTTCACCTCAATGGGAACTTCCTGGGCCTGGAGGGCGCTGACGAGGAGCAGGGGCAGGGTGACCTTGAGGGCGCGTTTCATGGTGGTTCCTCCTAGCGGTAGCGGGCTGTCATGGCCTTCAGGGTCTTGACGAGGTGGTCCCGCAGTTCCTTGGGTTCCAGCACCTCGGCATCGGCGCCGAACTGCAGGATGTAGCGGGTGGGGCCGGACAGCTCCGTGGCCTGGAAGCCCAGGAGGACGCTTCCGGCCTTCTCCTTGCGGACGGCCACCGAGGGCAGGGCGGGGGGGGCGTCCAGCAGGGCCTGGGGCCAGTTGGTACCCGTCACCCGCACCTGGATTTGCAGGGGCGGGGCCAGGCGGTACCAGCCGCCGATCTGCAGCTCCCGGGCCTGTTCCAGGGGGCGCTTGTCGGGGATGAGGCCCCGGCGGGTCTGGGCCTTGGCCTCCTCGATGCGGGCCAGGCGGAAGTTTCGGGGCTCCTGCTTGGCCTGGTCCCAGGCCAGCAGGAAGGCGCCGCCGGAAAACACATCGTGGGTGAGGGTGAAGGGCACCACGGTGCGGACGCTGGTGCGCCCCGTGGAGGCGGCGGCGTAGGTGAGTTCGAGTTCCCGGGGCCCCTCTGGATGGCCCAGGGCCAGCAGCACCTGGGTGAGCATCTTGGTGTCCAGGGCCTGCTGGTCATCGGCGCCACCGCGCAGGCTCACGTGCTCCTGCAGGGCCTTGAAGAGCTCCCGGTCCCGGCTGCTGAGGTGGCTGTCCGCCAGGACGCGCAGGCCCTCCAGCTGGTCGAACCAGAGCTCCGTGGCCGTGCCCTCCAGGGCCATGAGGGCCACCTCCAGGGCCATGCGGGCGTGGGGCGTGATGCGGCTGTCCCAGTCGGGACCCTTCTCCAGGGTGAAGTGGATGAGGGCGGGGCGGCCCTCCCGCAGCTTGCCGAAGCGGGCCCCCTGCTCCTCCAGCAGCTGGATAGCGCGGTCCACGGTGCGCATGGCCACCTCACCCAGTTTGCGGGCCAGGCCCGCCTTGGTGATGCCCTTGTCACCGGCGTCCCGGATGGCCTCCAGCACCACCTGGAGCCGCTCGGGCTTCACCAGGTGGCCCCCATCGGGGCGGGGGGATGCCAGGGGCTTGCGGGACGTGGGGCGGGCCATGGGGAGCCTCCAATCAGCGGTTCCAGGATTGGCCAGTCAATGTCCAAAGGCAAGAGGTTAGACAAGGTGTTACAGCAACTGGCTATGATGGGGCCATGCCAGTCCCGACTTCCGCCAAACAGGGCCCCCTGGCCCGCATGTTCCAGCGGTTCCGCACCCGGAGGGGGGACCGTCTCCCCGTCGCGGTGCCCGGCATCGCAGTACCTGCCGAAGCCATCCGGGTGCTGTCCGGTCCCGCAGAGTTCCGGACGGTCCTGCTGCAGCGCATCGCTGCCGCCCGGCACCGGATCATCCTGGTAGCCCTCTACCTGCAGGACGATGCCGCCGGTCGGGAGATCCTGGATGCCCTCTATGCGGCGCGGAAGGCCCATCCAGCTCTGGAGATCCTGGTCCTGGTGGACGCCCACCGAGCCCAGCGGGGCCTCATCGGCAAGGTCAAGAGCCCCGGCAACGCGGCCCTCTACCGGGATTACGCGGCCCGCCTAGGCGAGGGCGTGAAGATCCTCGGCGTGCCCATCCAGAACCGGGAGCTGTTTGGCGTGCTGCATCTCAAGGGCTTCGTCTTCGACGATGTGGTGCTCTACAGCGGGGCCAGCCTCAACGAGGTGTACCTGGGCCATGGGGGTCGCTACCGCCTGGATCGCTATCACCTGCTGGAGTCCAAGGCCCTGGCCGATTGCCTGGCTGAATTCGTACACACCACCTTCCTGGGTCAGGCCGCCGTGACGCCCTTGAACCAGCCCGAGCAGCCACGGTCCAGGACCGTACCTGGCCTGCGGACCTTGCGTCAGGTCCTGCGGCAGGCGGAATACGGGTTTGCGGAGGCTCCGGTCTCATCCGGTCAGGTGAGCGTCACACCCCTGATGGGGCTGGGGGCAACGGGAGATCTCAACCAGTCCCTGCTGGCCCTGCTGAAGGCCACCCAGACCAGCCTCGTGATCTACACCCCCTATTTCAACCTCCCGGGGATCCTGCGCCGGGCCGTCTCCCGCCTGCTGGCTCAGGGCCGTGAGGTGACGATCGTGGTGGGCGACAAGACCGCCAATGATTTCTACATCCCGCCCACGGAGCCCTTCCGTGTCATCAGTCTGCTGCCCTACCTCTACGAGGCCAACCTGCGTCGCTTCACCCGCACCCACCGGGCCGCCATGGACGCAGGTCGCCTGCGGGTCCACCTCTGGAAGGATGGCGACAACACCTTCCACCTCAAGGGCCTCTTCGTGGACCAGGACATCGCCGTGCTCACCGGCCACAACCTGAACCCCCGGGCCTGGAATCTGGACCTGGAGAATGGACTGGTGATCCGGGATCCCGAGGGCCTGCTGCGGGAGAAGCACCAGCGCGAGCGGGCCGCCATCCTGGCTCACACCACCAAGTTGACCAGCTTCCTGGACCTGGACACCCCCAGCGCCTATCCCCCCAAGGTGCAGAAGGCCCTCAAGCAGATGAGCCGCACGCGCATCGATCGGCTGGTGAACCGGCTGCTATAGCAAGTCGAGGAACGGCGCCGGGTTCCAGGCCACGGGGCCCGGGTTCAGTACGGCGTGGGCACCGGCGTAGAGTGCGCTCCAGAGGGCGCCCCGGAGGGCCGCGTCGCCGAGCTGGGCCAGGGGCAGCTCCACCCGGGTCTCGTGGTCCCAGCCCAGACGTTCGTTGAGGCGCTGGAGGCGACGCACCAGCTCGCCCTGGGTCAGCCCTGCTGTGAGGGGTGTGTCGGTGCAAACCAGCTCCTCGCGGTGATGGTAGGGCCCCCGGCCGCCCTCGGCGTTGAAGCGGGGGCCGCCCAACACCTCTGGGGGTACGCGCTCCCCATCTATTGCCCACCTCAGGCCCGTGGTCGCCGCAGCCACCTCGGCGGCCCAGTCCCAGGCGCTGCCTGTGGCGCTGAAGATTGAGGCTGGAGCCTCCGCCTCCAACAGACCCCGCGCCACGCCCTCCACGCGATTGCGGAACTGGGCGTAGCTGAGGGTGCCCCACTCTGGGGCGCTGAGGGCGGGCCGCTCCTGGAGCCGCGCCGCGCGCTGAATGAGCAGGGTCCGCAGGGTGAGGGTCATGCCCTGAGTGTGGAATGGGGCTGGAGTCTTGTGCCATACAAAGGTGAAAATGGTTGGGATGATCCCCGCGAACGTGACCGCAGCATCAGGAACGGCGCGTATCGAGACTGAATCGCATGTTGAAACATTTTTATTCGGGAACCCATTCCGATCGGGCAGCATGGAGAGGTCAGCGCCCTTGGCTGAAGCCTCAGGAATCCGGTCCTCGTTCCGGGTTCCTGGCTTTCTGCACCCATCCCTACGGAGTCCGAATGGTTCCTCGTACCGCACGCCGCCCCTGGCTGGCCTTTCTGATGGTCATCCCCCTGTTGCTCTCGGCTCTGGTCCTCCACGCGGGGGCGCCCGCGCCGGTGCTGAAGGCCAATGACCTGCGGGGTAAAGCCTTTGCCTTGGACAGCCTGAAGGGCAAGGTGGTGCTGCTGGACTTCTGGGCCTCCTGGTGCGGGCCCTGCCGCAAGAGCTTCCCCTTCATCGACTCGCTGCAGAGTCGCTACGGCGCCATGGGTTTCCAGGCCGTGGGGGTGTCCCTGGATGAGGAGCTGTCCGCAGTCACCGCCTTCCTGGAGCGGACCCCCGTGAAATTCACGGTGCTCTCGGACACCACGGGCAGGAGTGCCGAGACCTATGGTGTGGTGGCCATGCCCACCTCCTTCCTCATCGATCAGGAGGGCAACATCGTGGCCCGCTTCGAGGGGGGCGAGCACCTGAAGGCCGAGGAAGAGGCCGTGGTGGCGCTGCTCCAGAAGCGCGGCGCCCCGGGGGCGGACCTGCGGGTGGCCTCGGGGCTTCAGGCTACGGGCAGCCTGAAGGCCTGGCAGCGGGGCCATCTGGCGGATCCCATCATGAGCCTGGATGGCGATCGGCTCACCAGCATGTTCCGGGAGCACATCCATGCCAGCAAGGAAGGCGCATCGGGCAACGGCGGCGCAGCGGGAGGTGGCTGTGGCTGCAACTAAGCACACCCTCATCGTCCGAAGCCGTCACCGGCGCTCCGTCCAGGGCCTGAGCTGGTTCATGGCGGGTGTGGGCGTCCTGGGAGGACGGCAGCTCCAGGCCCAGTCCTCCGTGGAGCTGCGCACCCTCTTCTACAGCGAGTCCGATGGCCGCACCACGGTTCTCAGCCCCACGCTGCTCCTGCACCAGGACCTGGGGGTCAGCTGGGGCCAGTTTGATCTGCTGCTCACCCACGACACCATCTCCGGCGCCTCGCCCACGGGCGGCTATCCCACCCTGAGCGTCACCACCACCACGGGGGCCTCGGGCAGCTCCACCACCGCTGCGGGCAAGGTGCCCATGGTGCCCTACTCGGATGAGCGCAAGGCCGAGGGTATCAGCTGGAGCCGTCGCTTTGGCGCGCACCTGCCCACCATCGACCTCTCCCACTCCACAGAGAAGGACTACCTCTCCAAGGAATACGGGATCTCCGATGCCTGGACCATGTTCGAGGGCCGCGGCACCCTGCACTACGGCCTCTCCTACGCCGACGACACGGTCTCCCCCGTCACCCGCCCCGTGCATCTCGCCAAGAAAACCCACGGCCTGGCCCTGGGCTGGACCTGGGTCATGGGCGAGAACGATCTGGTGGACGTCTCGGTCAGCCGCATGAAGCTGGAGGGCTACCTGGACGAGCCCTACCTCATCGTGCCCGTGGGCATCACGACGCTTTCTGAGCACCGGCCCGGCACCCGGCAGCGGGACGCCTGGCTCCTCAAGCAGGCCCACCGCTTCGAGTGGGACGGCGCCCTGAAGACCTCGTACCGCTATTACAGCGACGACTGGGGGCTGAAGGCCCACACCTTGGACTTCACCTACGACCAGCGGCTGGATGATGGCTGGATCGTGTCGCCCCGGCTGCGCTACTACACGCAGAACGACGCCAGCTTCTATGCCCCGAAGTTCGCCACGGCCCAGCCTTTCATGTCCTCAGACTACCGGCTCTCGGCCATGCAGAGCCTGCTGGCGGGACTGACCGTTTCAACGGAGATCGCGGAGGGCTGGACCGCCAGTGTGGGGGCCACCTATCAGTTCCAGCAGGGGAAGAAATCCATCACACCCTTGGCCACGGCGGGCACCAGCACTAGTCCCGCCGTCTACTCCGGCCCAGGCACCTCGGCGGCGGACGTCAACACCACCACACTCACAGTCGGTCTGAAGTGGACCTACTGAAGCCCGTCCGGGCCCTCTACACCACGCGCTTCCCGCTCATGGGGGGCGAGGCCCTGGTGCGCTTCGTGGATGCCCGGGGCCAGGCAGCTGCAGCGCGCACGGCCCGGTCCCTGGAGCGCGAAGCCCGCCGCATCGAGGCCAAGTTCTCCCGCTACCGGCCCGAGAGCGTCCTCTCCGAGATCAACCGCCAGGCGGGCCGGGGCCCCCTGGTGGTGGACGAGGAGACGGAGCACCTGCTCCGCGCTGCCCTGGACCTTTGGACCCTGAGCGCGGGGCGCTTCGATCCCACAGTGGGCATCCTGCGGCGGGCCTGGGACTTCAAGGCCCAGCGTGTGCCCACCGCAGCAGAATTGGCAGCCCTCCTGCCTCTGGTGGACGCGCGCGCCCTGAGCCTGAAGCATGGTTCCGTGGCGCTGGGGAAGGTGGGTATGGAGCTGGACCTGGGTGGCGTGGGCAAGGAGTACGCCGTGGACCGCGTGGCAGAGTTGCTCTCGGCCGAAGGTGTGGACAGCGCCATCATCAACTTCCTGGGCGATGTCCGCACCCTGGGCCGCCGTGGAGATGGCCAGCCCTGGTCCGTGGGCGTGCTCGATCCCTTTCAGTCCGGTCGCTGCCTCCTGGCCATCCGCATCATGGCAGGCGCGGGCATCGCCACCTCCGGCGACTATGAGCGGGGCTTTGTGCAGGATGGGGTGCGCTTCCACCACCTCCTCGACGCCACCACGGGCCAGCCCGCCCGGGGCCTGCGCTCAGTCACGGTTGTGGCACCCACGGCCTTTCTCGCAGGCCAACTGGCCACAGCGGCCTTCCTGCTGGGACCCGCCCAGGGCTTGACTCTGTTGGAAGATCGACCCGGCGTCGAAGGGGCCCTCGTCACCGAGACCGGGGGCCTGCTGCTTACCCGTGGCATGGACCGGATCGCCACCCTGCGCCCCCAGGAGGCCATCGCATGAGGCTCCACCGGAACCTGCGCATCCTTCCCTGGATCGCCATCTTCGCGGTGCGGCTCCTGGCCTTTGATCCGGCCAAGGATGTGGGCATCCAGGTCCGGCGGGGCCACCTGCGCGTCGAGATCCCCGAAGGTGTCCACCTCAAGGTGCGGGCCTTCAAGGTCGCGCTGCTGTCCTCGCCCGGGCAGGTCAGACTGGGGGCCCTACCCCCAGCCTCCGGGAAGGATGAGACGGACGATCCCATCTGGCGTGGCACCGTGGAGGTGCCCCTGCACGGCGAAGGATTGATGGATCCCGTGGAGCTTCGCGTGACCTTCCAGCCCTGCACCGAGGGCGAGGCCGGCGTCTGTTTCCTGCCCCAGCGGCGCGTGGTGACCGTGCGGGCTGCCGACCTGATGCCCTAGGCCCGTGCGGAAAAGGCCCCGGCGTTGAAGTTCGGATGCCGGTCCATGAGGGGGCGCGGGGGCGGGACGCTGAGGACATCCTGGAATCCGGCGTGGGTCAGGGCGGCATCCCAGGCTTCGGGCGTGAGGAAGCCGTGGCGGGGGCGCCAGTGGGGATCCAGGCGGACCTCGGTGAAGCTCTTGATGAAGCTGAAGAAGAACTCCAGGTACAGGGGCGTGTCGAGGGTGGCCTTGAGGCATTCACCCACCACCAGGCAGCCGCCCGGTTTCAGGCAGGTGCGCAGGTTCCGCAGGGTGGCCTCCAGGTCCTGGGCCACGTGCAGCACATTGACGCCCACGATGGCATCCAGGCTGCCAGCCTCGATTCCCTGGTCCCCCAGGGGCCGGTTCAGGTCCAGAGACTGGAAGCTGAGGGACAGGCCCGGTGCGGCAAGCTTCAGCTCCCGCTGGGCCCGGCGCAGGAAGGTGGGCGCGATGTCCGTGAAGCGGTACTCGGCGATGCCTTCGAGCCAGCCCTGCTCGGCGCCCTGGCGGGCCAGCAACTGCGCGAAGGAACCAGCGCCGCCCCCCAGTTCGAGGACGCGGGCACCCGCAGGCAGGCGCTCCCGCAGGGCCAGGAGGGTGAGCAGGTTGTTGGGAAAGTAGCCCAGGTTCTCGTTCCGGAAGTAGGAGAGCCAGAGCGGGAACAGAGCCAGGTCGAAGAGCAACCCCTCGCCAGCCTTGCCTTCGGTGAAGTAGGGCTGGATGTGGGAGCGCACCCCGTCCAGCAGGTCGAAGTTGGTGCCGTGGCCCGGGGCCTCGATCTCGGTGGCTTCGCGAAGGCCCATCAGGTCCAGGTCGGGTTCCCCCTCCATGCGGTAGGTGCCGTTGGAGACCTGGAGCAAGCCCTCGCCCGCCAGGAAGGGCAGCATCCAGGCCAGGGGCTTGCGGGCCTGGTCCGGCAGTCCCGCGCAGAGGTCGTCCAGCGTGGTGCCTGTCCGCAGGTGGGCTTCCCAACCCAGGTCCAGCAGCAGCAGCAGGCAGGTGCGGGCGGTGTAAAGTCCCGAGGCCCGGTGCAGCACCAGGAAGGGGCGCGTGAAGAGCTGGGCGATCTCGGGCCCCCGGGGCCCCAGCAGCTCGAGGCCAGGCGCGGCCTCGATGGGGCCGAGCCGGTGGGTCATCAGTCCATCATTTCGCTGATGCTGCGACCGCCGTGGATGCGGAGGATCGCATCACCGAAGAGCGCCGCTGTGGAGAGCACCTTGAGGTTGGGCAGGGCCTTGGCCATGGCGGCGGAAACAGGGATGCTGTCCGTGACCACCAGTTCGTCCAGCCCGGCGGAGTTGAGCGTATCGATGGCGTTCCCCGAAAGCACCGGGTGGGTGACACCCACGCGCACCGTGCGGGCGCCCAGATCACGCAGGATGCGGGCCGCCTCCTTGATGGAGCCGCCGGTGGCGATCTCGTCGTCATAGATGATGGCGTCCTTGCCTTCCACATCGCCGATGAGGGCCACGCTCTGGGCCTTCTCAGAGTCGTCGAAGCGGCGCTTGTCGATGATGGCCATGGGCACCGAAAGGCGCTTGGCGAAGTGGCCCGCGAACTTGGCCGCGCCAGCATCCGTGGCGACTACGGCGGCATTGGACAGGTCCTTGGTCAGGAAGTAGTTGGTGAGGATGGGCGTGGCCAGCAGCTGGTCCGCGGGCTTGCGGAAGAAGCCCAGGATCTGGGGGGCGTGCAGGGTCATGGTGAGCACGCGGTCAGCACCGGCGGTCTCCAGGAGATCCGCCACCAGGCGGGCCGTGATGGAAATGCGTGCTTCATCCTTCTTGTCGCTACGGGCGTAGGGGAAGTAGGGCAGTACCGCCGTGATGCGCGCCGCGGAAGCGAACTTCAGGGCATCGATGAGGATCAGCAGCTCCATGAGGTGGTCGCTCACGGGGGGGCAGGAGGACTGGATGACGAAAACGTCCGCCTCACGGACGTTCTCCTCGATCTTCACCTTGATGTTCTCGTTGGAGAAGCGGGTGATCTTCAGGCGCCCCAAGGGCATGCCCATGTGGGTAGCGATACCCCTTGCCAGCTCCGGGTGGCTGCTCCCGGAAAAGACCTTCATCTCGCCAAACATGGATCCCCCGATCGTGGTTTCAGTGTAACCGAACGAGGGGCCCGCTCGCGCCCTCAGCTGAGGATGAAGTGGGGCACGAAGGCACTGCTGTTGCCGGTGATGGGCTCCTCGGATTCCCGGATGCCCATACCCGCAGGTTCGCCATCCACCACCCAGCTGCCCAATACCGGATAGTGGCCATCCAGGCAGGGGATGGGGGCCAGGCCTTGAAACACATAGCCTTCGGCGCCGTAGGCCGGTTGGAGGGGCGCGCTGAGGGTGGGCTGGCCAGGTCGGTGCAGGCTGACGTTGGCGCCTTCGCGGCCCAGCAGGGGCTTCTGGGCATAGCCGGATCCAGCCAGCTCCCGCGGCCCGTCGAGGTAGGCGGGCAGCAGGTTCTCATGGCCGGGATTCAGCTCCCAGAGCAGGGCAAGGATGGCCTTGTTGGAGAGCAGCATCTTCCAGGGCGGCTCCAGGAAGGTGCAGGGCCGGGGCAGCTGCGCCAGGTGCTGGCCGAAGGCGTCCTTCACCATGAACTCCCAGGGGTAGAGCTTGAAGGCGGCACTGATCGGATGGCCATCAAGATCCACGAAGAGGCTGCGCGCCTCGTCCCAGCCCAGGTCCTCGATGAACATCTGGAGGCTGGTCACCCCGGCCTTGTCGGCGGTGTCGCGCAGGTAGGCCACGGTCTGGATGTCCTCCTCGGCGTCCTGGTGCAGGAAGGCCACGGGGGCAATGGGCAGGAAGCCTTTGGCCCGCTGCCAAGCCGCCACCAGGCGCTCGTGGAGGGAGTTGAACTGATCCCGGTGAGGCAGCAGATCCTGGAGCCAGAACCACTGCACCACGGCCGCCTCCAGCAGCGATGTGGGTGTGTCGGCGTTGTACTCCAGCAGCTTGGGCGGCCCCTGGCCCTCGTAGGCCAGGTCGAAGCGGCCCACCAGGGAGACCTCGTCCTGCTCCCAGGAGGCCTCGATGACGGGGATCATGAAGTCGGGGATGCCGAATTCCCGGAACCGGCGCTGCGCGAGGACATGCTCCACCGCCTGGAGGCACAGCGCCTGGAGGGCGGCGGTGGCGCTTTCCAGGGTCTCAATCTGGGCTGGGGCGAACTGGTAGGCGACGCCCTCCTTCCAGTAGGGGCGGCCATCTTCGTGGGTGTGGAAGAGGAGGCCCTGGGCCTCCACGGTCTGCTGCCAGCCTTCCCGCTGCCGAAGGGTGACGCGTTGCATCAGGACCCCGCCGCCGCGCCGTGGCCTGCGGCACCGAAGCCGCCCCGGGCCGTGCCGCCCAGGCCGGTTTTGCCGGTGAAGCCGCCGTGCTGGGCTGAGACGCCATAGGCCTGGCCGCTGATGGGCACGTCCGTGGCCCGGGGCGGATTCCAGGCCTGGCCGCTGAGGAAGACCCCGGAGCGGCCGCCGGTGGGCGCGGCGGCGGCCTGGTAGGGGCGCACATCGGCGTCCCGGAAGGGACGCTGGGGTTCATAGAAGCGGTAGCCCTGGGGCTGGGGCGCGAAGCCCATGCCGTATCCGAAGCCCATGGGGGACGGACGGTGGAAGAGGAAGTGCCAGAGCAGGTAGTCGTCGAGCCAGGAACGGTGCCCCCAGGAGGAGCGGTTCTCGTGGTGCTCCCGCACCGAGGCCACTTCGCCGGCGATGCCATGGCGCTGGGCCAGGGCCTCCATCTTGGCGGCGTCTACCCGGTCGATGACCCAGAGGAGGTCGCCGCGGTCCTCCACGGTGTGGTCCTCGTTGAGCCGCGTGTCCCGCAGGCGCTCGGCGCTCAGCTGCCGCACGGCGGGCTTGTTCGTCTCCAAATCCGTGATGTTGGCGCCCACCAGGTAGAGGTTGGGCGTCAGCTGGGTGAAGGAGAAGCCCTGCACCGTGACCAGGGGCTCATGCTCGGTCATGAAGTCCTGGGAGGCGGCACGCAGCTGTTCCAGCACCGCGGGGCTGGGGGGCTCGGCCTCGGCCCGGTGGCGGCGAGCGGCTTCCTCGGCCTGGAGGCGGCGCTGCTTCTCGGGATCCTGGCGGTCGCAGCCCAGGTAGGCAGCGGAGAGGCTCACCAGCAGCAGGCCCGGCACTGCGGCCGAGCAGTAGCGCCGAAAGCCCCCGGCGGAACTCATCAGACCCGGCCCCCGCCCACGCGCTCGATGTGCGCGCCGACGCCCTGGAGCTTCTTCTCCAGGCCCGCGTAGCCCCGGTCCAGGTGGTAGATGCGGTCCACGATGGTCTCGCCCCGGGCCACCAGACCCGCGATGACCAGGGCGGCGCTGGCGCGCAGGTCCGTGGCCATGACTGTGCAGCCGGTCAGGTCCGCGGGGCCCGCCACGATGGCCGTGTGGCCGTCTGTGCGGAGGTTCGCGCCCAGGCGTTCGAGCTCCATGGCGTGCTGGAACCGGTTCTCGAAGATGCCCTCGTTGATGACGCTGATGCCGCAGGCCTGGGTCATGACGGCCATGACCTGGGCCTGGAGGTCCGTGGGGAAGCCGGGGTAGGGCAGGGTGGTGATGTCCTTGGAGCGCAGCTTCTGGCCCGGTTCGCGCTGAATGCGGAGTTGGCGGCCGTCCTGGCCCTCGCGCTCGGTGATGACGCAGCCGCAGCGTTCCAGCAGGTCCAGCAGGGAGCGCAGGTGCTCAGGTTCGCTGCGGTCCAGGACCACATCGCCACAGGCGGCGGCCACGGCGCAGAGGTAGGTGCCCGCCTCGATGCGGTCGGGGATGACCACATGCTCGCAGCCGTGGAGCTTGTCCACGCCCTGGATGGTGAGGGTGCCGGTGCCGATGCCTTCAATGTTGGCTCCCATCTCCACCAGGAGCTGGGCCAGGTCGCTGATCTCAGGCTCCTGGGCCGCGTGGCGCAGCACCGTGGTGCCCTCAGCCAGGCTGGCGGCCATGAGGATGTTCTCTGTGGCGCCCACGCTCACCTTCTCGAAGGCGTGGTCGATGCCCTTGAGGCGGCCCTTCACCGAGGCATGGATGTAGCCGTGGCTGATCTCGATGCTGGCGCCCATGCGCTCCAGGGCCTCCAGGTGGAGGTTCACGGGGCGGGCCCCGATGGCGCAGCCTCCGGGCAGGCTCACGGTGGCCTTGCCGAAGCGGGCGAGCAGGGGTCCCAGCACCAGGATGGAGGCCCGCATGGTCTTCACCAGGTCGTAGGGGGCCTTGGGGTCGTCGCTGCCCGCACAGGCCAGCCGCCCCTTCAGCTCGAAGCCCTCACCCTCGGGCTCCAGCGTGGCCGTGGTGCCCAGGGCCTGGAGTACCTTCACCATGGTGCGGATATCCGCCACGGCGGGCAGGTTGCTGAGCACCACCTCGTCAGCGGTGAGCAGGACCGCTGCCAGACAGGGCAGGGCTGCATTCTTGGCACCCGACACCCGGATGCGCCCCCGCAGGGGATGTCCACCTTGGATCACCAGTCGGTCCATCGAATCTCCAGTGCTTTAGCGTAGCCCATCCGGTGGGGCCCCGGGGCGCCAGCCGGTGCCCAGCATTTACTTCCCCCTTTCGCGGCCAATGGCAGGAAAATCCTCGCATGACGGACTACCAGATGAGCCCCGCCAGTGGCACGCGCCTGCTTCGCTTCGTGGGCGACCGGGTGCGCTTCACGCTCCCCCACCCACGGCCGGAGGCCCAGGCTGAGGGCTGGCGGGCCTTCCTGCGCACCAACCTCACCCGGGCCGCCCGGCTGCGGGAGGAGACCCTCAGCCTGCTGGGCGAGAGCCTGGCTGATCCGGCGGGCTCCGCCTGGCGGGACATCCCGCTGCAAGAGGATTCCGAAGGCTGGCACCTGGACCTGGCCCTCACGGAGCCTGGTCCCTTTCAGGCCAAGGCCTACTGTGTGGACCCGGAGGGTTGCCAGCACTGGCCCGGCGGCGACAATGTGGCCCTCACGGTGCACCCGGACCAGCTTCGCACCGCCAACACCATCTACTGCGCCTTTCCCCGCATGTTCGGTGGGGCCGCGGCCCGCCAGCGCCCGGATCTTGCCCTGGCTGTCGCCGCGCTGGACGGAGCTGGGTACGCGGTCATCCCGCCCTCGGGGCGCCTGAGGGATCTCACGGCCGAGGTGCCCCATATCTTCGACCGCCTGGGCAGCCGCATCCTGCACCTGCTGCCCGTGGGCCCCGTGCCCACCACCTTCGCCCGCATGGGCCGATTTGGCAGCCCCTACGCCCAGTTGGACCTCACGGCCATCGACCCGGCCCTGGTGGACTTCGACAAGCGCACCACGGCCGAGGAGCAGTTTCGGGAGCTGACCACCGCTGTCCACGAGAAACGGGGCCAGGTGATCCTGGACATCCTTGTGAACCACACCGGCTGGGGCTCCCGCCTGCTGGAGCACCGGCCCGACTGGTTCTGCCGCAATGCCGACGGTACCTTCCACAGCCCCGGCGCCTGGGGCAACACCTGGGCGGACCTCGTGGAACTGGATCAGGGCAGCCCGGCCCTCTGGGATACCGTGGCCCGGGCTCTTCTGATCTGGTGCGGCCGCGGCGTGGATGGCTTCCGCTGCGACGCGGGCTACATGGTGCCCCTGCCCGCCTGGCAGTACATCACCACCAAGGTCCATCAGATCTACCCCGAGACGGTCTTCCTGCTGGAGGGCCTGGGCGGCGCCTGGGAGGCCACGGAAACCCTGCTCACCCGGGGCGGCATGCACTGGGCCTACTCGGAGCTGTTCCAGAATTACCAGCCTCGCGAAGTGGCCCTGTACCTGGACCACTGCCTGCGCCAGGGCGAGCGCAGCGGGCTTCTGGTGCACTACAGCGAGACCCACGACAACGCGCGCCTGGCGGCGAAGGGCGCGGCCTGGTCCCGGCAGCGGAACCGGCTCTGCGCCTTGGCCAGCCAGAATGGCGGCTTTGGCTTTACGGCCGGGGTGGAGTGGTTGGCCACGGAAAAAGTGGACGTCCACGAGGCCCGGGACATGGCCTGGGGCGCCGAACCCAACCTGGTGGCGGAGCTGGCCATCCTCAACCGCCTGCTGGCGGAGCACCCCTGCTTCTTCGATGGCGCCGAAGTGGAGCGTCTCAGCGCTGACGATGCCCCGGTGCTGGTCCTGCACCGCCGTTCCGCCGAGGGGCTCGACCGCCTGCTGGTCCTCGTGAATCTGGATCTGGACCAGGCCCAGTCCTGCCACCTCGAGAGCAGCGTGTGGGGGGAACTCGGCGGGACCTGCGTGGACCTGCTGGGCCAGGTGTCCCCCCCTTCGGTGACGATCCTTGGGGGCCGTGAGCTGCTGCTTCCACCTGGGGGCTGCTACTGCCTGGCCGACCAGGAACGGCCCCATGGCCTGGCTGGCGAGGCCTACCGGGCCGCGCGGGCCCAGGCGGCCTGGGCCCTCCAGTGCCTCGCAGCCTTGCATCCCGCTGAGGCGATCGGTCCCGCAGACTGGCGCGCCCTGGCCCAGCGGGTGGTGGCGGACCCGGCGGCTTTCCTGGCGGCCCTGCCGTACCTGGAGTTGGGACTGTTGCGGACAGACCTCCTGGCGGCCCTGGACCAGGCCTTGGCCATCGTGCGGTTTCCCGAAGTCACCCTCTGGGAGGTGGCTGATGTGCGCCGCGTGAGCCCCGTGGCCCCGGGCCATTGGGTCCTGGTGCGGAACCCTGAGCCCTTCGATCTGAGCCTGGAGGTGCCGGGCCTCGCGGACCTGCATCTGCGCAGCGTGCCCATGGCCTCTGACCACGTGGCCGCCTTGGCGCCCCAGCCCACTCGGCAGGGGCTCGCCACCCTGCACCTGGATCGCCATGCCGCGGGCCTGCTCCAGGCGGAGCTGTGCTTCCTGACGGAGGCGCCCCCGGCAGCCCATCCCAGCCGCGAGGTCCTGGCCCTGCTCACCAACGGCCGGGGCGCCATGGCGCGGCTCCATGGGGATCTGGGGGCCATCACGTCGAAATACGACTGCCTGCTGGGGGCCAACCTGCACCCCACAGCCCCCTCGGATCGCCACGTGCTGGTGAAGCGCCTCAGGGCCTGGGTGAATGCCGACGGCTTCATCTCCCCGCTGGACGCCCATAATCTGGTGCGCTTCGAGGCGGGGCCCGTGGCCCGCTGGACCTTCCGGGCCAGCGCCGGGGATGGTCGCTGTGTGGACCTGGGCCTCGAAGTGGAAATGCTCGAGGACCAGAACGCCCTGCGTCTGCGCTGGTCCCGCCCCGCCAATGCCGGGAGCGACTCGGACCTCATGGCCGAGTTCGCCGTGCGCCTCACCCTGCGCTTCGACCTGGAAGACCGGTCCTTCCACGGCGAGACTCACCTGGACCCGGGCCTGGAGGCCTTCTTCGGGGCCGCGACCACCCTGGCCCCGGCGGGCTCGGGCTTCTGCTTCGCTCCGGCCCTGGAGCGCCGCGTGGAGATCCTGGCCGACGTCGGCGTGTACCACTCCCAGCCCGAGGCCTGCCGTGGCATCCCGCATCCGGTGGAGGCCTCCCGGGGCCTGGCGGGCAGCGGCGACGCCTGGAGTCCCGGCTGGTTTGACGTGCCCCTCGCCCCCGGTGCCCAGGTGGGCCTCAGCGTGAATGCCGAGAGCGGCCCGGTGGCGGCCAGTCCCCGCCCGTTGCCCTTGGCCGGGGATGTGCCCGCCCGTTTGCAGCGGGCGATGGGGGCCTTCCTGGCCCGGCGGGACCAGGGCCTCACGGTCATCGCGGGCTATCCCTGGTTCCTGGACTGGGGCCGGGACACGCTCATCGCCTGTCGTGGCCTCCTGGCCACGGGCTGGTCCGAGGACGCGGGCCTCATCCTGCGCACCTTCGCGGCCCTGGAGGTGGCGGGCACCTTGCCCAACATGCTGGGCTCAGACAGCACCGCGGATCGCGACACCTCGGACGCCCCCCTCTGGCTGGCAGTGGCCTGCGAAGAGGCCGCCGAACACCTGGGCATGGCTTTCTTCCAGGCAGATGCGGGCGACCGCACGGTGCTGGAGGTGCTCACCTCCCTGGGCGAGCACCTGCGCCGCGGGGCCCGCAATGGCGTGGCCATGGATCCCGGCTCTGGCCTGCTTTGGAGTCCCGCCCACTTCACCTGGATGGATACTCGTTATCCCATGGGCACGCCCCGGGAGGGCTACCCCGTGGAGATCCAGGCCCTGTGGATCCGGCTGCTGCGCCTGCTGGACCGGCTCAACGCCCCCAGCGATGGCGAGGCCTGGGCCCAGACGGCCGCCCAGGCCGAGGCCTCCCTGGGCGCCTTCTGGCTGGAGGACCGTGGCTGGTTCGCGGACGTGCTGTTGGCGGACCGGGGCATTCCCGCCGCCCAGGCCCTGCCCGCAGATCACCTGCGTCCCAATCAGCTCTTCCTCGTCTCCCTGGGCCTGGTCACCGGCGAGCGGGCCCGGCGGGCCGTGGCTGCCTGCGCCCGGCACCTGCTGGTGCCCGGGGGCCTGCGCAGCCTGGCGCCCATCCCCGTCACCGTACCCCTGCCCATTCCAGCCCCCTGGGGTGGCCTGCTGAACGATCCCCATCAGCCCTACCAGGGCCGCTATGAAGGGGACGAGGACACCCGCCGGAAGCCCGCCTATCACAACGGCACCGCCTGGGTCTGGCAGCTGCCCATGCTTTGCGAGGCTCTGGACCTGGCCTGGGACGGCGACCCCGCCGCCAGGAGTGCGGCCCGGGCCTGGCTGGGCTCCGTGGCTCCGCTGCTGGACACGGGCTGCCTTGGTCAGCTGCCGGAGCTCCTGGACGGCGATGCCCCGCACACCCCCCGGGGCTGCGACGCCCAGGCCTGGAGCGTCAGCGAGGCGCTGCGGGTGTGGACGAGCCTCAATTCCTGAAATCCTCTGACATCCATGGCCCTAGCCGGTCTAGAATGGTCCATGGAACAACCCCGTCTCGCCTCGACTCTGGGCGATCTGGATCTGCACCTGCTAGGTGAGGGCACGCACCTGCGGGCTTACGAGAAGCTGGGGGCCCACCCGCAGGCAGTGGATGGGGTCGAGGGCGTCAGCTTTGCTGTCTGGGCACCCAATGCCCGGTCCGTGAGCGTGGTAGGGGACTTCAATGGCTGGGATGGCCGGGCTAACCCAATGGCGCAGGCCGGTCCCAATGGCTTCTGGGAGACCTTTGTCCCCGGGCTGAAGGCGGGCCAGTTCTACAAGTTCGAGCTGCACGGGCCCGATGGCAAGTTGCTGCCGTTGAAGGCTGATCCCTACGCCTTCCGCTGCGAGCGGGCCCCGGGCACCGCCTCCATCATCCAGGGCCTGCCCCACCATGAGTGGGGTGACGGCGCGTGGCTGGCCCAGCGCCGGACCACCCATGCCCACTCGGCCCCCATGAGCATCTACGAGCTGCACCTGGGCTCCTGGCGGCGGCGCCCGGACGGCACCTTCATGAGCTACCGGGAGATCGCGGCGGATCTGGCGCCCTATGCCAGCTACCTGGGCTTCACCCACGTGCAGCTGCTGCCCGTGACTGAGCACCCCTACGACCCCAGCTGGGGCTACCAGCCCCTGGGCATGTTCGCCCCCACCAGCCGCTTCGGCGGTCCTGAGGATTTCAAGGCCTTCGTGGACACGCTGCACCAGGCGGGCCTGGGCGTCATCCTCGACTGGGTGCCCGCCCACTTCCCCGAGGACGCCCACGGCTTGGGCTTCTTCGATGGCACCCACCTCTATGAGCACGCGGATCCCCGCCAGGGCCGCCACATGGACTGGGGCACCCTCATCTACAACTACGGCCGGGTGGAGGTGCAGAACTACCTCATCTCCAATGCCCTGTTCTGGCTGGACCAGTTCCACATCGATGGCCTGCGGGTGGATGCGGTGGCCTCCATGCTCTACCTGGACTACAGCCGCGAAGTGGGGCAGTGGATTCCCAACCGCTATGGCGGTCGGGAAAACCTTGAGGCGGTCCATTTCCTGCGCCGCCTCAACGAGGTGGTCTACGCCCAGTTCCCGGACACCTTCACCGTTGCTGAGGAATCCACCGCCTGGCCCGGGGTCTCGCGCCCCACGGACAAGGGCGGCCTGGGCTTCGGCTTCAAGTGGGACATGGGCTGGATGCACGACACCCTGCGCTACCTCGGCCAGGGCATGATGTGGCGCCACGACGTCCACGATGAGATCACCTTCTCGATGGTCTACCACGACTCCGAGAACTACGTGCTGCCCCTCTCCCATGACGAGGTGGTCCATGGGAAGCGCAGCCTCTACGGGCGCATGCAAGGGGATGCCTGGGAGCGCATGGCGAACCTGCGCCTGCTCTACGCCTGGCTCTTCGCCCATGGTGGCAAGAAGCTGCTCTTCATGGGCGGCGAGTTCGCCCAGGCCAAGGAGTGGAACCACGACACAGCCCTGGACTGGGGCCTGCTCAAGCAGCCCGCCAACAAGGGTATCCACGATCTTCTGAAGGACCTCAACGGCCTCTACCGCAGCCAGCCGGCCCTTCATGAGGGGGACTGCCAGCCGGGGGGCTTCGCCTGGATCGACTGCGCGGATCGCTTCAACAGCGTACTGACGATGCTGCGCCGAGCCTCGGATCCCCGTGATTTCGTAGCTGTCGCCTTCAACTTCACAGCCCTCACCCAGCGTGGCTACCGCGTGGGCGTGCCCGAGCCCGGCGTCTACGAGGAACTGCTGAACACGGACTCCACCTACTACGGCGGCCACAACGAGGGCAACATCGGTCGGGTCAAGACCCAGCCCATCCCCGCCCACGGCTTCGCTCAATCTCTAAACCTTACGCTGCCCCCCCTGGCTGCTCTTTTCCTGCGCCCAGCGCACACTGCTCCACCCCGATCTTAGGAAAGCCACATGGACATGCTCGTAAAGAAGATGCAGAAGCTCACCCAGAATCTCTGGTGGACCTGGAAGCCCGAGGTCCGCACCATCTTCCGGGACCTTGACCTGGAGCTCTATCAGCGGGCCCACCAGAACCCCATGTCCGTGCTGCGCCAGATCTCCCCGGAAGAGCTGGAGAATCGCGCCACCGAGGTCGATGTGCCGGCGCGGGTGGACCGCGCCCTGCGCCAGCTCCAGGAGTACCTGCTGCCCGTGACCACCTGGGGGCTGACCCACGCGGGGGCGCTGGGCTCCCGGCCCGTGGCCTATTTCTGTATGGAGTTCGGCATCCACGAATCCCTGCCCATCTACTCGGGCGGCCTGGGCATCCTCGCTGGCGACCATCTGAAGGCCGCCTCGGACCTCGGCGTGCCCCTGGTGGGCGTGGGCCTGCTTTACCACGAGGGCTACACCAGCCAGGTGCTGGACAAGGCCCTCTGGCAGCAGGATGTGGTGGAACCTTTCGACATCCAGGACCTGCCCCTGACCCGCGCCGTGGATCGGCACGGCGAGCCCGTGCAGGTGGCCGTGGAGTTGCCTGGTCGCTTGGTCTACGCCTCGGTGCTGCAGGTCATGGTGGGGCGCATCCGGCTCATCCTGCTGGACACCCGCGTGAAACAGAACGACCCCAAGGACGTGGCCCTCACGGCCCGCCTCTACGGTGGCGACCAGCGCATGCGCATCGAGCAGGAGCTGCTCCTGGGCGTGGGCGGGGCCCGGGCCCTGCGGGCTCTGGGCATCAATGCCAGCGTCTTCCACCTCAATGAGGGCCACTCGGCCTTCGCCCTGCTGGAGCGGGCCCGCTACCGCATCCAGGAGGACGGCATGGAGCCCCACAAGGCCCTGCAGGAAGTGGCCTCAGCCACAGTCTTCACCACCCACACGCCCGTGGACGCCGGCCATGACCGCTTCCCCGCGGACCTGGCCGCCGAGCACCTGCGACCCCTGGCTGAAGGGCTGAAGCTGTCCCTGGACGAGGTCATGGGCCTGGGCCGCGTGAACCCCCATGACCATGGCTCCTACTTCCTGCCCACGGTCCTGGCCCTGAAACTCTCCCGTCGGGCCAACGGTGTCTCCGCCCTGCACGGCGTGGTCTCCCGCAAGATGTGGAACCACCTCTACCCTGGTCTCCAGGAAGAGGCGGTGCCCATCGGCCATGTCACCAACGGCGTGCACCTGCCCACCTGGCTGGCCACGGAAATGAACCACCTCTACGAGTCCCACCTGGGCGTGGACTACCAGAGCTCGCTGACCCGTCCGGCCACCTGGGGACGCATCACCTCTGTGTCTTCTGCCGAGATCTGGGAGACCAAGCAGGTGCTGAAGGCCCGCACCATCCGCTTCATCCGGGGCCGCAGTGCCGAGATGCGTGAGCGCCTGGGGTTGCCCCCCATCGAGCCCGCACCACTTGATCCCGAGGCCCTCACCATCGGCTTCGCCCGCCGCTTCGTGCCCTACAAGCGCCCGGACCTGCTCTTCACGGACCTGGACCGCCTGGACCGCCTGGTGAACAACCCCGAGCGGCCCGTGAACCTCGTGTTCTCCGGTCGCGCCCACCCTGCGGACAGCACGGGCAAGGGGCTCATCCAGAAGGTGGCCGGCCTCCTCGAGGATCCCCGCTTCCGGCACCGCATCCTCTTCATCGAGAACTACAACATCCGCGTGGGGCGCATGCTCTACCAGGGCATCGACGCCTGGCTCAACAACCCCCAGCGGCCCCTGGAGGCCTGCGGCACCAGCGGCATGAAGGTGGTGCTCAACGGTGGCCTGCACATCTCCGTGCGGGACGGTTGGTGGGCTGAGGCCTACGACGGCAACAACGGCTTCGCCATCGGCACCGGCGAGATCCATGCGGATCAGGCCATCCAGGATAAGCGGGATGCGGAGGACCTCTTCCGCCTGCTGGAGGACGAGGTTGTTCCGCTCTACTACGACAACCGCAACTCCACGGGCATTCCCCGCTGCTGGGTGGAACGTATGAAGAACTCCATCCGCACCCTGGCCTGGCGCTTCAACGCCGACCGCATGGTGCAGGACTACGTGGAGAATCTCTACCTGCCCGCCGCCATCGGCAGCAGCTGCCAGATGCCCCCTCCCTGAACAGGGATAAATTAGGCATTTTTGGTCTTGATGTCTATATTTGTCGAGATCTGATTATCGGCGAGCCTCAGCTTAAACGGCTTGGCCCATCCAGGCGAGTTTCAGAAGCGGCTGCGGCATGGCAGGAGCCCTGACGGCCACATGGAGCAGGCG
>Ga0118677_10002398_pt1 | contig 37786 bp, 39 predicted proteins | sample AliMusrvi5mmetaG_FD_86154 | JGI IMG/M metagenome (GOLD analysis project Ga0118677, IMG submission 86154) | reverse complement strand
ATTGCTGCAGTCGTCATGGAACAGCGACTGTTGATCGATATTTTATCTCTCAAAGAACATTCTCTCAAAAAGGTAAGAGAACCTGTACTTCAACTGGCTTTATTTTAACCGGACACTACTGATTTTGGTTGGCATGCAATGCAGAATTCTGTAAAGGCCACGGTTGATTCTCTTCGGTTGCCTACTTTTCAGGATTTTGAAATGTCGGTTCCTGCGGCTCACGAAGAACAATCTGCTATTGCTACTATCCTTTCAGATATGGATAAAGAAATCGATGTATTAGAGGTGAAATTGCTCAAATCCCGTCAGATCAAACAAGGCATGATGCAGAATCTGTTAACTGGGAAAATCCGATTGGTATGAAATCTGTTGATGTCAATGGTAAACAATATCGACTTCCCGAGGAGTTGAATTTGTTTCAACAAGAGTTGTATATCCATCTTATTGACTGGAAATGGGCTCATATTTCAAAGGAACCCGGCATTTCTCATGGTCAGGAATTTGATGCAATCCTCTCCGAATCGATTGTCAACAATGGTCCATCGCCATTATTATATGAAGGAATTGTAGAAATACTTGATGAGCATCGGAAAAAGAACCCTTTTCGAATTCATCAGCATTTTTACCATATGGCCAGTTCACAGGCGGCGAATATCAATCTTTTTTTGCCGATACTGAATCATACAGCAGTCAATTCCATTTTACGAAAAATAAAGCCTGATTTCGCCTCTCTTGCGAAGGAAGAACTTGATAACGGGTATTGTATAGAATACTGGGGTGGTAAATTTCTTGGAGTTGATGGTAATACTGGGCTTTTGGGTGACAAGTCAAAAATATCCGGGACGGATTCTGATATTGCCATTGCCTATCATAATCATGATGGTGAATTGTGCCTATGGCTGATTGAACACAAGTTGACCGAGAAAGAATTTACCGACTGTGGAGGGTTTAAAAGCGAGAACAGAAAAAAAATACCGAATTACGATTGCAGCAAAAGCTTTGCTGATATTCTCAAAAATAAAAGCTTATGCTATTATCATGGCAAAAATAAGTTTCTCTACTGGGATGTAACCGATCAGCACCAGAGCTTTTTTATAAACCACAATAGTCATACTGCATGTCCATTCAGGGGAGGCATGAACCAGTTGTGGCGGAATCAACTGCTTGCCCTCGCAATAGAAAAGCAAGAGCGGTACAAACATGTATTTTTTTTCGTCGTAAAGCATCAAGGAAATACCTCATTGGATAAAACGTTGACGGCATATTCGGATTTGGTCAACAAAAATAAAAAATTTGGCGTTTTCACATCGGCAGCTCTTCTCAGAGCAGCTGAGAAGTATTCTGATTCCCAGTTAGATGATTGGATCAATTGGTATAAAGATCTTTATAAGGTTTCATGATGGTTAAAGTAATTCTCTGTTACCAAGTCATTTTTTCGCTGTCAATTGGGGTATGATTGTATCATTATTTACTGGAATAACAAGATGTCATCACAAAAGGTAGACAAGGTTCGATGGGTACAGAGAACTATTGAGAAAATGCAGGTTAATAGCTCAGATAAGAAGCACCTTTGGAATGATTATTGGTTAGAAGCCTATTGTGAAATTGGCGGGACAAATAGTAATACGGGCTCAAAGCCATGTCCTATGGCTGCCGTTTATGGGCTATGGTATCTTGGACGGATTATCGGGAGTGAGAGACCTCAGCTGAATTGGTCAATAGATAAAATCAGAAAAAATCTTGGTAAAAATACGGCATATGCAGTGTTATCTTTAGACCTACTCGAGCAGAAAAACTATGGTAGCCTAAAGGCTTTGTGGCAAGAAGTGCAATGTCTATATCAGCAAAAACTTTCAGAAAAGCCTGCTGATTCTGAACAAGGAGAGATTGCCTTGACCATGCTTTTATATAAAGCAGGGCTCATCACTACTTCACTGTAGTGACCTATAATGATTTACAATTACTTGCTATTCCGTTTTTGATAAGCTCAAAGAGAGGTCGTTTTATTCAGAAAAACAAATGGAGCGATAATCCATAAATGAAAGAGAACCAGCACATCGTGAACCTCTTTGTCCTTTATTGTTGCGGATGTATATACAAATGCATATCATTAAGTTAAGCTATGAGACATGCACAGGTATCTGGATTTCAATGGGATGAAGGGAATCAGGAAAAATGCCGAAAGCATGGGATTTCAGAGGATATCATAGAAGATCTTTTTACTCGTCCTGTTATGATTGTTCCTGATGATGGCCACTCCGGTGAGGAGACGCGATTCAAGGCTATAGGTAAATCGAGGGATCACCGGCATGTTTTTGTTGTGTTCACGTTGCGCAAGGACGATGAAACAGTATTGATAAGGCCAATCAGTGCCAGATATATGCACCAAAAGGAGATAACTGCTTATGAAAAAGAAAATCCCGATATTCAAGAGTGATGAAGAAGCTGAGGCATTTGTTGCTCATGAAGATTTGAGCAACTATGATTTATCCGGCGGGCAGTTTGTTCAATTTGAATTTAAACCGAAAGGTAAATCTATCAGCATTCGACTTTCTGAAGAACTGCTGCTGGCAGTACAAAAACAGGCGACAAGGGACGGTGTACCCTATCAGCGGTTTATCCGACAGGCGATTGAACGCGCTGTTGCACAAAAATAAAAAACGTTGGAACGGGTGACATGATCGCCTTGTGCCGTAATGCCGGTCTGCGTGAACCTGATTTCAGTTTTTCTTACGGTTTTGTGCTCACTTTCAGGAGAAAACAGAGTGTTCTATTTCCAACCTTGACAAGTTGCCAGAGAAGGGAGCAATGCTTTATGTCTTGCCAATGCTGATAAAAGATGTCTCCGGTTCACGCTGCTTAATCAATGTCTCCTCCTTGCTATGTATATACAAATTGTGTAGATTGTAAAAGATGTTTGAATGGGACGAAGACAAGCGGTTACTGAACCTTGAAAAGCATGGGCTGGATTTTATAGATGCACAGCTGCTTTTTGATGTCCGGATGACCATCACCGCTCAATCGGATTACCCCGTTGAAGCGCGATTTCTCACGATAGCCATCCTCGACGGGAAGTTTCATCCCGTCGTCTGGACATGGCGAGAAGAGACTCGAAGAATAATATCATTCAGGAGGGCACGACATGGCGAGGAAACAGCATATCGTCAAGTATACGGATAAGGAATTACGCGCAATGCAGGAACGCGGTGAGAGCAAAAGCAACTGGGCGCAAGCTGCCGCTATGACGGATGCGGAGATTGATGCGGCTATTGCTTCCGATCCCGATGAAGCGGGCATGGTTGTTGATTGGTCGAACGCCTCTATTGAATTACCGCAGCCCAAAGCAGTCCTTAACATGCGCGTTGATTATGATGTTATGGAATTTTTCCGCAATCAGGGGAAGGGCTATCAGACCAAAATCAACGCCGTATTGCGCTCTTATGTCGATCAACGAATGCAGCACGACAGGGGATAAACTATCCCGCAGCAGAGCTATGGGGTCGTGTTTCAATTTCCATTGTTACAGTTAATCTCTATTACTAACTTCTTCCTGATGACCATTGGCCAATCAGAACGCGAAACGCAGAATCGGGTTATCGCCCTGTTCCGGGACGAGCTTGGCTATCGCTATCTCGGCGACTGGACTGATCGGCCGAGCAACAGCAATATCGATGATGGCCTGCTGACAGCCTACCTTTCGCGCAATGGTTACACTCCCGTACAGATTTCCAAGGCTATCCATGAAATTCGCATTGAGGCCAACAACCCGAATCGAAGCCTTTACGACAATAACAGAAAAATCTACAGCCTGATTCATTTCGGTGTACCAGTAAAAGCTGCAGTGGGGGAGCATACTGAAACCGTCAAGCTGATCAATAGAGAGCATCCGGAGCTTAATGACTTTGCTATCGCTGAAGAAGTAACGGTTTGCGGTATGCACGATAAACGGCCTGATATCGTTCTCTACGTCAACGGGATTGCTGTCGGTGTGCTTGAGTTGAAGAACAGCAGGATATCGCTTGGCGACGGTATTCGGCAAAGTCTGGTCAATCAGCGCTCTGAGTTTATTGCCCCTTTCAACAGTCCAGTTCATTTTTGCCGGAAACGATTCGGAAGGATTGAAGTATGGGACTATCGGCACGGAAGAGAAGTATTTTCTGCAATGGAAGGAGGATGAAGGGGATAACTCCCGTTTCAAGCTCGAGAAATATCTGCTCAAAATCTGTGAGAAGTCCCGCCTAATCGAACTGCTGCATGATTTTGTAGTCTTCGATGGCGGCAGGAAAAAGCTTCCACGGGTGCACCAGTACTTCGGCGTCAAGGCGGCGCAGCGTTATGCTGATGCGTTCAGGGGTGGTATAATCTGGCACACGCAGGGAAGCGGCAAGAGCATTGTGATGGTGCTGCTGGCCAAGTGGATTCTGGAGAACAAGCCTGCGGCCAGGGTAGTTATTGTTACCGATCGCGATGAACTGGATAAGCAGATAGCAGGTGTTTTTACTGATGCCGGAGAATCAATCAGACGTTCCACCAGTGGCAGTGATCTTATGAAGCAGCTTGGGCAGTCGGCACCCCGCCTGCTTTGTTCGCTGGTTCACAAGTTCGGCAGAAAAGGGGTTGATAATTTTGATCAATTCATCAGGGAACTTCAATCACAGCCATGCTATACGGTGGGGTAAGTTTTCGTCTTTGTCGATGAGTGCCACCGAACGCAGAGCGGCAAGCTGCACCGCACCATGAAGGCTCTGATGCCCAACGCAGTGTTTTTCGGATTTACTGGTACACCCTTGTTGAAAAAAGATGCGGCAACCACCCTTGAGGTTTTTGGAAGCTACATTCATACCTACAAGTTTAACGAGGCCGTTGAAGACAGAGTCGTTCTTGATCTCGTCTATGAAGCGCGTGATATTGACCAGCAACTCGGCTCGAAGGAGAAAATCGATGCATGGTTTGATGCCAAGACGAGAGGGTTGAATGAGTGGCAGAAGGCAGCCCTTCGCGAGCAATGGGGAACCATGCAGCATGTACTCAGCTCCCGATCAAGGATGAATCGGGTGGTGAATGATATTGTTTTTGATTTCAGTGTCAAGCCGCGTCTCAACAACCATCGTGGCAACGCCATTCTTGTTGCATCAAGCATCTATGAGGCCTGCAAGTATTTCGAGCTCTTTCAGAAGTCAGTCTTTAAAGGCAAATGCGCGGTTATCACCTCCTACAATCCGCAAACGAGAGACATCACTACAGAGGATACCGGCGCCAACACAGAGACGGATAAAGAGTTTATCTACAACACCTATTCGGCACTGCTGCTGCCTGTCAATGCGATCTCGGGCAAGTCTAAAACCGAGAGCTACGAGGACAATGCCAAGAAGCTGTTCAAGGAGCAGCCGGCAACAATGAAGCTGCTGATTGTGGTCGATAAACTGCTGACTGGTTTTGATGCTCCGAGCTGCAGCAATCTCTACATCGATAAAAGAATGCTGGATCATGCTCTTTTTCAGGCCATCTGCCGCACCAACCGGCTTGATGGCGATGACAAGGAGTTCGGGTATATCGTTGATTATAAAGATCTCTTCAATAAGGTCAACGATGCTCTCAAGGTTTATACCGTCTATAAGTCGGAGCTGGATAACAGCGATACCAGTGGAGGTGAATCAGACATCCTGATGAAAGACCGGCTTGCAAAAGGGCGTGAGCGGCTGGAAAATTCCCTTGAAACTCTTGCTTTGCTATGCGAGCCGGTTAACTCGCCAAGAGGCGAACTCCAGCATATTCATTATTTTTGCGGTAACAGTGAGATTCCTGAAGAGCTTGCAGCGCGAGAACCGCTGCGTGCTGCCCTTTATAAGGCAACAGCCATGCTTGTAAGGGCGTATGCCGGTATTGCCGACGAGCTCGATTCAGCCGGATTCAGTGTTGTTGATGTGCAGCGTATCAGAAAAGATATCGACCGCTATCTCAAACTGCGGGAAATCATCCGTAAGGCCAGTGGTGAAAGCATTGATTTGAAAGCGTATGAGGCCGATATGCACCACCTGATCGACACCTATATCGAAGCTGATGAGCCAAGAAAGATCTCTCCGTTCGATGATATGCCGCTCCTGGAGTTGATTGTTAAATCCGTTATTGCCGATGTAATCAAAACTCTGCCCGATGGTATCAAAAGCAGTAAGAACGCCATTGCTGAAACCATCGAAAACAATGTCCGAAGCAAAATCATCAAAGATCATCTGAACGATCCGGAATTTTATGACCGGATGTCCACCTTGCTTGATGAGCTCATTGCTTCCCGCCATCAGCAAGCGATTGATTACGAAGCGTACCTCAAAAAAATTGCCGATTTGGCAAAGCAGGTTGACTCAGGTTATGCCGAAGAGAGTCCCGCGCAGCTGAATACTCCCGGTCGCAGGGCTTTATATAACAATCTGAAGTTAGATAGAGTCGGGTTTGTTGACCTTGAGTTATCGAACGACTCGACCGCATATAAAGGAGTTCAAGATGAAAAATTACTCTTAGCCTTGAAGATTGATGAAGCTGTCCTGCGTGTGAGACCTGATACATGGCGTGGAGTGAAAGCACGAGAACAGGTTATCAAAAGAGCGTTATACGAGGTGCTGCAGGATGAAGATGCCGTTGAACGCCTCTTTCTTGTCATCGAGCGTCAAAGAGAGTACTGATGGCCACCAGGTTTGCTATTGGTGAAATTCCTGTGGATGTTGTGCTGAAGGATATCAAGAACATCCATCTCAGTGTTTACCCCCCGACAGGCAGGGTGCGTATTTCTGCGCCCTCAGGTATGAATATTGACACCATTCGGCTCTATGCTATTTCAAGACTCGGCTGGATTAAAAAGCAGCAGAAGAAGCTTCGTGCTCAGGAGCGCGAAACACCAAGGGAGTACCTGAACAGGGAAAGCCATTATGTATGGGGGAAGCGCTACCTGCTTAAAATCATTGAAAGAGAAGCTCCCTCCGTTGTTGCATTGCAGCACAGCACCATTCTGCTTCAGCTCAGAGCAGGTGCTACTCAGGAGAAAAAACAGGCAGTTCTCGATGAGTGGTACAGGAAGCAGTTGAAGCTTGCAATTCCTGATCTGATTGCCTCGTGGGAGAAAAGGATTGGCGTTAGGGTCAACGAGTTCGGTATCAAAAAAATGAAAACGAAATGGGGCACCTGCAACCCCGAAGCCCGGCGTATATGGGTAAACCTTGAACTCGCCAAAAAGCCGAAAGAGTGTGTCGAATATATCGTTGTGCATGAAATGGTTCATCTTCTTGAGTGCCATCACAACGATCGCTTCGTCGCGCTCATGGATACCTTCATCCCGCAGTGGCGTTCTCGTCGTGATGACCTGAACAGATTACCTGTTAAGCATGAGGATTGGGTGTATTAAGACTACATAAAGGCTTTTGCGGTCAGATATCAAGTTCTTCCAGTGCGTCACGCAGCGTTGTACAACCGGCGATAGTTATCGGGAGCTTAAGGAGTGAGGGTTTCAGTTCGCGGGTATTGGCTTCGGGCAGGACAATGCGCTTAAAGCCGAGATGGGCAGCTTCCCTGATACGCCGCTCGCTGTCGCTGATGGCCCGGAGTTCACCGGCAAGGCCGATTTCACCGCAGCAGACTGTTGCCGGGTCAACCGGACGGTTCATGAGTCCTGAGGTAATGGCCGCAGCAATGGCGAGGTCAGCTGCAGGTTCTGCCAGTTTCAGTCCGCCTGCTATTTTTACAAAGACATCCTGTCCCCAGGTTTCAATCTTCAGCCTGTTTTCAAGCACAGCAAGGATAATCGACATGCGTTTCAGGTCGAACCCGGTGCTGATGCGTTGCGGCATGGAGTAGTTTGTTTTCGATACAAGCGCCTGGACTTCAACCAGAAGAGCCCTTGTGCCTTCAATAGCTGCAAGTATCGAGTTTCCGGGAACGTCGGTCCGTCGTCCGGAAATAAAAAATTCAGAAGGGTTGCTGACCTCTTCAAGTCCTGTTTCATCCATCCGGAACACCCCGATCTCATTGGTGGAGCCGAAGCGGTTTTTTACTGACCGGACAATCCTGTATCGCTGGTATCCTTCACCTTCAAACTGCAGGACGGTGTCGACCATGTGTTCAAGGGCTTTCGGGCCGGCAAGCGCCCCCTCTTTGGTGATATGGCCGATAATCATCAAAATGACGTTCTGCTGCTTGGCTGCACGGATCAATGTAGCAGCACACTCCCTGATCTGTGTAATAGTGCCTGCGGAACTCTGGTATTCGGCTGAATGAATGGTTTGAATGGAATCGATGATAACGAGCGCAGGCTTTTCACGTTCAATAACGGCAAGAATGCGCTCAAGGTTGACTTCAGGTATCAGCCAGAGGTTGTCAGCCTTGATGGAGAGTCTCCGTGCGCGTTCGCGGATCTGGTTGGGTGACTCTTCACCGGAGATATAGAGCACTTTTGCGGGTGCCAGACGGGGGGCGAGCTGCAGCATGAGGGTTGACTTGCCAATACCCGGCTCTCCTCCCACCAGCACCGCGGAGGCCTGCATGAGTCCGCCTCCCAGTACCCGGTCGAGCTCCCCGATGCCGGTCATGATGCGCTGGAACTCTGAAGGAACGCAATCATGCAGGTTCTGTACAATTGTGGCTCCTTCAAGGATGCCCTGCTGGCGGTTTTTCTGTTCAGGTTCAACGCGGGTTTCCTGCAGTGTTCCCCAAGTCTGGCATTCAAAACATTTCCCTTGATATTTCAGGGAAACGGCACCGCAGTTTGAGCAGACATATCTGGTGGTTGTTTTGGCCATTATAATTTACAGGCCGTTAATACGCTGGAAGGAGAGCAGCGTGTTTTTCATGAGCATGGCAATGGTCATAGGGCCCACTCCTCCGGGAACAGGGGTCATTGCGGAAGCAACTGCAGATACGCCCTCATAGTCCACATCGCCGACCAGGCGGTAGCCGCTCTTTGTTGCCGGATCTTCAATGCGGTTAATACCGACATCAATCACTACTACTCCTAGTTTTACCATATCAGCGGTTATAAATCCGGCCTTGCCGATGGCTACGATGAGAATATCGGCATGTTTGATGTAGAAAGAAATATTTTGAGTGGCGGAATGGCAGACAGTAACCGTGCAGTCTGCTGCATCAAGCTTCTGAAGCATAAGGTTCGCCATGGGTTTGCCGACAATATCAGAGCGTCCGACGACAACACAGTGTTTTCCTTTGGTTTCAATATTGTAACGTCCAAGAAGCTCAAGGATTCCATAGGGGGTGCAGCTGACAAAACATTTGTCGAGACGTCCCATGACAAGGCATCCGAGGTTTTCGGGATGAAATCCGTCAACATCTTTTGAAGGGTCGACGGCGAGGTTGACGGTAAATTCATCAATATGCTCCGGAAGGGGCTGCTGGACTAGAATGCCGTGGACGGCCGGGTCATTGTTCAGTTCATGTATGGTATCAAGCAATTGTTTTTCCGTTGTTTCGGACGGCATTTCAATCACGGAGGAAATCATGCCGATCTCTTTGCATGTTTTAGCTTTATTGCGTACATAACCCTGCGAAGCGGGATCCTGACCGACAATGATGACAGTAAGCCCCGGCACTTTTCCAGTGATGGCTTGATAGCTGTCAACGCTCGATTTCAGTTCGTTTTTCAGGTCCTGAGAGACCTTTTTCCCGTCAATAATGAGCATGGTGATTTTGCCTGGTAGTGTGTGTGTTCCTCTGTCAGGGAGCGCTATGTTTTTTAATATAAGAACCAGATAGCTATGAAAAATTCATCGAAGCAGCAAATCGGAAAAAAGATATGTTGTAACAGATAGCTTATCTGGAGTTTTTTTTGACGAAAATATCAGGTTGCATTTTATTCAAACGGAGATAGACCTTTATGTCGTTGGTTTCTATAGGTGATGTTCTTGTTGACAAGGATGTTTTTCAGGCTTTTTTTTCATGCGATCTGCATGAATGCAAAGGAATGTGCTGTATTGAAGGGGAACTTGGCGCTCCGTTATCCGACTGTGAAGCTCAACAGCTTCAGCAACTGCCGGTAGAGCTCTTGAGGATGCTTCCTGAAAAGAGTATCAAGTATCTCAACAGGTACGGCAGTGTAGAGGTCTATCAGGGAAGACAGTATACCCGAACCATTGATAATCGCGAGTGTGTTTTTACCTGTGTTCGAGAGGGGATAACGGTTTGTGCGATCGAAATTGCATTTCGCGATGGTCTGTTAAGCTATGACAAGCCATTATCGTGCCGATTATTTCCGATAAGGGTAAGAAAAAAGTTTGGTTTGGATTATCTTGTTTATGAACAGCACTCTATGTGTCGCTCTGCCCGTAATGCGGGAGAGGAGCGAAAGGTAAAACTTATTGATTATGTTCATCAGGCTCTTTTTGACTTGTATGGTGATGACTGGATAAAGAGTATGAAAGCATTTGTCGATTCTTCTCCCATGAAGTAATGCCAGATCTCAGGCTTCAACAAAAACAAAAACTGCTTCTTTCTGCTCAGCAGATTTTAAGCAGTCAACTCCTTCAGCTTCCGATGTTGAATCTTGAACAGCGGATTTATGAAGAACTGCAGGAAAATCCGTTACTGGAAGTTGTTGAAGAGCGAAAAGACACTGCCGGTGATGTTACGGATGACGGTGATCGTGAAGAGAGTGACGATATGTTTGATTCGGTTGAACGCTTCAGTAAAAGTTCTCTGAAAGATCGCAACGAAGCGCCTCCTCCTGGTGAATCGACAGAAGGCCGACTGAGTTTTACTTATGAAAGCGGGCCAAAAGAGAGGTTTTTTCAAGCTGTTCAGCATGACAGCTTTCATGAAATACTTCTCAAACAGCTGGCCCTGCAGGAAGGGGTTGGCCGGCGTGAGGTGATGATAGCCATTGAAATTCTCGGCAACCTTGACGGCGATGGTTATTTTACGGAGGAGTACAGTGTTATAGCTGACTCTCTTCAGCTTGAAGGTCTGGATGTCAGTAAAAAAGAGTTTGAAAAGGTTTTGCGCAAAATCTGGTTTCTTGATCCTCCGGGTGTTGCCGTAAAGGGGTTGCGTGAACGACTTCTTGTCCAGCTTGAGTTTTTTGCTACTCGTTATGACTCGAAAACGTATAAACTTGCGACCAGAATTCTTCGGGATTATTTTGATGATTTTCTGCACCGGCGCTATGAGCTGCTGCTGAAAAAGCTTGCAGATTCAGCTGAAAGGGTTGAGGCGGCTATTGCCATTATTATAGCTCTTGATCCCCATCCGGGTATTTTTCAGGACGAAGGTGGTCATTATATAACACCAGATTTTGTGGTGAGTTATGAAAACGGTGAGCTTACTGCTGTGCTGAATGACAGAAGCTCTCTTTCAGTAAAGGTCAGTGATGTTTATCTTGATCGCCTGAAGAACAGGAAAGGTCAAAAAGAGGAAAAACAGTTTATCCGCAAGAACCTTCAGCGGGCAAAAGAGTTTGCAAGTGCTATTGAAACAAGGCGCCAGACTCTTATAAAGGTGATTGAAGCCCTGATGAAGCGGCAGTATGGCTTTTTTGTCTACGGCCCTGAGAGAGTCGTTCCGCTTGGTATGAAAACTATAGCTGCCGAAACCGGTCTTGATATATCGACGATCAGCCGGGCAGTTAATGGTAAATATGTTCAGACCCGCTTCGGGGTGTTTGAACTAAAGTATTTTTTCAGCGGAGGATTGTCAACAGAAGAGGGCGACGATTTGTCGAGCAAGATTATCCGCCAGTACATTACTGAAATGGTCAAGGATGAAGATTCAACTCATCCTTTGAGTGATGACCGTATGACTGAGATGTTGATGGAAAGGGGAGTGCATATAGCCCGGAGAACGGTTGCAAAATACCGTGAACAAATGCAAATTCCAGTTGCAAGATTAAGAAAGAAAATATTTTAATTGATGAAGAATAACCAGAGGCCACTGATCCGTTCAACAACGGTAATCGGTGTTATAAGGGACGGGAAGGCAGCGCTTGGAAGTGATGGCCAGATGACCCTTGGAAATACTGTTCTCAAGCACTCGACACGCAAAATAAGACGATTGTTTCAAGGACGGCTTGTCGCAGGTTTTGCTGGTGCAACTGCTGATGCGGTGACCCTTCTTGACCGGTTTGAAGAAAAACTTGAGGCGTTTAACGGAAAGCTTGATCGTGCGGCTGTAGAGCTTGCCCGTGACTGGCGGACTGACAAGTATCTGAGACGGCTTGAGGCAATGCTTGCAATAGTCAGCAAAGATAAAGCTCTTATTATTTCCGGAACCGGCGATGTGATCGAGCCTGAGGATGGCATTGTAGCTATCGGAAGCGGCAGTATGTATGCTCTTGCTGCAGCCCGTTCGCTTATGAAACATACAGCGCTTTCAGCAAAGGATATTGTTCACGAGAGTTTGAAGATAGCAGCCGATATCTGTATTTATACGAACGATCATATTGTTATCGAAGAGGTCTGAAGCATGTTTCGTCCAGATTCGGCAGCGTTGACGAGCTGATATTTTTTTGTAATTCACAATTTACAGCATGGACATTACTACAAAGGGCGAGGGGAATGTATTTGCATTGCCCGAAGTCAATAAGAATTCAATTGCAGCAAGTAATCTGACTCCCAACCAGATTGTTTCACTGCTGGATAAATATATAATCGGCCAGAAGGATGCGAAAAAATCTGTTGCCATAGCGTTGCGTAACAGGCTTCGCCGCCAGCATGTGAGTGATGATCTGCGTGATGAGATCATGCCCAATAACATTATCATGATCGGCCCTACCGGTGTGGGAAAAACTGAAATTGCCCGCAGGCTTGCCAAGCTTGCAAAAGCACCCTTCGTCAAGGTTGAGGCTTCGAAATTTACTGAGGTTGGATATGTGGGCCGCGATGTCGAGTCGATGATTCGTGATCTTGTCGATCAGTCAGTTGCGATGGTTAGAAGCGAGCGGTCTGAAGAGGTTCGTGAAAAGGCCGCACTGCTTGTTGAAGAGCGACTGCTCGATATTCTGCTTCCCCCTCTGGGCACTTCGGGCAGCTCCCAGGATAATGAAATACTGAACGAAGATGATGCCCCGGCTCAGGCTTCGGATAATGAACACGATAAATCACTTGAGGTAAACAGACGCAGCCGCAAGAAAATGCTTGAGCGTCTTCGCAATGGAAAACTCGAGGATCGTCAGATTGAAATGGACACAACTGGTGATAATCCGGGTGGAATGATGCAGGTTTTTGGTCCTCTCGGTCAGATGGAGGAGATCGGAGGAATTATGCAGGATCTCATGAGCGGGTTGCCTCGTAAACGCAAGAAAAGAAGGGTTTCAATTGCCGAAGCCCGCAAGCTTCTTGAACAGGAAGAGGTTCAGAAGCTCATCGATATGGACAGTGTTGTCAAAGAGGCGATCAATAAGGTTGAACAGTCAGGCATTGTTTTCATCGATGAGATCGATAAAATTGCCGCACCATCGTCAGGTTCAGGCGGGAAGGGACCGGATGTGAGTCGCGAGGGTGTTCAGCGTGATCTTCTGCCGATTGTAGAGGGCTCCAATGTCGCGACCAAACATGGCATGGTAAAGACTGATCATGTCCTTTTCATTGCTTCAGGTGCATTCCATGTAGCCAAGCCTTCTGACTTGATTCCTGAGCTGCAGGGCCGTTTTCCGATCAGGGTTGAACTGAAAAGCCTGACCGAAGAAGATTTTTATCTGATTCTTACCCAGCCCGATAACGCTCTTATCAAGCAGTATTCAGCCCTGCTTGCGACGGAAGGGGTTCTTCTGACCTTCAGCGATGGAGCTATACGGGAGATTGCTAAAATTGCGGCAAGGGTTAATGAAAGTGTTGAAAATATCGGTGCCAGAAGGCTGCATACCATTATGACAAACCTCCTTGAGGAACTGATGTTCAATATTCCTGAGAATTTTTCAGATGAACAAGTTGAGATTGATGAAGCCATGGTGAAGGAAAAACTGAACCATGTGGTGGCCGACAGAGATCTCAGCCAGTATATTCTTTAACAGTTGTTATGAATGACCGATCAGGCCTTTGTATGCCGGGTCGGTCATAACACTCATCATGATAAGCGCGATGTCAATACTTGTTCTCAACGGTCCGAACTTGTCACGCCTCGGAAAACGCGAACCGGAAGTTTATGGTTATCAGACTCTTGATGATATCAACCGCGGACTGGTTGAGAGTTTTCCGGAATTAAAGTTTGAGTTTTTTCAGTCGGAAGATGAAGGTGCTTTACTGGAAAAACTTTTTAATATCGAAGATAAAGGCGGCTACAAGGGCGTCCTGCTCAATGCCGGAGCGTTTACTCACTACTCGATAGCTCTGCGTGACGCTATAAGTGGAGTAACCGTTCCTGTTATAGAGGTACATCTTTCCAATATATTTGCCCGTGAGGAGTTTCGCCGCACATCGGTCATTTCTGAAGTATGTGTCGGTGTGATCAGCGGGTTTGGAGCGAACAGCTACCATCTTGGCGTCAGGGCTCTTCTGGGAAAATCCCCTAAAACCTGACAATAGCCATATGCCGGGTTTCGGCAGTTCGCCTATTACTATTCTTTAGAGAGCTTTTTCAGGAGTTCACGCATCTGCTCAATGCGCTTTCTGTCGCTTTCCATCATGATTGGCTTGTCAAGAGCGCTATTCATGAGCGCGATTGCCTCCTCCTTTCTTCCTGATTCAATGCAGATTAATGCCAGTTCATGGTAATTTCTGATGACCCTCGAATCAATGCTGATTGCCTTTCGAAAAGCTTTTTCTGCTAAAGTAAAATCGCCTTTTGGTACCTCGCCGAGGAAGGCATTGCCTAACATTCTCTTAAACCACCCAATCTTTGCAGCTTCACGATAATAAGAGCCGAGCATTGAAAGAGCGGTTTCATCGTTCGGATTTAATCGAAGAGCGGTATCGAGTTCATGCTTGATCTCTTTTGCACGTTTTAATTTTTCCTTGGTTCCGATTTTATCAGCCATCAATCCGAGTGATACGGCAAGCCAGCTGTGTCCTCTCGCATTGGTACTGTCAAGAGCGACACCTGTTCGGGCATATTCCGCTGCTTTACGGTAGTGCAGCATACGTCCTTCCGTGTTGCTGGGGGGAATCGATTCCCCAAGGCTTACCTGCAGCCGGGCCATTTTCCAGTGGAGATCTGCATCGCAGGGATTATTGCGAAGTTCTGAGGAGTATAACGAATCAGCTTTTTGATAGTTCATCAGCCATAATGCCTCGTCTGCCTGCTCGATTGGTCTCGGGGTTCGTTTGACTCTTGCGGCTTCTGCAGGAATTGCTGGTGAAAGTGAGGCGAATGATAAGAGAAGAAAAGCAAAAACCCATCGGTAGCAGTATGTATTGCAATCTTTAGAAATAGGCATCTTAAGTTATTTGAACCATATGGAATCAGGGTATTTGTGGTGAAGTTGCTTGTCAAATCCAAACCAGTGGCTGGACGGGAGCAGCATCATCAACACGGAAAAAAGCATGAATGGCGGAAGGGTAAGGTTGTAATAGCCGCCTGCAGCAAAGTTAAGTACCAGAAATAAAGCAAGAGCAGCGTTTACCCGCACAGCAACCCCGAAGAAAAGTGAGAGGCCGATGACAAGTTCTGCGACAGTGACAATCCATGCAATCGGAAAAGCTAACGGTATGGCAAAGTGTTCAAGATAGCTTGCCTGAAAGGATCCTGGAGGAAGCTCGGCAAAACGTTTGGTAAAAAATGCCTGCATAAGGTCACTCCATAGCCACCCTTTTACCAGCTTATGCCAGAAACCATAGAGAAAAAAAGCGGCAAAGAGATAACGCCCCGCAATAAAAAGAATAATTCCAGCTCTCTTGAACAGATTCTGTTTCATCTACAAATTACTCTGGTTATGGGTGTTAAACATCGCTATCGGATATTCCAAGAAACGTTTTACAGTGGCAAATGTCCAGTAATATACTTACCAGATACAATGTATGAAATAGCGCTGTAAGATACTATACTAATGTTCTTTAGGTAAAGCTTAATGTTCTGTAACAACCTTTTATTTGCAAAATGATTAACAAATTAAAAAAAAGTCCAATAAAGCCATCCATTAACCCGGCACTTTTCTCTCTTCATTGCTGACTGTCCTCTTGCCCCTCGCGGGGCTTGTGCTTTGCAAGCGCATGAAATTCAGTTGCCTGAAATGGTAACCCTGGTAAAGCCTAAGCAGCATTAATGTACGGGGTCTTGCGTGGTGTTCGGTAACGAGCACTGCGAATCGTAGACTGGGAGATTATAGACAGGAACGCAAGTGGATGGAAATATAGCACCGAAATCAAGTGTGGTCAAAGTGGTGCCATGTGCCCGCGGTCAAAACCTGATCGTACATAATCCTTCAGTTCAGCCCGTTCATCAGCTGGCAGGTTATCTTCATGATGAAAAGCTTCCCGTCCTTTCAATTCCCTTGCATCCAGGATACTTTCTCTGGTAAGATGTTCAGCAGACCAGAGAGGAGTACGGGAGATACCGGAGTGCATGACAGCAAAGTTGTCGTAACATAATTCACGAGCCTTTGCTTTAAGGGAGGCTTTTTGAATATCCGGAGCAACTCCGTTCAGATATTGTGCAGGGCATGCTGTTGTTGCCGCAGAAATGTTCTGCACTCTTCACTTGCTGGCGTGATTGACTGGCGCTTGGCGTTGCTTATCTGCACTTTGGCGTCTCAACTGACATTGTACAATTCAAAGCACCCGATTTTGCTGCGAGGTGGCGCGGCGTCTTGTGTTCCAATCAGCGTATCCTGAGCCGATCGTCTGAGTTTCGATCGAACGTACCGCCTCGGTTGCACTGCCTCGGTGTCACGCCATTTGCACAAAGAGAAGTCCAAATATCGCGCCAGTCGTGTGCAGCCCAACCTGTGCTGGAGGTAAACCGGCAGTCTGTTGCTTCGATAGTTCGTATCGTGTGGCGACGTCTGGCATTGCAATTCGGTGGTAGCAAAATCCGGTGCATTTTAACACTGCGCGCTTCTGCTGCTGACCCGGAGCATTGCAATGGCGCCTCTTTGCGGCAGGAGCATTGGCAGAAGAGCTTTGCATGGGCGGCGTGTCAGCAGCGCTTGGCGGTGCAGTCGGGCGGGGGAGTATTGGTTTGACACCAAACTTTTGATAAAATATATCTGACCTTAAAGAATCATGGCAAACCTTCCATGTAAACGAAAATGCCATCATATGACGGCATTGTAACAGATCGTGTTTTATTTGTTAAAATTTTACCATTAAATTTTCTCCTTATGAGAACGTCTATAGGTATTGCTAGGTGAGCTGACCATTGTTCAAATCCTCTTTTTTCGGACTCAAGAGTAAGGCATTCAATAAGATCATTAAAAACTTTATATTTATCTATTCCTAGATTTGTAACAACAGCAATTTGATCAATGTATCCTGTCTTTTTGTAATTATATTCCATTAAAGGATCGTCTTCCTTCAAATATTCAACTGCCTCTTCATGAGGAATCAAAAGGATATATCCAATAATATTTCCATCATCATTTGCGGCAATAATATTTATATTATACGGACTCTTTAGATTATCCCTAACCTCCGATTCTCGATACCTTAGTTTATTTGGGAATAAATCTTCCAATGCAACTATTGTCTCAAAAATTCCTGGATCTTTATCTGTTACTACCAAACATTTCATTATAATAGATATTTAAAAAAATCGAGTTAGGCTATCATAGCTTTTTGAATAAATTAGCACCCAAGGAATCATCTGAAAGCCTGCTGCAAATAAAAAAATAATTATCACTAATTTTTTACTCCTTATTTTTGGTCTTAAGAAAATTACTAATTCACCAGGTCCATCCCAAATGATGAGCTTAATTACAAAAAATATTTCAGTCAAAATTCCTAGTATATTTTTTTTGGTAGTTAGTACATCAACTATCCGCGCAAGACCTGCGTAAAGAGTTAAATCTATATCAGACTTATAGCTTATTATTAAAACTAACAGTCCGTTTAACGCATTAAGTGTCCACATAATAATAACAATTATCCAAAATGAATATCCTAGAGATTTCAGAGATATAACTATTGTGGCGGCAATCACCATTGCAATCATATAGTGGTAGATTGAATATAAAATTGCTACGGCTCCAGTAATTGCCATTTTCCCTACTAATTCATCATCTTTGTTAGATAAAAAAAATATTTTTAAAAATTTTTTAACGCCAAAAAGAAGGAAAGTTGCAATAATCACAATTATTGTGATTATCAAAAATATCCAATACATAATTGTCTTATTTGTTCTGTTTTGAATCTATTGAGTATCTGTCTGGCTCTTAGAAAAAGTAGCCCCTCCATGGCCTTTAGAAGTGAGAACAGTACATCTGTATTTGTCATGATGATGTTTTATCGTGTAAAAGTGCCTGTGCTCAATTTTTGCAAACTTTAAGGGGTATTCGATGTACTTAATATTTTACATGTATGTACACAAGGAATCAAAAAGCTGCGAGCAGTAAGAGTAGCCGGCTTCGAGCTTATTTGTAATACGAAAACTATGTTAAACATTTAAAAGGGGGTAAGATATGGGATATTTTCCTCCCAATGTAAGTTCTGTTGCTGTAATAAAAAAAGGTGTTTTTAAGTGTTTCTGATTAATACTTCAATGATAACGTTCTATGATTTCATGTGCGGCCTATCATGGCGTTTTTAGATCTTCGTGATGTAGCTCCTTTTGCGAAGCACTGCTTTCGCTTGCCTGGTATCATAACTGGCATTGGCGCGGTGGGTTACAGAGAATGCTCCATCAACTCAGCGGGCAAGCCTCCGGCATCAAGAACGATATTGGTTTGTCACAATTACCTTTTTGCATGCTATCGGCAACGTTTTACCTGGTATAGGCAGCCTCCGCAATGCGCAAGAGGGAAAATAGCGCACGCGGCTCCGGCGGTCGGGCAACGGGGCATTTGGCGTCAGGTCTTGCATTGGCAGGGGTGGGCAAACATCTGGCGGTAATGCAACCGGTTGCACAGCCCCCCTCCGAACATGCCGCTTTGCTACAGTCGCTAAAGAACTTTCATCCGCTCAACCTGCTGTTGTAAAGTATAGTGGTAGCCTGAAGGGGCGGTGGGCAGCAACGAGAGTGATCAGGCAAAGACTGCGCCTATAGTTGCATGATGTTTCAGTTGGCCTTACAACCCGGTGCATTGAGTATCTGCGCGCTACGCTTGACGGCGGTGCGCCACGAAGGCGCACAGGAGGATGAAAGTCCTCCGTGCAGCCATGCTGCACAAGAGATGAAGGTGGGCCCTTCGGAGTCGCCGTGCAGGCGGAGACTTCAAATCACCTGCTGCTGCATTTAAGAGATGTGGTGGTGAGCGAGTCAGGAAAAGGCGGGTCAAGACCCTGTCAGATAAGAACCGTGGAGTCGAATGCAAATGAACTGCTGATGACGTGCCGAAAGCGTAGGAACGATGTCAAAACCGGGAGGGAGTCGTTAACTCGGGATAAGTCTGGAAGCAACCTGCTTACTGGCCAGACGGCATCCGGCATAAAGGCGGCGAGAACATGGTTCAGGCTCTTGTGTGGAACGTGGGAACCTGTCACCCCGATGATAAGGGAGCAACGTAAGGAGAGATCCTCCAAGTGTCAGAGTACCGATGCGGGGTACAGGGGCGGAGTAACCTGTAATAGTGATGAAGGTTCTGTAATGGAACTGGAGCGAAAGGGTTACCCTATTCGGTCTGAGACTCGTGAACAACCAGCAATGGGAGGACTTGCATGACTCAGACAAAGTCGTTTTCCATAGCCAAACGTCAGGTATGGGAAGCTTACAAAAGAGTGAAAGCCAATCGGGGCGGGGTGGGAGTGGACGGGCAGTCGATGGAAGAGTTTGATAAAGAAATGGAAAATAATCTTTACAAGCTCTGGAATCGGTTGTCATCCGGAAGCTATATGCCGCCACCGGTAAAAAGGGTAGAGATACCCAAGGCAGACGGAGGCATTCGCTCATTAGGAGTGCCAACGATAGCCGACCGGATCGCCCAGATGGTGGTTAAACAAACACTGGAACCAAAGGTGGAGCCATACTTCCATCCTGATTCGTACGGGTACCGTCCCGGAAAATCAGCTCATCAAGCGATAGGGCAAGCGCGCAAGCGCTGCTGGCGTAACAGCTGGGTTGTTGAACTCGACATCAAGGGTTTCTTTGATGCAATTGATCATGAACTCCTGATGCGGGCAGTGCGTCGGCATACCCAAGAACCTTGGGTATTGCTTTATATCGAGCGCTGGCTGAAAGCATCCGTACAAATGCCGGACGGAACCTTGCAAAAAAGGGACAGAGGGACGCCCCAAGGGGGAGTCATCAGACCACTACTGGCCAATGTGTTTCTGCATTACACGTTTGACGTGTGGATGCAGAAAAATTATCCGCAGATTTCATTTGAGAGATATGCGGATGATGGAGTTTGCCACTGTCAGACGCAACAACAGGCTGAGGAGCTACTGGCAGCACTGAAGCAACGGTTTAATGACTGTAGATTAGTGCTTCACCCAGAGAAAACCCGGATTGTCTACTGTAAAGATGATGATCGTCGTGGTGATTATGCTGTATCAAGCTTTGACTTTCTTGGCTTCACATTTAGGCCTCGACTGTCAAAGAACCGGTGGGGAAAGTTCTTTATCAACTTCAGTCCGGCAGTCAGCAACAAAGCCACAAAAGCAATCCGACAGGAAGACCGGCGTTGGAAACTGCATCTCCGCAGTGATAAAGCACTGGATGACTTGGCCCGGATGTTTAATGTGGTGATCCATGGATGGGTAAACTATTACAGTGCATTTTATCAATCGGCACTCTATCCAACTTTGCGACACATAGATCGCAAGCTCATGCTGTGGGCAACACGAAAGTTCAAACGTCTGAAAGGCCATAAACGCCAAGCAATGCACTGGTTGGAGCGCATAGCTCGGCAAAATACTCAATTGTTTGCGCACTGGCGGTTACTGTATGGACAGGCTGGGATAGGAGGAGCCGGATGAGCGGAGACGTTCACGTCCGTATCTGTGAGCACCTCGGGGGGCGGTTCCCTGGGGTGACTCGACTGTCTAACTTTCGCTTGGCGTTGCTTATCAGCAGAGCTGTGGCGGATGAGCGGTGCATTGGTGGCTCAACTGCAAGGCGGCGTGTCATCGTGCGCTTGGCGGTGCAGTCGGGGCAGGGGAGGAATGGCAGTAGAGCATGCATTGGCAAACAATTAATCATGACCCTGCGGGCACTTTATATTGCGGGCCTCCACCTCAGTGATTAATTTTATAGCTCCCTGTATGCACTTTGGCGGCAGATCAGGCGGGAAAGGCTCGGGGAAAAGAGGGGATTGTCTTGCTGCGCGCCTGCGGCTTTTTAAAACCACTGACAGTCGCAGCAAATAAGCGTAAACAACCATTCAGTCTGCTTGCAACCAAAGATTAAAATCGACCCAGCCTTTTGCAGGATAGATCTGGTTTAATCCTGATGTGAGTGCCATCTCTTTAATCTCCTTTTGGCTGCAAGAGAAACCCTCTTGATCCAGAAACGCCTGTCGAGCTGCCGTATTCTGAAGTGAGCGATTCATTACTGGATCTGCACGTTGACGAAATGATTGCTCTCAAAAGAACTTTTCGATAAACAACTTTGCATGCTCTAATGACATGAGAATGTATGGTTAGATTTCCATAGGGATGTTGCGTACAACCCTGCATTGGCAGGGGAGAATACCCATATGATTACATGACATTCTTTCTCTGGAAGTGGTGTGACCAATCAGGACGCAGGTTTGCCATTGACCACTCGAGTGAGCAAGACAAGGGTTAACGATGTAACAATGAAACTTGCAATGAAGACAAGATGCCAGCTCAGAGCGAGCCCCACCAGCACCGGAGCGCCATATCGAGTGCCGCTTGCCTTGAGAAGACTGACCGTCTTCACCTCACCATTTGGAGCACGCAACTGACAGTCGCCCTCATATACACTATGCGATGAATTGATGGTCGGATCCAGAGGGACATATCCGATATACGTCATGCCTCTCGATTCCGCATATTGGCGGCAGGTTGGCTCCACATACGATGTAATCGCCCAGTGCATTGAAAGATAGGTTAACAATCCCGCACCACACAGAATAAAAATAATATTGAACCAATGCTTCGGTTTCATAACGTATCTCGTTGAACCTGTTTCTCTCAACATACTTCAAAACTTATTCCAATTCTAAAGCAACAATGAATTCATCAGCGACTCTCTCATCCTCACCCGGAACCTCACGGCAGTCCCACCGCGTAAGCCAGTTTTTTTAAATTGAACATGAAGCTTTCAGGTAATGTTGAAAAGTTACATCAGGTTCAGAGGGTCAACGTCGATGGTAAAAGCGAGGCCTGAAGAGCGGAAGCGGTTTGTAATGTCGTCGCTCATCTGTTTTACAAAGAGAGGTGAGAGTTTGCCGTCAAAAAGTTTGACAAGCACATGGTATCGGTAACGTCCTCTGATTTTCGCAATTCCTGCAGGGGCCGGGCCAAGAACGCTGCCTTTATTATGCGGCAGCTGATGTTCCAGAGTTTCTTTGCAGTAGAGTGCCGCCGTCTCAGCCTGTTTTTCGTCTGTTGAGGTGCATTCGAATTTTATGAGCCTGGAAGCGGGGGGATAGTGGAGCTCCTTCCTTACAGCTGTTTCCTCATCAAAAAACTTTGTATAGCTCTCTTTCGTCTGTAAAAGGGCGGCGAAAACATCGCTCTCTTTGTTGTAGACCTGAAAGTAGACCTCTCCCGGCATTGAAGAGCGTCCTGCTCGTCCTGCTACCTGTGTCAGCAGCGAGAAGGTTCGCTCCGAAGCTCTGAAGTCAGGGATGTTGAGCCCTATATCGGCCATAAGAACTCCTACAAGGGTGACTGATGGAAAATCGAGTCCTTTTGCCACCATTTGTGTGCCGAGCAGAATGCGGGCTTTGCCTGAGTGAAACTCTTTGAGAATTCGTCCGTGAGCGCCTTTGGTTGTTGTGGTATCCATATCCATGCGAAGGATTTTTTCTTCGGGGAACAGGGTCTGCAGCTCCTCCTCAATACGCTCTGTGCCGCTGCTTTTAAAGAACAGGTCGGTTGATGAGCATTGTTCGCATGATGCGGTAAATGTTTCAATATGGCCGCAGTAATGGCAGCGAAGATGTTTCTGGGCTGCATGGTAGACGAGAGGGATACTGCAGAACTTGCAGACCGGGATATGGCCGCAGGCAAAGCAGAAGATGCTTCCGGCAAAGCCCCTTCTGTTTTGCAGAAGAATAACCTGCTCGTTTTTTTTAAGGCGAAGTTCAATCTGCCGGTAGAGCAGCTCAGAAATCGACGCAGAGGCTTTCGGGCTCTCTTTCATCCAGATAAGCCGTACGATGGGCATTGTTGCCCCGTCAACGCGTTCCGGCAGGTTTACAAGGGTATATTTACCGTTCAGAGCGTTGCTGTATGATTCAAACGAAGGGGTTGCCGATCCAAGCACGCAGATTGCCTTGCTGAACATCGCTCTCATGACGGCTGTATCGCGGGCATTATATCGGGGATTACGGTCTTGCTTGTAGGCACCGTCATGCTCTTCATCCACAATAATTGCACCGAGATTGTCGAGAGGAGCGAAAATGGTTGAGCGGGCACCAAGGGCGATTTTTGTTTTACCGAGCCGAAGGCTGTGCCAGGCGTCATATTTTTCCTGGTTGCTCATGGCGCTGTGCAGAATGGTGATGTCGTCATGAAAATGCTCACGGAACCGGCCTGCAGTCTGTGGCGTCAGGGCAATTTCAGGCACAAGAACAATCGCTGTTTTTCCTGCAGCGATGACTTTTTTCAGCAGCTCGATATAGATCAGGGTTTTTCCGCTTCCGGTCACGCCGTGCAGTAGGAAGGTGTTGTATTGTTGCTGTTCAAAAGCCCCGACAAGCTGGTCCAGAGCTTTTTTTTGTGAAACTGTAGGGGTTTTCGGTGACTGAGGTGTTTCTGAAAAACCGGTTGAGAAATTGCTTGTACTATCGATCAGAACCTTCTCAATAAACCCTTTTTTTACCAGCGCGTTAAGGGTCTCTCTTGAACTTCCGATGCTTTCAGGAAACAGAGAGGTATTGCCCTGCGCAGCCAGTATTTTGAAGGCCTCAAGCTGTTTCGGGGATCCTTTAAGGCTTTCTTCCACATTTTCCGGAACCGAGCTGCTCAGCCGGTAGGCGGTTTTCTGTTTGGGTTTTGTGGAAGTGAGCTTTTTGGTAAGTGTCAGATGTCCACCACGTTCAAGTTCCGCCAGGGTCCGATAGAGCTGCTTTTTCCCGAGCCGCCGTTGAAGCTGATGAACCGTGAGGCGTTTCTCACTGATCATCATCTGCATAATTGAACGCCGGAGTTTCGTATTGATGATTTTCGGGCATTCAGGGTTCAGTTCAAACCCAGTTATTTCGGCGACATCATTCACTGTTGTCCTTACTGCAGCAGGCAGGGCTGCTGTAAGTGCATCAGCTCTTCTTGTGAGATAGTAATCAGCCATCCACTCCGTAAGCTGCAGGAGGGAGGCATTAAGTACAGGAGTTCCATCATAGAGCAGATCCAGTATCTCTATAGTGGATGCTTCTTCGGTATGTTCCTTCGTAAGGCTGATAATGTAGCCGATTGAAACAGAACCATTCCCTTTTGTTGCAGAAAGGAGTACCATGCATCCCGGCCGGATCTCCTGTTCCAGAGCATCGGGGACCAAAGCGTAAAACGGATCACCTCTGAAATATTTTTCTGCGGCTATGAGTGCATGCATGGCAATGAATGAAAAAAGTCAGTGATAATGCACTGACTTTTTATAACTGAATGACTTGTTTTGAGTGAGTCAGGAGGTTGTGAGTGCTTGAAGAATTCTGTCGCGTATTTCCTCAACTTTTCCTGTTCCCTCAATCCGGTAATAATGTGGCGCTTTAACAGTGCCGTTATTCGACAGGGTCAAATAGTAGTTGATCAGCGGCTGCGTTTGTGCATGATAGACTTCAAGGCGTTTTCGAACGGTATCCTCATGATCGTCCTCCCTCTGCACAAGAGCTTCTCCGGTTTCGTCATCAATATCAGGCGTTTTCGGAGGATTGAAGCGAACATGGTAAGTCCTTCCTGAAGCGGGATGAACACGACGTCCGCTCATCCGGTCAATAATCTCTGAATCTTCAACATTAATTTCAACAACATGGTCAATACGGATTCCGTCTTTTCCGAGCGCCTCGGCCTGGGGAAGTGTACGCGGAAAACCGTCAAAAAGGCATCCATTGGCGCAGTCCGGCTCTGTCAGACGTTCTTTGACCAGACCGATAATGATTTCATCGGAAACCAGCTGCCCGGCATCCATGATTTGTTTTGCGGCAACACCAAGGGGTGTTCCTGCTGTTACCGCAGCACGCAACATATCCCCGGTCGATATCTGCGGTATACCGAGGGATTTTGAAATATAGTTTGACTGTGTTCCTTTGCCGGCACCCGGTGCTCCCAGTAAAATAATTCTCATCAAACTGATTTTAAATGGTTTTTTTTGATGTGACAATCATGATTTTTGGCTTTGAAGGTCTTGCCTGATCCAGAGCGGCATCTATTTCAGGTGTGCCTGCCGAGGATCCATTCTGGTCAGTTGCAGCTGAAACAGGTGCTGTAGATGGAGAGGTTTCATGACTTTTTGATGAGGCATTGAGCTGTATAGTCTGAACGGGAGGTCTTTTTTTGAATTCGATTGTTTTAGCTTTCGGGCTGCCTTCAGATTTTTTATGATTCTGCAGTTTGGCCTCATTAAAAATCTGCTGGGATTCTGCTGCTGCTCCTTTTGCATCCAAAGAACGGTATTGATAGTCCTCTTCCTTGATCACCTGGTTTCTATATTCAAAATCCAAAGCACCGAGCATCACTCTGATTACTCTGCGGCTTTCGCCGAGGTCTCCCTTGGACTCTATCTGGGTTTCAGCTTTGGCATTGACAGAAGTGATCAGGCGACCGTTGACATCCTTTTCCTCATGGAGTCCGAAGGTGATATTTATTTTCAAACCAAGGAGAAGAAATGAACTTACCTCGGCGCGAATGGAGGTCATCCCTCCGACAGCTGTTTTTTCAGAAATCAGATTCCAGCCAACCCAGTGTTCAATTTTGTTAAGAATGAACTCCGAGATTGCAGCGAGTGGCTCATCATAGCGCCTTACCTTCAGTTCATTGAAAACGGGGTGTTCCGAGGTATGTGTCGCATTGCTTTTTAAGCCGTAATACGTTTTGTTGAACTCGTTTTTAAAAGGAATCAATTCAGAAAGATCCATGATTATTGGGACGGTTAGAGATTATTGCGGGTTAAGAGTGCTGTTTGTTGCAAGTTGTCCACATGCCGCATTAATGGTTGTTCCGTAGCTTTTTCTGACCGTGACATGCAGTCCTGACGTAAGGAGATGTTGCTGAAACATGTCTCTGGTAGCGCTATAAACAGGCTTGAATTTAATATTAATGATTGAATTGTAATCAATCAAATTTATTTTGCATAAAAAGGTTCGTGCAAATCGGGCAAGCAGCTGTGCATCTTCCAGAGAATCGTTGATTCCTTTCAGGAGCATATAGACGATGGTAACCGGCATTCCGGTCATTTTCGTGTACTCGGCAAGCGATTTACCCAACTCATTCAGCGGGTATTGCCGGGCGGCAATGGGCATGAGCGATTCACGCTTCTGTTGATTTGCAGCATGAAGCGAGACTGCAAGTTTTGTTTTCATCCCTGACTTTGCAAGCCGTTGAATTTCAGGAATTACTCCTACAGTCGAAATGGTTATTTTTTTCTGTGAAAGGCAGAAGCTGTAATTTCTGGAAGTAAGGGTATCAATGGCTTCTATAACATTATCGGTGTTCAGAAGTGGTTCACCCATTCCCATAAAGACAATATTGGTGATTTTATTGTTGGATGTTTTTTCGGCAGCAATGTCGTTGAGGGCATAGATCTGTCCGGTAATCTCTCCGGCGCTGAGATTGCGACGGAATCCCATGTTGCCCGTCGCGCAGAAAGGGCATTGAAGCGGGCACCCGACCTGAGATGAGACGCATGCGGTCATCCTGTCGGCTGACGCAATGATGACACTCTCCACCTTTTCATTATCGGGCAGTTTCAGCAGTATTTTTTCTGTAGGATTAAGGCAGGCCTCTTCGAAACACTCCTGGCGATCAATGACCTGCACCTGCTTGATAACGTATTTTTCAGAGAGCTTTTGGCGTAATGTCCGGCTGAGGATGGTCATATCGTCAAAGCTTGACGCATGATGGCTGAACAGCCACTGGTGTATCTGGGAGGCTCTGAATGATGGCTCACCCATTACCTCCATTGCCTGCTGAAGCTGCTTAAACGTGAGATCTATTATATTCGGTAACGGTAGGGTCATTGAATAGATGATAGTTTTTTTTTGAAAAAAAGTGACGCAGTGAAAATGGTAAGGCCCGGATTGAACCGGCCCGGTAAAATATAGGCTCTCATTTGCTCTTTTGCTGGTCCATTATAAAAAAAGTACTTTATCCTGGAAAATATATAGTACTGTTGTGTTGAAATGGCCCCTAAAAAGAGGGTAGTTTTGCTTTCGGTACCGGTGAAAAAAGCATAGATTAAGTTTTATTTTTTGTTTAAAGTTACCTCAAACTAATGATATTACCTGAGTATGGCCGGACGCTGCAATCGGCGGAATGGTCTCCGGTCATCGATGAGCTTCTTGAAGGGCAGCACTTTGTTATTACAACCCATGAAAATTCTGATGGCGACGGTCTCGGCAGTGAAGTTGCTTTAGCAAGAGTACTCAAGGCACTTGGCAAGGAGGTCACTATTGTCAACCCAACGGACGTTCCCCCGAATTACCAGTTTCTCAAACAGCTCTACCCGATACATCTATTCAATAACAAAAGCGAGGAGGCTATTCAGGAGCTGTCGCTCTGTGATGTTGTTATTCTGCTTGATGCCAACTTGCATGACAGGATGGGTTCTCTTTGGCCTCATGTAGGTTTTTCAAAAGAACTCGGCGCTCTGAAAATTGTCTGCATTGACCATCATCTTGAACCGGAAGATTTTACGGATGTTATGGTGTGTGAAAGCTATGCCTCATCGACCGGGGAGCTTGTGTACGGGTTCGTGAATGCCCTGCAGGAGCGCTTAGGTCGAGTGCTCTTTACTCCTGAAATTGCCACAGCTCTTTACGTTGCCGTTATGACGGATACCGGATCGTTCAGATTTCCCAAAACATCGCCTTATGTCTATATGCTTGCGGGAGACCTTGTAAGCAAAGGCGCTGACCCGGCAGAGATTTACGACAGGATTTACAACTCTCTTTCTACTCATGCACTGAAACTGCTTGGCGCGGCACTGAGTGCCATTTCAATACTCGATGATGGGGATATTTCCTGGCTTTTCATTTCGCAGGATATGCTTAAGGCGACCGGGAGCAAATTGTTTGATACCGATCTTATTATCCGCTATCTTTTAAGCGTGCCTTCAGTCCGTATTGCCGTTCTGATTGTTGAAATGCAGGACGGAAGAACCAAGGCAAGTTTCAGGTCGCGTGGCACTATCTATGTTAATAAACTGGCTCAGAAATATGGTGGAGGCGGACATATGAACGCAGCAGGATGTCTCTTCCAGTTTTCATCAGACAAGGCCCAGAAAGTATTGCTGGAAGACCTGAGATCATTCCTCAGGGAGCATAAAGAAACAAATAAAGAACTTCTTAACTATGGCAAGTAACGACATGAAAATATCGATAATAGAAAAAAGTCTTGACCAGGTTTCCGCTGATCTTCTTGTTCTGCCGTTCAGCAGCAGTTCGTTGAAAAAAGAAGCTGAAGATGTGCTTGTCGCGTTAGGATTTGATGTACAGGTGTTGAAAGATTTCAAAGCTGATGCCGGTGAGGTTGTTATTTTGTATGGTGAAGGCAAACAGAACAAGGCATCACGGATTGCGCTGCTTGGTCTTGGAGAGGGGAAAACTCTTGATGACTGGCGGAAGGCTTCCGTGTCCATTGCATCAAAAGCAGTGGAGATGAAACTTGAACAAGTAGCTGTTGACTGTTTTGGAATTGAGGCTCTTGCGGCACAAACCGGACAAACAACAGCAACCTTGGCAGCTGCCCTTGTGGAGGGATGTTCTGTCGGCTCATACCGGTTTGATCGCCTGAAAAGCGGCAAGCTGGATAAAAAGAAATCTGACGGGAAATCTAAAGGGATTGCCGAGCTTTTACTGAGGGTTGATGCTGAATTGTCTGAAGATGTTGAGAAAGGAGCAGCTGAAGGAAAAATTGTCGCGTCATGCCAGAAGATGGCCAGAGACCTTGTCAATCTTCCGGGAAATTATCTGCAGGCGGATGATATTTCGAAAGCAGCAGTGGAGTCTGGCAAAAAACATGGGTATGATGTTACTGTTCTGCATAAGAAACAGATAGAATCACTCGGTATGGGCGGTTTGCTCGCTGTCAATCAAGGCAGTTTTTATCCCCCGACCTTTACGGTGCTTGACTACAAGCCAGAAGGGAAAGCCAAACTTGTTGTCGCACTTGTCGGTAAAGGTGTAACCTTTGATTCCGGTGGAATTTCGCTCAAGCCTTCTGAAAATATGGGCGAAATGAAGTCAGATATGTCAGGTGCTGCAAGTGTTCTGGGTACGGTTGAGGCTGCGAGCCGTCTCGGGCTGCCCCTGCATGTTATCGGATTTATTCCGGCCACAGACAATATGCCAAGCGGTACAGCGCTGAAGCCTGGCGATGTTATTACAACCTATTCAGGAATTACGGTTGAAGTTGGCAATACTGATGCTGAGGGTCGTCTGATTCTTGCTGATGCCCTTACGTATGCAAAAGAGAAATACAAACCGGACGTGATTATTGATCTTGCAACACTTACCGGAGCCTGCATTGTTGCGCTCGGGTATCCAGTTGCCGGCCTTTTCAGCAATAACGATAAACTGGCTGATGAAATATTTCAGGCGGGGCAGCAGTCCGGTGAAAAAGTATGGCGGATGCCGCTTTGGGATGTCTATGATGAGCAGATAAAGTCTGACGTTGCTGATGTGAACAATACCGGTGGCCGCGGGGCAGGTTCCATTACTGCTGCAAAATTTCTTGAAAAATTTATTGATAGCCATAAAAACTGGGCTCACATCGATATTGCAGGTCCATCATTTCTACCGAAAGCCGGAGGCAAGGTGAGTGGCGGGACTGGCTTCGGAGTAAGTCTGCTTGTTGAACTGCTTAAAAAATGGTCATAACATATTTATTGCACAGAAGTGTCTCTGGAGTTGTATTACCAATCTGAACCTATCATGAAGGCAGTACCGCAAAATCCTGTAGTGATCATTCCAGGCGTTCTGTTCTGGGATTCCCTGTATGACGTTATGAGAGATGCTCTTGCTTTGTATATTCCAAAAGAGAAAATCGCAATTGCTCCCATATCTCTTGTTGACTGGATAGGATTTCCACCTTCTCCGGAAAGGTCCACTAACCGGGTCATGAAAGCTGTGGACGGCGTTGTCAAAAGGATGGAACGCCAATTTCCCGGTGAACCGGTTACGCTTGTGGCACATAGCGGCGGTGGTAGTGTTGCAATGGTCTATCTTCTTGAAAAACCTTTTCAGGGTGATGTTTATAATCCCGGCACGCGTGTTGGAAAGCTGATTACTCTCGGGACACCATTTCATACGCATGAATATTATGCGAAAATAAAAACGGATTTTATTTTCAAGTACCTTCAAGCGGATTTTTTTACACGTTACCGGGTTGTTTCTGTTGTCAGCGATAAGTATCGTGGAGATTCTCAGGGAAGTTTTGTCGAAAAAATGTGTTATAAGTTTTACCAGAGCGTTCAGGATGATGGCAATGTGGGTGGCGATGGAATAGTACCTGCAAAAAGCTGTTTTCTTGAAGGTGCTGAAAATGTTACTATTGCTGATGCAGAGCATCTTCCAACGCCGCATACCAGGTGGTATGGCACAAAAGAAGGGGTTGAACAATGGATTCAATGGCTATAAGAAATAGTCGACTCAGGGTTGCCGGGGTTGTTCTTTTTGCTTTTTTTCTGGTTCTGACAGCGTGCAGCCAGGAGAAGCAAAAGCGTGATCCGAGGCAGGAGCACCTCGAATCAATGATGGCTATTCTTGCCCAGGTACAAAAAAATCTTGGCCGGATTCAGCAGAAAGAGGCTGTTGTTGAACGCCTTTCTACCGGTATTGAGGGCAGGGATTCAACAAACGTCAAGCAGATTGGCCGGGATATCAACACCAGTATCCGTTTTATTGATTCCACTCTGGCCGCGAGTAAAAATCTGATCAAGAAGCTTGAAGAGGAGAACAGAACCTCCTCTTATCGTGTCGAATCCCTTGACCGCCTGGTTTCAGAGATGAAAGGTGCCATAAATACCAAAGACGGTGAAGTAAAAGCGCTCAAGGGTCAGCTTCAGAAGCTGAACAAGCAGATTTCTTCTCTTATGGCTACAGTGGATGTACTTGACAGGTTTATTCAGGATCAGGAAGTGCAGCTTTATACCGCTTATTACATTTCAGGCACCTTTAATGAACTTGTTTCAAAAGGTATTCTTGTACGCATTAATCCGCTTGAAAAGTTGTTCGGCAGCGAGTACCGTCTTGCTTCCGACTTTAATGTGAATCTTTTCAAAAAGGTTGATATTACCGAAACAAGGGATCTGTTTTTTGATAAGCCATTGTCCAGCCTGAAAATTATAACGCCTCATTCTGTAGGCTCTTACGAGCTTGTTGGAGGAAAAACCTCATCCGTTCTCCTTATCCGCGATGAAAATTCCTTCTGGCAGAAATCCCGTTGTCTGGTAGTTGTTATTGAATAGTGCATGACGCGTTAACTCTTCTCCCTTTTTAATGAAAATCACCATTTTTGGATCGGGTTATGTTGGACTTGTTACCGGCGCCTGCTTTGCGGAAGTCGGTAATGATGTGCTTTGTGTTGACATTGACCAGCAGAAAATCAATGCTCTCAATGACGGGCAGATTCCAATTCATGAGCCCGGGCTCGATGAAATTGTCGACGAAAACATCAGGGCCGGTCGGTTGAGGTTTACCTCTGATTTGAGGGAAGGTGTTGATTTCGGGCTATACCAGATTATTGCTGTTGGAACTCCCCCCGATGAGGATGGTTCCGCCGATTTGACTCATGTGCTCAGCGTCGCCGGAAGTATCGGTTCATTTATGAATGAGTACCGGATTGTAATCAATAAATCTACAGTACCTGTCGGGACGGCTGACCGTGTCAGTGAAAAAATCAGCACAGTGCTTGCTGAAAGAAAGGTCGAAATTGATTTTGATGTTGTTTCAAATCCCGAGTTCCTCAAAGAGGGGGATGCGGTCAATGATTTCATGAAACCCGAACGCATAGTTATCGGCGTTGAAAACCCCCGTACCAAGGAGCTGCTGCGTTTTCTCTATTCCCCATTCAACCGCAGTTCCGATCGTTTTATTGCTATGGATGTCCGTTCAGCAGAACTGACCAAGTATGCTGCAAACGCCATGCTTGCTACAAAAATCAGTTTCATGAATGAAATTGCCAACATTGCCGAACGGGTGGGTGCTGACATCGAAGCTGTAAGAAAGGGTATCGGTTCTGATTCAAGGATTGGTTTTTCATTCATTTACCCCGGTGTTGGTTACGGTGGCTCCTGTTTTCCCAAAGATGTTCGGGCGCTCGAAAGGACAGCTCACCAGCATGGGTATCATTCACGAATTCTCCAGGCGGTCGAGGCGGTTAATCACGACCAGAAAAGCTCCATTGTCAGAAAGATAAAAGAGCATTTCAGTGACGATATCGAGGGTCGGGTATTTGCGATCTGGGGGCTTTCCTTCAAGCCGAATACCGATGACATGCGTGAAGCTCCAAGCCGAAGGGTTATTGAGGAGCTTTTAACGGGTGGTGCCAGTGTCAGAGTCTATGATCCGGTTGCCATGGATGAGGTGAAACGGATATATGGCGAAAGTGAAAACATAGTGTATGCATCGAACCAGGAAGATGCCGTGAAAGGCTCTGACGCTCTTGTTGTCCTGACCGAGTGGCTTGTTTTCCGCAGCCCAGATTTTGAAATGATCAAACGGGATCTCAGCCATCCTGTTGTTTTTGACGGCAGAAATATATACAGCCCGGAATTTATGGAGCAGTTCGGTTTTACCTATTACTCCATAGGCCGTTCTCCGCGAGGAGTCTTATAACTCATTGCCAAAAACGGTAAAAGTGATGCAGGGGGCCGTGTCCATGTCCGAATATGTAGGCGTCACCTGCCTGAAGGGCTTCATCGATATAGACTTTTGCCTTTTCCACCGCCCGATCCGTAGTTTCCCCTCTGGCCATAAATGCCGCAATAGCTGATGAGAGCGTGCATCCCGTGCCGTGAGTATTGCCTGTCATGATTTTTTTTGAAGTGAACCAAATAAAACGGTTATCGTAGAGCAGGCAGTCTCGACACTCTTCACCTTCGCCATGTCCGCCTTTGACAAGTACAGAGGCTGTTCCGGTTTCAAGCAGTTTTGATGCACACTCCTCTATTGCTTCAGGAGTGACAGGTGCATATTTCATTCCTGTCAGGAGAGCGCATTCCGGCAGGTTTGGCGTGATCAGTGAAGCAAGGGGGAAGAGGTCTTCTTTCAGTATCGGGATAGCATCAGCTGGAAGAAGGGCTGTACCGCCGGTAGACGCGAGAACAGTGTCAAGAATGACATGAGGATTGTCTTTCAGCTCCCTCAGTAATGCCGATACGGTTTTGATAGCGGCAGCACTTCCCAGCATCCCGATTTTTACAGCGTCAATTGAAATGTCACCAGAAATGCTCCAAAACTGGTCTCTGATGCATTTTTCGCCAACAGGGTATATAGCGTTGACTCCGGTGGAGTTTTGGGCTGTAATGGCGGTTATGACCGACAATCCAAAACATTCAAGGGCGGCAAATGTTTTAATATCTGCCTGAATCCCGGCTCCGCCGCTGCTGTCTGAACCTGCAATGGTAAGAACTGTTGTATAGGATTTTTTCATCTCATGGTCGTTTTTATCGCGCAAAGGATTTCATGAGCAGCCATGGAGGGTTCTTTCGCCCTGCTGACTGCAGAGATGACTGCAACTCCTGATGCTCCGTGTGAGATAAGCAACGGGGCGTTTTCAACGTTGATTCCTCCTATGGCAACCACCGGAAGAGAAATAGCCTCTACTGCCTTTTGCAGGTTTTCAAGACCAAGAGGCGGATGCTCCTTCAATTTTGAAACCGTCGGATAGATATGACCGAATCCGATATAATCAGCGCCGTCTTTTTCGGCCTGCACCGCCTCTTCAACCGAAGAAGCAGAAACGCCGATAATGCTGGTGTTTCCAAGCATTTTTCGGGCTGCAGCAGCTGGCAGGTCATCCTGCCCGAGGTGAACGCCGTCTGCTTCACTCGCCAGGGCGATATCCACCCGGTCGTTGATAATGCATAGCGCATGGTGCTCGCGGCAACGTTTGCGGATCTCAACCGCCCATGTGAACAGCTGATGCCCTGAAGCTGTTTTATGGCGCAGCTGGATCATGGCAGCTCCTCCCTTGAGGGCTTCTTCAGCAAGAGCAACAGGGCAGAAAGCCTCATCAGTAATAACGCAGAGAAAAGGTGACGAAGGAATCATGGGTAGAGGATGCGATGAAATTGTTCAAGGATATCCGGAAGCCGGACACTATCTCGAAAGATCGACAAGCCAGCTGTTCCGTAGGCGCCCTCATCCATGCAGAGTGCTGCATTGTGAGGAGTTACTCCACCAAGCGCATAGATTGGCAGCGAGCTTGCCCGGCAAAGCTCACCGAGCTTTTTCAGCCCTTGAGGAGGGCCATATTTCCTTTTGGAAGGAGTGTCGAAAACTGGTCCAAAAAGCAGATAATCAGCCCCTGATTGCTCGGCAACGTGCAAAGCTGCAGGAGAATGGATGCTGCATCCAAAGATCAAATTCGGGGCAAAAATGCGAAGTTTATCTGGATGACAGGCATTTTCCGGCAAATGGACACCGTCAAAAGCCGCTGCGAGAGCAACATCTGCCCGCTCATTACAAAGAAGCAGCGATCCTTCTGGCAGCTTGATTTCCCTTGCCTTCATTGCCAGGGTTAAAATATGCCTTGTATCGAGATGTTTTTCACGGATTTGCACAATACAGGGAATATCAGCGGGAAGGAGTTTCAGCTGTTCAAGCAGAAGTACTCCCTTATCAGCATAAGCCTCTCCGCTGCTGATAATGCAGATGCGCGGCAGGGGGGGCGGCGGCAGTTTTTTGTGTTCCATCTGCATAAAAAGCTTTAATTTCTCGTGGACAATACATAATTATAACCTTAATCACGAACAAACTGATTTCTCAAAGTTTTTTTGGTGCAATGGTCTTCTCCTGTTTCGTCGTTGGAGTATAAACAGTTGCTGTAAACGATTCAAAAATAACATCTCTATCGGTAACCTTCTATAAAAGAACAGGTTAAATAAAGGGAAAATGATGAAAAAAAACATATTGCTTGCCTTGGGCATTGCTGGGATCATGCTCGGCTGCTCAGACAAAAGTCGCTCTCCTGAAGACAAAGCGCAAGTCAGCACAGGAAGCGCAGGAAGCACTCCATCTTTTGTTATCGATTCAGCGCCGAATTTTATCTATCTGAAAAATCAGGGATTTTCGGTATCCAAAGACAGCCCTTATGATATCGTCTATTATACTGGCAATTATTACATATACAACAACACTCACTGGTATCGTTCATCTGATTACCATGGACCCTGGATTCTTATTCAGGATAGCTGGTTGCCCCCGCAGATTGGCAGGTACAGCTGGGAGGATATAAAGAAGTATCGGGACAGTGCGTCCAGCAGTAATGTTAGTCTGAACAGTAAGAATCAGCGCGACGACGATAACAGGAGGCGAATTCTTGACCAGCGTAATGAAGTCAGCCACAGGATTGTTCAAGATCAACCAAATGACGATGCCGACAACAGGTACGGCAGACCATCTTTTCTTATCGATTCACCGCCAAGTTTTGTCTATCTGAGAGATCAGGGTTTTTCAGTATCCAGAGGGAGCTCTTATGATATTGTATACTATGGTGACAGTTATTATGTCCGCAACAATGATCGCTGGTATCGTTCATCTGACTATCGCGGACCGTGGAATTTCATTCAGGAAGACAGGTTGCCCTCAAGGCTGAGAAAGCATACCTCAGATGATTTAAGGAGGTATCGTGATAGTGAGTTCCGCAGGTCTGATAGTCGGAATAATCAGTATCAGCGTGACGACGATAACAAAAGGAGGATTCTTGATCAGCGTAACGATGCTAACAACAGGAACCTGCAGGATCAGCAGAACAAGGCAGCCGAGAACAAGAGGAATCAGGACCAGCAGAATAAAGCAGCTGAGAACAAGAGGAATCAGGACCAGCAGAATAAAGCAGCTGAGAACAAGAGGAATCAGGACCAGCAGAATAAAGCAGCTGAGAACAAGAGGAATCAGGACCAGCAGAACAAAGCAGCTGAGAACAAGAGGAATCAGGACCAGCAGAACAAAGCAGCCGAGAACAAGAGGAATCAGGACCAGCAGAATAAAGCAGCTGAGAACAAGAGGAATCAGGATCAGCAGAACAAAGCTGCCGAGAACAAGAGGAATCAGGATCAGCAGAACAAAGCCGCCGAGAACAAGAGGAATCAGGACCAGCAGAGCAAGGCAGCCGAGAACAAGAGGAATCAGGATCAGCAGAACAAGGCAGCCGAGAACAAGAGGAATCAGGATCAGCAGAACAAAGCTGCCGAGAACAAGAGGAATCAGGATCAGCAGAACAAAGCTGCCGAGAACAAGAGGAATCAGGATCAGCAGAACAAGGCAGCTGAGAACAGGAGGAATCAGGATCAGCAGAACAAGGCAGCTGAGAACAAGAGGAACCAGGACCAGCAGAACAAAGTTGTTGAGAACAAGAAGACACCCGCTCAACAGAATAAAGCTGCGGAAAACAGCAAGAAGCAGGGGGGCGATGATAAGGCCAAGGATAACAAAAAAGGTGAGTAATTTTAATGCAGCATCGTTATCCTGTATAGTAAAAGGAAGCCGAACCGGAAATTTCCGATTCGGCTTTATTCAAAATGTAAACCACTCTCTTTATGGATAATTTCGAAGCAAATATCATCAAAGCAGGCTTCAAGCTGCCATCGCCTCCTGCAGTCGCAGGCCTGTATTCACCCGCAATAATCACTGGAAACCTCGTCTATACCTCCGGTCAGCTACCTCTCCTGGATGGTAAACTGATAGAACCAGGTGGAAAAGGGAAGGTCAATGAGTTAAGAAAGGATGATGCTTTCCATGCCTCCAGAGTTGCTCTACTCAATGCTCTTGCAGCAATAAAATCAGTGACCGGCTCACTTGACACCATTGAAAAAATAGTCAAACTTACCCTCTACGTCTCCAGCGAATCCTTCTTTTCAAGTCAGCATCTTGTTGCCAATGGAGCATCTTCTTTGCTGCATGAGATATTCGGAAAGAGGGGAGTCCATACAAGAAGCGCTGTAGGAGTGACTGAATTGCCACTTGATGCAAGCCTTGAACTCGAACTTATAGTTCAATATAAACCAGCCATATCGCAATAATAAAAGCATGATTTATCCAGCCATCATCCTTCATTGATTATCCATCAAACAAAATCCTATCAAAGTATAACAATGAGATATAATCAAGTAACACTTGATTATATCTCATTGTTAATAATTTACACTTTATACCTTTAAGCGATAAGATTATTAATCTGTAGATGCCTATAAAACGCATTAAAAC
>Ga0118677_10002397_pt1 | contig 37812 bp, 29 predicted proteins | sample AliMusrvi5mmetaG_FD_86154 | JGI IMG/M metagenome (GOLD analysis project Ga0118677, IMG submission 86154) | reverse complement strand
CAGGAAACTCATCATGACCGTCGGCGCCCGGCGGATAACCGCGGATCGACGCAGACTCCAATCGGGTGCGCGGGAACAGTCAGGTCATGTCTATGATGTCCGAATACGAACGCGAATCACGAGGATGAGGCGCCGGCGGTCATGATGCGTTTCCTGTTCCATTTTCTCTTTGGGGTACTCTTGCTGGTGTTCCTGGCCGGCATCTGGAACGCGTTCATCACCTATGCCGGCCTGCTGCCGCACTCGCGCGCTTTTGTGCCGCTGCTCATCGGTAGCGGACTCGGCATGATTGTGGATGGGATACTGGTGCGCGTTTGTCCGAGCGCCGAAGTTTGGGAACACGAATTGACCCATGCCATTGCCGGGCTGCCTTTCGGTCTCATTCCCACACGCATCGCAGTCACTCCGGGTCGTGGTGGTATTTGCGAGCATCGCGGCTGTACGCCCACGTTGCTCTATCCGTTTGCTTGCGATTTCACCAGCCTGGCCCCGTATTTCCTGCCTACCGCCACGGTGATTCTGGTGGCGTGTCGCCCATTGGTGACGCCGGTGTTTCTCCACTATTATGACGTGGCCGTCGGCCTGACCTTCGGCTATCATGTACTCAGTTCATTGCGCGAAACACGCCGCAGTTGGACGCTCAAAAAGTTTCGCGATGTCGATGACAATATCACCCACTCGGATATCGGGCACTCCGGCCTCATCTTTTCCACGATCTATATCGTGGTAATGAATCTGGTGCTGGTGGGCGTGTTGCTGGCGGTCATTTTGAAAGGATATCCGGGCCTTGGCGCGTGGGGCCAGCGCGTGTGGACGCATACCGTGCCGGTGGCGGTCTATCTGTGGGAGGAGATCACGCGGACGGTCGGGCCATAGCTGCGCGCGCAGTAGTCCCGCCCATGTAGCTTCGGCTCGCTATAGCATGATTCATGCGTTCATGAATCAAGCGGGCTCTCGGCATATTCCTCCGGGCGCGGCGCGGTCACCGCCGCTTCCAGCACCGGCAACACGCGCGCGACCACTTCTTCCAGGTTGCCGAGGCAGCGCATGCCGGCCGCTTCCGGATGGCCGCCGCCGCCAAAAGCACGAGCGAGTTCCGCGACGTCGATCTCCTCCGCGCGCAGGCTAACATGCACGACGTCGCGTTTCTCGGTGAACAATGCCGCCAGGCGCACGCCACTGATGGTGCGGACATGCTCGATAATCCCGTCGGTGTCCTCTTCCGGTCGCGCGCCGGTGCGCGTGAAATTTTCATAGTGCAGGTGCGTCCAGGCGAGTTTCCCGGCACAGGACAGCGTGACATGGCTGAGGGCGATGCCCAGTACACTGATCGCCTGCCGACGGCGGCGTTCCCAGAAATGTTCGATGATCTCGGTATGCCGCGCACCGGCTTGAATGAGCACGGCGGCCAGCGCGAAGGCCTCGGTATCCACGGTGTCGGTGGCAAAGCGGCTGGTGTCCGTCATCAGACCGGCAAGCAGGCAGGTGGCCAGATCCGGGGTTAACGGTTGGCCAAGGCCGCGCAGCAGATGGTACGCCACTTCGCACGTTGAGGTGGCGTGCGGGTCGACAACCGGGAGGAAAGGTACTTCGGCGCGCTGGGTGACATGGTGATCGACGCGCAGGTACTCCCGACATCCGGTCAGTTGCGCGGGAGTGAGGCGACAACGGTGCAGCGTGTTGGCATCGACGACGATGGCGAGGGAGGGAATCTCTGGTGGCAGCACGGGCACAATGCGCGTCGCGGTGGGCAGAAAACGGCAGGATTCCGGGACGCCGGTGCCGTTATAACAGGCGACGCGCAACCCCAGGTTTTCCAGGGTGAGCGCCAGTGCCAGTTGCGCCCCATGGGAGTCGCCGTCCCCGCCTGCATGCGAGAGAATCAGGCAAGACGCATGGCGCGCGAACACCTCGCGCGCCGCGGCAATCTGGGCGGCGAGTGCCGTACTATCCCCACGCAAGGCCATCGGCGCTGGTCGGGGTGTCGTCGCCATCTACTGGGCCAGGAACTGTTGCAACGTTGGGGTCAGCGACTTTGGATCGCTTTCCGCCGGGGGAAGGAAGTCGCGCGGCGTGCAGATGACGTTCATCGCTTTGAAGCGCGTCTGCCAACTGGTGATCCGGTCCTGCCATTCCTGCAACCCGGTACTCGGGTTCCCGGTACCCTGTTCCACGAAAATTGCCATCAAGCGAGTATCCGCCGGGAAGAGCACTTTTTTTGCCGCGCCGCTCGTTTTTGTCGGCGGTTCGTCGCGGAAATCCGAGCAGATGAGCAAGCGTGTGCGCGCATTTGACGGGGTGTAATTGGTCAGTACCTGGGCTTCCGAGACGGCGCCCAGCACATCGTTGCCAAAGGGTTTGCCTTTCATTTTGCCGTTGGGCAACGTGTAGCCGGAACTGGTCGGCCGTGGCTTCATATCGCGCAGTGTCAGCAGCAGCGTTTTTTGCACCATCGCACGCCTGAGCATTTGTGCCGGCAGTGTGGTGCGTGGGATGCGGACGTCATCCGGATCGCCGCCGTGATCGTCAATGCCGATAAGACAAAAGCTATCTCCGGGCTGTAGCTGTTTGACGGCTAATTGTAGCGCGAACAGGCTGAGCTTCCATTTTGTGCCATTCGCGACGAACGACGACGTTTCGTCGAGGAGCGCGATCAACACCGTCGGCTTTCCTCCAGCCGCGGCCGCCGGGCGAGGACAGACTCCAAGGCCGAAGACGGCCAGCAGGAAAGCCAGCCCAACGCTGCCGGCCCAACGTTTCATGCGAGATGCCGTCAGCGACCGGCGATGCAGCGAATTAATCCTGGGGTTTGTCATGGTTCGTTCCTTCCGGGTGGTGGTCGCGTCGAAAACTCGCGAAGAACGCGATCCAAAAGCGGCGCCCGGGTTTCCGGCGTTCGATTTCCACCGCCGTGCGCTCGATGTACGCCTCAAGCATGCCTTTGATTTGTTCATACTCGGCATAAAATTGTCGATATGCCACCTCAACATCATTGCTGATTTGTGCGCAAATCACACACCCCTGCCCGCAGAGTCCGTGGTCCGACGCGGCGCACTCCTTGACCGCCACCCGGGGTTTTTCAGCGATAGCGGTCAATAACGGCGTCAGTTTCGTGTCAATCTCGGCTAATCCCTTATGGCACAGTACGATCTGTTCATTGACCGATTCGAACTCGTCAGTCTGGTCGATGGCCGTCGGACATTGGGTGCGCAATGGCGCAAAATCCGTGTCCGGCGCCGGTAAACCCAGGGTGATGCACGCTTGACGCACCAGGCTTAAATTCGTGTCGCGCGCGTGGACGTTGAAGGCCGGCGCCATGATGCGGGTGCACTGGTTTTGTAAAATATCCAGCAATTGCCGACGTCGATTCGCACACACATTGATGCGCCCGTCCAGACTGTCGTATGCCGCAGACAACGCCTGGAGCTCCCCTTGGAATTTGACCAGGTCCGGCTGTAAATCACCATGAATCCTTGCCCCGAGCGACCCTGGATCCTGATAGCCGCGCAAGGTGGCGACGGCTGTCTGCATATGTTGCTGTGCCGGTGCAACCAGCGCGTTCGCCAGCGTATCACGCTCCGTGGTGAGGCGGTGATGGAGATCTCGGAATTCGTCCTGCGTGTGGATCACGGAACGGGCGCCGGTCTCCTCCTCCTGAAGCAGCAAGTCAATCTTTTGCCGCATTATATCGGGCTCACCCGTAATGCGCATCCTGGTTTGCGCGATCGCATGCAGACGCGTGTAGGTTTCATCCTTGCGCACTTCGGCAAGTTTCGCCAGGAATGTTGTTTTAATGCTGTGTGGATCTTTGGAGAAATGCGGGTGCTGCGCTTGGGATTGCTCCCCCGGGGACAACAACGTATGCGCTTGCGCCTCTATTGTCGTTACCTGAGCCTTGATCTTTTTGATTTCGCTCCCGCACTGATCGATTGCGACGCGCAACGCATTAGCCTGCTCGTTCGCGGCAATGATCTCAGGTTCGATTTTAGTATCGACGTCCGGTATCAGGTGGAAGTAGGGGGCAAACACTAGGTTCACATACCCGACTCCGATCGCGAAAAACGGGATACGCAACAATCTCACCATAGTGGAGAAGTGCGGCGCAAGCACAAAATTGAAGGCAAAGACCCCGGCAACCATCTCCAATACCGGCACAATAAAACCGATGATCAGGTTCAACATGGATTGGCTGGCATCGCCGCCGGTGCTGGGACCGCTGTCGATCATGACGCCGGCCCCCCCCATCACCTGTCCACGATAGTATCCACCATACGATTCCAGACCAACCAGGAGTAACGCGAGTATTCCGAAGAAGATGCGTATCGGCCAGTTTTTTACATGGGAGACGAGTACCGCACAAATCAATTCCCCCACGGTAATGATACCCGCGATGATTAACGACAGGCGATCCACCGTGCCCACGACCGGTAATGTCATCTGGTGGCCTTCCTGCACCCCCAGGACATCGATAATCGGCGTGAGTAACGGCAGGTTCAACAGGACTAACGCCCCCCAGACTAGCAGACAGAACCCACCGATGAGCAACGCAAGGCGTGGGGCTTCCTGACCACCAAACCAGCGTGTTGCCGTATCATTTGCGGCACTTTCTGCCGTTGACGTCGCGTCATTTGTGAATGTGGGTTTGATGGCCGCTTTGCTCGCGGTCCAGAGTTGTTCCAGACGTTGGAGCCAGTGGTTGCGCGCCTCCTGTTTCCGCCGCAGGGTTTCTACGGGAAAGGGCGGTTTTCTCTTGCCGCTGAACTGGAAGCGCAACGCGGGGATGCCGACCAGCCACAGGTAGAGTACGATAAGTATCCCTATAAAAATCATCATCGATAATAACGGGCCTGACATCGACCGTCTTCCTTTCCCGGCGTGCAGACATGTCAGCCTGGCGCTTCAGCCGCATTCTGCTGACGCTCGATTGTATGACTTGTCTTACTGAACGTCAAGTTGCGACGCCATGTTTCCTGATTCAGTGCCGTGCGGTGTCTCCCCGATGGCGGGCGGCATAGGCTAACAGTTCAACCGCCACCGGCGCGGATGAATACTTTGACTTATGCTGCTTTTCCAGTATCACGGCCACGGCCAGTGTGGGGTGGTCCGCCGGAGCGAAGCCCATGAAGAGCGTATTGGTATCGCGCGCCTCATCTTCCGCCGTGCCCGTTTTGCCGGCGATATGCAACGCGGGGATGTTGGCGAAATGTCCCATGCCGTCGCGGTCGGTCATCACGTGTTGCATGCCTTCGGTGAGCCAGCGGTCGGTGTCCGGCGTCACCGCCTGCGCATCCCAGACGCGCGGGGGTAGGGGCACACCGCCCACGGCGTGCAGCAACGTTGGGTGCATCATTACGCCATGGTTCGCCAGCGTGGCGGTCCAGACCGCCAGTTGCAACGGCGTGAAACGGACGCTTTGTTGCCCGATCGAAGTACGCGCCAGGGCGATAGTTGCGCGTTCACCGGCGGGGATCATCTCCGCGAACGGCAGCGGTTCCCAGAGATGTCGCGTCGGGTTGAGGCGTCCCCACAGCCAACTGGCGTTCGCCTCGCAGGGTACGCCTCCCTCACTGCGCCATTCCTCCGGCAGCAAGGGGATCGGCTCATTGAGATGCACATGCTGATCTGCGTAGGTAAAGAGGGTGTCCCAGCCCAGCGCAACCCCGGCTTGGGCGAAGATTGCATCACAGGAGGGGGGCAAAGCTTGCATCAACGTGTGACGGCCATGTATGCCGGTACAGTTGAACTGTTGTCCGGTCTGTGGATCGGTGAATTTACCCGTGCAGAGAAAGGTGCGGGTAGGTGAAAAATGGCCGGCATCGCGAGCCGCGGCAGCAATCACGGTTTTAAAGGTCGAGGCGGGAGCATAGCGCATCCGGAAACACGAGGGTGGTGTCTGCGTACTGGCATTGGTAATTTGTTCCCAGGTGGCCAGCGTGCAGTCCTGCGCACTGAGACGTGGGGCGCTGGCGGCACAGAGAATCTCGCCGGTTTGCGGCTGTATGGCGACAATGCACCCGCGATAGCCATGCTTCCGCAGGATCTCTTCCGCGGCCAATTGCAGCGGCAGGTCGATGCTCAACGCGATATCCGGGCCGCTGCCGCGTGTGCGCGACCCCCATGCCAGCCCGGCGTGGCCGGGCCGCGCAATCCCCAGCAACGGCGCCTGCAGCCAGGCCTCCAGGCCATAGGGGGTATGCATGCCGTCACCCCCGCCCCCCAGTAGCTCGAAAAGGTCGGCTTGATGCTGATATCGTCGTCCTTGCACCGTCGTCTCCGCCAGTACCGTCCCGCGACGATCGAGTAATCGCCCGCGCACCAGCCATGGGGCTTGCCGGTTGGGAAACGCGTGGTCCGTGCGCGGGTTGACGACGATTGCCACGAGTTGCTTTTGTGTATTCACACGGAGGTGTGATTGGTTAGCAAGACGGGCGCCGAATGGCGTGAGATTCAACCAGCCGATCTTCAGCAGGAGCACGACAAAGAAGGCGAGCGCGATGCCGGTCAATACGCGCAGGCCGGCGGTGAATTCGTCCGGAAAGAGCAAGGACTCTGGTGCTGACGCGGCATAGAGTTGTGCCGGTCGGAGTGCCAGTCCGCATAGCACGCCCAGTGCGATGAAATTCATGACGATCCCGGTGCCGCCCTGGCTAAGGAAGGGGAAGGTAATGCCCATGACCGGGAGAAGGGCGACATTCGCCCCCGCGGTTAACGCGGCCTGTACCCCGAACATCAGGGCCACGCCCACCGCCAGATACTGTTCCGTGATATATTCCCGGCGACGCCCCAGGGCGATGCCGCCCCACACCAGCCGCCCGAGGAGCAGCACGAGCAACGCGGCCCCCATTACACCCCAGGTCTCAATGCTATGCGCCAGCGTAAAGTCTGCTGCTACCTCCGGAACATCGTCCGCGCGCCCATAGCCCAGGGTTCGTCCTGCCCACCCGCCGGCGGTGGCCATCCACAACAGGCGTGCTTGCGTCTCCTGGCCGGAGGCAATGGAGGCCAGACGGCGCTGATGTGGAGAGTCCTGGGGGGTTGCCTGTACGGATTGCCAGGGATGGCTGAAGATAATGAGACGACTTTGCAACTTCGCCGGGAAATTCAGCAACAAACAGAGCAGGCTGACCAGTACGGCGCACCCCAGACCGGTCAGCACCAGGCGCCATTCTCCCATAAGCAAAAAGACGGCGGCGCTCACGCCGGTGATGAGCAACAAAGGCCCGAAGTCGCCCATCAGCAAGAGCATGAAACAGAGCAGAAGGAAGAGCAACGCGATCCCCAGGTAGCGTGTCCAGACATCGGTGCGTACAATGGTGGCGGCACGAAATTCCACGAGTCGATAGGCGCGCGGCGCCAGGCCGGCCAGCGCCAAAATGAAGAGGACCTTCACCACCTCGATGGTGAGAAAGCTGAGTGGGCCTACCTGCAACGTCAGGCGGTGGCCATTGATTTCACGCCCGAAGGCAAGTGTGATCAGGAGTAATCCCGCGCCGCTGATCCCAAGCCAGACCGCCCAGCGCGTGAGCGCCGTTACCAGTGCGCGCCAGTGGGCGAACATCAGCATGGTCAGCAAACCGACCACCAGGCCGCCGCACCAGAAGCCCGCATCCTTTAAAGTGCTCACTTCCAGGCCCAATGCCGGCTGTAATTCGGCGGCGAGTAAAAACCCGCACCCCGCGAGCGTCATGCCTATCGTCCAAAAGTCCTGCGCCTCCGGACTGGTGCGTGCCACCCATAACCCGAGGAGGAAGATTAATAAAATCCCTGTTAACCACCATCCGCTCCCGCGTTGCGTGAACGGGGACGCCGCGTAATGGTTCATGATCGCCACGACTTCATGCCGGGGTTCGCGGAAACTGCCGGGGGCAAAATGCCAGCGGGTCGCCGCTTGCAGCGTCTCGCGGTCCAGGGTAGGATTCCCCGATGACGATTGCAGGGCCAGTGCGGTGATGCTGCCGTCAGGCCAGCGCTGGAAGGCCAGCGCGAGCCGCGCGGGGCGCTGACAGCGCCCCCAACTCGCCGGGAACCACTCCGCACGCGCCGGCGCCGTCAACGTGTTCAGCGCACGCGAGTAGACCATGCTCCCCCACCAGAGTGGCGACCGATCCGCGAAGGCGTGGCGCAGTTGCATGAGCCCGACCCCGAAGACGAGCAGCACGCAGACAAAATAGACCCAGGTGCGGTGGTTCACCTGCAGGGAACGCGACGTCTTCTCAACCGGCAGAACATCCATCATTAACTACCTCTACGCCGCTTTACTCGCGACGAGACAAAGATTCGGCTAGCAGCCCGCGAATAAAGTACCGTTGTGCGATGATGCCGAGATTTTCGTGTTAGGCGAACACTATATCTGCGACTCTATGAAGGCATAGACGGCAGATATTTTGTGAAGCATCACGCGAAAAGATCAGTGTCAACGCCGACAAGACTTTATCCGCGGGCTGCTAGGTCGATCATCATTCCGGCATATCATCTTTCAGCCGCGGAAGCAGATCGCGCGCGCTTCAGTATGAACCGGTGGTCAGCGGTGTCCTTCAGGCGGTGACATGGGCTTTTTCTCGGGCAGATTTTGTTCGGCGAACCAGCGACCCAGCCAGAGCACGATCGTGACCAACGCGGGCACCAGCAACAGGCGCGGCGGAACATGCGGATAGAAGTGGTCGAGTGCCAGGTTGAGTAACGGGTACAGGATACCGGCGAGCAGCAGCGCATACACGGTCTGCTGCACGAGGCGGCCCAGCGCGGCAAACGCTCGCGCGTCTCCGTAGTGTTCCTCCTCTTCCACGTGACGTGGCTGGCGGTAGAAGGTGAGTATCAACATGCAAAGGAACAACCCCAGCATGCGCCAGAGTAACCAGGCGCCATTTGCCGCGATCCGTGGGCCGATGCCGGTCCAGGCCGCCACCCCGACAAAACCCAGCAGGATGGCCAGTACGATCCAGGCATCCTGCACCGCGGAGGAGGGCATCGCGACGCGGGTAGCCTCCAGTTTTTCCCGATAGGCAGCCGTGAGATAGCGAGTGCCGTTCCGTAGCAGGTATTCTCCCAGCCAGACGCTGAGGAACGCGGCATAGCCCATGGTCACCAACAGATACGCTGGCGTGAATACCGCGCGCGGTTGGCGGGGCGCTAACAACAACGGGAGCAGCGCAATCACTGCACCCGCGAAGTAATTGATGGCCACGGTCACACCCGGTGAGACGCCGAGGGTCACCAGAAATTGTACTATCCGTGTATATCGCGGCTGCAGCACTTTGGGAATTTTCGGCAGAATTAAGGTTGAAGATGGCGGCGGAATTTGTGGCCGTGGAAATGGTTCCTTGTCTACTTGTCCTTCCCAATTCTCCAGGACAAAGATAAGTCGCTCCTTAAATATGTGCGCCTCCTGGCGAATCGCGGGCTCCGGATGAAGCGCATAGGGTAGTTCCTCCCAGATGGGCAACAAAGTCGCATAGGGACAATCACGCTCATACAGGGTATTCCGGTCATTGGAGCCATCGAAAAGATACTTATACAGCATCATACCAAGGGCATATACATCCGAGGCACACGATGTTTGATGCCTATCTTTACACAATACTTCCGGCGCGGTGTATGGTGCAGTTCCTTCGCCGCCACTCGCCGTTGCCTCCCCATCGGCCAATTGTTTCGCGATATCAAAATCCGCGATGACGGTGTATGGGATATTATATTCGGCGATACACAGCGGTCGCGTCGGATCGACGAAGATATTACCCGGGTGCAGATCGCGATGGATGACATGCTGAGTGTGTAAGTACGTTAGACCTTCGGCGACTTGCAGGATTATGCCGGTCAAAGCATGCCGATAGTCATCTTCTGTTCTCGTGTTTTGCGCGAGGTAGGTGGCTAAATCCATCGGGTAATAGTCGAGTGCGATACAACAGGTGTCCGCGGATTCCCAGCAATCCAGGTCGCGGATGATATGCGGATGCTCAAGGTTCTTGTGAATGCTAAGTTCGTTATTATAAAAGCGGCGACGATCGCGCCCCGCGTAACACTTTATCGCCACCCTGTCGCCTACCGAAATGTCCGGTTGCGGTACATTTATAGCAACGACGGTGGCTTCCCACACATCAATCGCAATATCCACACCGCTATCAGGGCGTTTCCCCATATGGGGGGCGCCGGTGAGTTGGTACTGCCCATGTGTCCCAGTTACAATGTCTCCTACGTTCAGCATACGCTTACTGATCCCTCCCATGGGTTATCGTCTGTATGGGACGCCGGTTGGCCAATGTGAGATCAGCGATTGCTTTCTGGTGTAATAATTCTTGCTCGAGACTATCAGCTATCGAAGAATCGAATGCGCGGATAGTTTCCGTTAGTATGGCTGCATCCTCCAGACGTTGGCGATAGACAGCCCAACTGCCCGTGTGTGACAGCGCCGGCGCCTCCCGCAATACTCGCGCGTCTATGCTGACCACCAGTGCGACAAACGCGCGCTGGGCAACGCGCTGTGAGCGGAAGGGTCGAGCGGTTAATTGCGTGTAGCGCACCTGCGCGTCTCCGGCGGCTAGTGCCCGGATTCTTGAACAGGATAAGGAGGAAGGCGTATTGAGCGACTGATGCCATGGCGTGCCGGGCAAGCCGACGACCAGACGCGGCGTCTCGCCGGACATCTCCCACCAGTAGCGTGGCATGGCGATAACAGCATAGACGACAACGCATAGTACCAACAAGGACAGTAACTGCACTATGCGCCGTTGCTGCCTCGGTCGTGGGGGCTTATAGACAATGTCGATTTGTTCAGCCTCAGTTTCTTGTGTGGTGGCTGGTTGCGGAGTCGCGCTAGCCGGGAGTGCGGAAGCGATGCGATCATCTGCCGCCAGGACCACGGTGATGTTGTCGTCGCCCCCCGCGGCATTTGCGGCCGCAATCAGTGCACTCGCGGTACCAGCAAGATCGCCAGCGCTGTCACGAAGAATGGTCGCCAGCGCCTCGGATGAGATCGCGCCGTGTAAACCGTCGCTGCAGAGCAGTAACAAATCGCCGGATAGCCAGCGTGTACGATAGAGGTCAACCTGGATCTTCCCCAGGCCAACCGCCTGGGTGAGCACCGACGGATCGCGTTCATTGGGTACTTGATCGGAAATTTCCGGCGCGGCGCCCACGGTATGGTCCCAGGTCAAGCATTCCAACTCTCCACCGCGCAGCCGATAGGCGCGCGTGTCGCCGACATGGGCCAGATACAGGTAGCCCCGACGGATGATCGCTAGTGTTAGAGCGGCGGCCATGCCGGCATGTTCAGCGTTTGCGGTTGCCGCCTGTTTTACGGCTACGTGTGCTTGCAATACGACCCGCCGCAGTATGTGTAACAACGCGAGACCACGGAGAGTGGCTGGTTGCTTTGCGATGTATGTCCGGATCTCATCCCCCGCCAGCGCACTGGCGACATCACCGGCATTATTACCCCCCACGCCATCCACCACCAGCGCCAGACCAAAAGCCTCATCCACTGCGCCCCAATCCTCATTGCGGGTACGCATTCTGCCCGGGTCGCTCATAGCCAGCATGTGCATGCTCAGCGTCCCCTTCGTCGGGTGAAGAATTCGGCTATTTCGCGACGTTTTTGCACCCGCACTGCGCCATCATACTGCGACGTTGCCGTGCTGCGCGTTCGGCTGGACACACGGTCAGAGGCGCTACGGCGCCACCACACCGTCAGCGTCACGACGCCCAGGATGCATAAGAAGATTACCTGACTCGCTTCCGTCCAAAAAGAGAGTGTCATGACCATCTACCTGCAGAATGAAGTTGTGCGCTCGTTGTGTAGCTACTCCGCGTTATTCCGCACACCTGAATAATGCGTTGGCTACTAAAACGCTCGCTGAGCAAAGCGGACTAGCCAGCTTTGTTCGCGAGCGCGAATAAAGCTGCAGTTGTTGCGGCGGGGAAGCCACGTTAGGCCTCCGGCAAGACCTTCGTTCTACGGGTTTTGAATCGCAATCGTACCCGCCCCGCCAGCACGATCTCATCCCCATCCATCAGAGTCCAACTGTCCAGGACCCGAATACTACCATTCCGCGTCAACACCGTCTCCTGACCATTGCGCACTACGGAGAGCGAATTCGTCGGATTGTCAGGGCGCAAAACCATCGACGTACCTTCAAGGTCGATAATCGCATGCCGGGCTGACACCACGCAATCTGGATCGTTGATGCCAACCTCCGGGATATTTGCGTTATCGATGCGGCCGATCCGTACGGGGAAGGACTCAATATCAACGACGGAAGCCAACGCTGAACCGTCAACTGGGAAGATGAAGGCCCGCGGTAATGACTCTACACGATCCGTCTCCTCCTTAGGCATTCCTCCCAATACGGTCGTCTTCCGTGGTTGAGCACCTGGGGCCACAGCTGGCCCCGCGACAACGTCGACGGATGGTTGCGCAGCGCTAGACGGCGGGGGATCCATTCGTGTTTTGACCAGATACTCATTTTCTGCTAAATCTGCTTGCTCGGTGATCTGTACTTCGATGGCTGCACTGGTTTTATATCCCCGATTCTGGGCGTAAGCCATCAGGAAGGTCGTGAGCATCTCCTCATTTGTTTGTACGCTATCTTCACCCACTGTCAAATCTCGCCATTCTGCTGACGAAATCAACAAGGTATATTTCCAGGGGATTTTCGAGACCGGGACGTCAGGTTTGTTCGGCAATGTTACTGAGATGCGATGTTTCTCCATGACGCCAATAATAGCGCGCAATCGTAGCTGAAATTCGCCGCTCTGGTCAGTATTCTGCTGGAAATGGTCAGAAATCAGCCTCTTCCATGCAGCCACAAAACTGTTTTGGTCAAATGCTCCCATGATGCCCTCCTTTATGGTACGGAATGAAATGACTGTCCCAGGGTGACGGTTACCCCACCGGACGTCGTCGCGGTGATGACGGCATCCGGTAAGAATTGCTGTAGACGGCGTGCCTGTTCCTGTGCCGTCGGGTCGTTGGGCACGGCTATTGTGGTGCGCGGGATGTGTCGACCTGTGCTGGTGATGGCGGTGAACCGAAACCCCGCCGCGCGCAAGCGCCGGGCGGTCGTCAGGCCCGCCCCGGGATGCCCGCTGGCGTCGATGAGCGCAATGGTGAAGAGTGATCCGCTATTCGGCGCTTGACCCGCCAACAACGGCGACACCGACCCACTCGGTAGATAGTAGCTGACGCCATGCAGATATTGTGCGCGTCCCGGCAGCATGAGCATGGTCATCTGTTCGGGGCGCAGTTTGCGCAAACTATATGCCATGCCCAGCAACTGCACCGTGGTCAGGTCAGTCTGCACGGCTCGGGGTACCGTGCGCAGAAAGGCCGGCCAGCGCGGGAGCGCCGCGGGGGAAAGAACGGCTTTGGCGATCGCCTTGAGATAGAGTTTTTGCCGACCAATGCGTCCAATATCCCCCAGGCCATCGCTGCGAAAGCGTACGAACCCCACCGACTGTTGCCCTGTTAAACGTTGGACACCGGGACGCAGATGGATATGCAGATTCTGGCACTGATCGTCGTAATCCATGCGCCTCGGCACCTCGATCATTACGCCACCCAGGCTGTCTACCACCGCGCCCAGCCCATCACTGGCCAGCGCCAGGTGGTAATCCGGATGAATGCCGAACGACGCGGTGATCGTCCGTTCCGTAAGCGGGAGACCGCCAAGGGCAAAGGCCGCATTGAGCTTGCGCGTACCGTGGTCGGGAATCGTCACGCGGGTATCACGCGGCAATGAGACGCCGACAATACGCGGGTGGGGACGCAGATAGATGTGCAGCAACCACAACGAGTCGGAGCGCGCGCGCCCGCCAACCGGCTGGTCCGTGCCCGCCATCAGCAACACGGCGGAATCCTGCTTGCCAAAGGGGTGGGTGAGCAGATGATGTCCATAGAGGAGGGAAATCGTCAGCACAACGACAACAAGCAGGACGATGCGCCCCATGGTGCGCCGAAAGGCCCTGCGCGCGGGTTCCCGCCGCAGCGCATCCTTTGAAACCCGTGTGACTCCTTGAAGAGCATCCGGTTCGGCCATCAATGCACATCCGGCCCGGCAAAGGGCGCCGGGAAAAGCGATCTGTATGCTGCAATACTAACAAAGGAGAAATGATTTGTCTACTACGGCAACAGGACCTACTATGGCAACGGGATTGTCGACGATGCAGCTTCTGGTAGCGGCACGGCCAGATCGCTCCAGCGTAGATGGAGTTCCACCGGGTCCAGATATCCAACCGGTTTTTGATTCGCGTCGTATACACTCGGAGTGTATTGCAATGGCCGGTCGCCGGTCAGGCACGCCAGTACCATGCCGACAGAGCAACTGGAGGTCAACCCACCATAATCCGCGATGACATCGTCGGCCGTCCATCCTTCCGGAAGGGTCTGATAAATCGCGTCGATTCGGGCTTTAATGCGCAACGGGGCATTCGCGTCCTCAGTGGAAATTAACACTGGCTCGATATCTACCTCTGGGAAATGGGTTTTCAAATCGGTGACGTGCATTTCGGTCTGCGTGGTGTGAATCAACCAGCATTTCTTCAACGTCTCATCCGCACGGTGGAACGCAATCGCCTTCATCCCCAGTTTAAAGCCTTTGCCCCCCAGCATAAGAATCAATCCCCGCCGCCGCGCCGGTGCATTATGGACGTTCTGCTTCACAGAGTGTCGTTCCTGCGCGTTGCGCTGCATTTTATACAGTACCAGGCCGATCAGAATAAGGACCGCGCCGGCGAGAATAACCCAGCGCACAAATGTCTGATTGGCAAAGGGCATCGTCAACAAATCATAGACGGCATTGACCAACAGGTTGATGAGCACCAGGCCAATGAGAAAATAGATCAAATCACTGGTGGTAAATAAACTCTCCGTAGCGCGACGCCAACTTTGCATAACAATCCTCCAAACATGGGAGCTCGACGAAAGTGCGAAAATGACCATTTGACGCAAGGGGACATTCATTCCCCGGTGCAACCTTACATCCCTGGGGCACAGCGCCAAAGCTATTCTGGTTTCACTGCCTGCGTGCCCGCCATAGCCCGGATGGCGAGGTGGGTCGGCATACATTCTGGTCTGGTGCCCGAAAATCGGACACATTGTTATACGGCTTTCCTGTCAGCAGATTCAAATTCCACCGAAGTGACATTGCACTGGTAGGAAGAGAGGCGCTTGTCGATGTATAAGAATTCGACGAAGTCAAAGACTTCCCTGCGCGCTTCGTCGCGCGTGGCAAAGTTTCTCTGATCGATTAGCTCATTTGAAAGATATTTAGTCAGCCGGTAGCCGGCTGGTCTACAATCCTCAGTAGAAGCAATGGTTGTTGAGAATCAGTCTCGATTAAAAGGCAGTTCCTTGGTTCTACGAAGGACGCGTATAAACTGGTTGTGGCTTGGCTGCGTATCATTCAAAAGGCTGAGATTCTCGTAGATCGCCGAGGACACCTCACTTGGATTGAACTACTGACCGAGTGTACGAAAACGGGGCCAGCCCATACTCCGGGGACATGTTCGCTGAACACTTCCTGGTAAATTTCGCTGAACTGTGATGAGGTGTCGGTATATGCGTTGACAATTTGTCAATGAGATGGTACGATACTGAAACATGCAATGCAGTAAAAATGTACCATGGTATGGCAATCATCTGCATTTGCGCCTGTATACTGCCGATAATCATGTCGGCAAAGAAATTGAATGGGAGGGTATAGATGAAAACCAGAGCTTTTACCGCGTTTTTCTGTTTGCTCGCGCTATCTTTGCTAATGATGGGGCTTCTCTCGGGATGCAGAAATGGAGGCAATGCCTCTGTCGGGCGGTCAGAACCGGTGTTTGACCGTGTTATGCAGTCAGGCATCATTCGGTGTGGCTATGTACCCTATCCGCCAGGTTGCATCAAAGATCCCAACACGGGAAAACTAACAGGAACCCATGTGGAAGCTATCGAAATGGTCGCGACGAATCTTGGACTCAAAGTCAAATGGACCGAGGAAGTGGCCTGGGGAACAATGATTGAAGGCTTGAAATCTGGGCGTTATGACATGATCGCATCACCGGTTTGGCCTAACTCGGCACGGGCGAAAGATGCATGGTTCACACAACCACTGTTTTATAGTGGTATTGGCATCTTTGTGAGACAGAGCGACACACGATTTGCCAATAATTTGGAGTCTATCAACTCTCCGAACGTCCGAATTTCCACGTCTGATGGAGATATGTCCGAGAGTCTAGCTAAAACCGAGTTTTCGAGAGCGAAACGTGTATCATTGCCGCAATTGTCCGACAACTCACAGTTCTTTTTGGATCTTGTAGGTAACCGCTCGGACGTGGTTTTCGTCGAACCCTACTTCGCAGACTTGTACGCGAAAAACAACCCAAACAAGATAAAGAACATTGCTGCCGATAAGCCTATTCGTATTTTTGGCAACTGTTGGATGATACCAAAAGGTGAAGCGCAGTTCCAACAGATGCTAAACACCGCACTGACAGAACTGATATATGCTGGAGAGATCGATAAGCTACTAGCCAAGTATGCCCCCTCCAATCATTCTTTTTACCGAAGTGCGTATCCCTATAGGTCTGTACAGTAGTATTTAAGATGATATTGTCCCGGTTTTATGGAAACTGTTGCTAGTCAGCGCTTGGACGCGTCGGGGAATCGATAGGCTAACGTGGAATAGATTCGTTGGTGATTATATCACACCTCGATGGCGGTGAAGATCTCTTGCCGCACCTCGGTGCGGCAAGAGATAGTCTGGTCGTGGCGCCATTCCGGTTTCGGGGAGTGAAAGTAAGATGCCTTAGGGGCATTGTTCCAACAATGCCCCTTCCGATTCATCGAGGACAGCAGGCTATGCTAGGCGAGCAGCGCCTTGTAGACGGTGCTCGCGTACTGGCTCCCGCGGTCGGCATGGAGCAAGACGCGGGGCGGCTGGCGGCACTGGAGCGCGGCGCTCACGAGATCAATGCCAGCAGACGGCGTTCTGCTTGAACTCGGTGATATACTGTTTTCACATCATGAGCACCGCGCTCTGAGGATGCTAATTCTCAGAGCGCGGTAGCCACTAACCCGGGGAAGTCCAAGGGTGAGTATAATGTCTGTCTGGGGTATTTTAACCCAATATAGAGAAGGCTTGACCGAAGGTATTCTGGTAACCTTGAAGCTATGCTTGATTGTATGGTCGATGGGGGTTGTCTTCGGCTGTGCTCTGGGTTGGGCGGGTGCTAGATGGAAGTTGCTCGTAGGGTCGCCGTCGCGCGTGGTGTCATTTCTCCTGAGTGGCGTTCCAGCCTTAGTGCTCTTGTTCTGGCTTCATTATCCCGTGCAGGCGATGATGAATGTGGTCATACCCCCGTTCATTACCGCCTGTGTCGCGCTGTCGATAATGAATACTTTCGCTGTTGCGGACTTGGTGCGGAATGTACTCGTCGATTTTCCGCGGCAATACATTCTAGCAGCCCAAGTTTGTGGCATGTCCACGAAGAGCACTTTCTTCAACATTCAACTGCCTCTGGTGTTCCGTCAAATACTTCCTGGACTACTATTGATTCAGGTAAACATGCTTCAAGCAACGCTGTTCGCGAGTCTAATATCGGTAGAAGAGATCTTTCGTGTGGTCCAGAGGATAAATGCGTCGATCTATCGGCCGATAGAACTATATAGTGCCTTGGCCCTCTTCTTTCTGGCAATATGCCTGCCACTCAACGGCCTTGCCCTTTGGCTCAAGAAGACATATACGAGAGATATGTCGGAGAGGTAGTATGGCTGAACACTGCGAAGGAAGCGCGACCCTAGAAGTGCAAACTAAGTCAACGAAAGACTGTGTGAACAAAGTGACGAACAACATAACCACAGCACTCTCTGGCAGAGGAATCTGCAAGAGCTTTGGAAGCACGCATGTGCTGCAGTGCGTGGATATCGACGTGCTGCCCGGCAAGCTTACTGCGGTGGTTGGACCTAGTGGCAGTGGAAAAACAACTCTACTTAGTGCGCTCGCTTTGATTGATGCACCTGATGCTGGTTTGATTGCTGTAGACGAGACCAACTATTCGTTTCCAATGAAAAAAAACGGACAATTCCGCGCACCGTGGCCGGAGGTGTCGACTGTTTTCCAGCAATTGTTCTTATGGCCGCACTTGACGCTGAGACGTAACATTACGTTACCATTATGTGGTGATGGTATGACATCTGACTGCTCGCAAGTCGAAGAGCTCATCGATTTGTTTGAACTCAGGGAGTGCATTGAACGCTACCCAAACCAAGCGTCGTTGGGACAACGGCAAAGGGTAGCTTTGGTTCGCGCTTTAGCTCTGAATCCAAGGTATTTACTTTTAGATGAGATTACATCAGCACTTGACGTGGAGCAGGTAAGCATTCTTCTACAACACATCGCTGATCTAAAAAAGAGGGGTATCGGAATTCTGTTAGTGACCCATCTGATCGGATTTGCAAAGCGAGCGGCAGATAAAGTCGTATTTATTGATAGCGGCGAGGTGCTTGAAGCTGGCGATCCCGACATTCTAGAGGCTCCCAGTACCGAAAGACTGAAACGATTCCTCTCGATTGTCGAGTCGGCGTCATAGGAAGGAAGGCAGGTATTGGTGGAACGTGATTCCCAAAACTGCTACTCTGGGCAGGATTTGAACGAAGTTGCGTCATACATAGTTGAGTCAATCTGGAATCGCATTCGCAGCAACAGGTTTCCTGATGACAAAGACTCGCGTATCATTAACCGTACGCCTTTGATTGATGCATTGCGCAAACAGGCAGCGCAGAAGGATGTTGACTATCTCCTGACTATTGCTGATACTAGTCCGGGCTATCGAGGTGGACTGGCAGTCAGTTTATTGCGATCGTTCAGCACACAGCCACAGGTATCTGGTAAACTAATCGAATTATGGGAGAAGTGGAAGCACTTTGACGACGAGGAGATCATAATCCGATGTCATCTCTTCTGGCGCTTGCTTGACGATCCCGATCTCCCGCTCGCTTGGCATGAGATGCTCCTCGACTTCGTTCTTGATACCCGGGTCTGGAATCTGTTTCAGGAACATCACCTTGCATTTTGGAAGATGGGCAAGCCGCCTTTTGAGTCGATATTTAATCGTCTAATTAACGAGACTCCTGCAACAAAGAAATGGGCTTATCTTTGTTGCAGGCCGCCGGGAAACAAAATCTTATGGCTTACACTACTTGATGTTGTGGCCAAAGGTTACCTGATCACGGATCCGAAGTCCGGCACAGATGGAGAACCCTTTGCCCGTGATGTCGTAACGAGGTTGTTGGAGTTTTGTGCGTCGGCCGAATGCGCGTGAAGAAATCGGCATAGGTCGCTGCCGGCATCCAGTAGAGCAGCCGTGTGCGCAGAGTCTCGTTGATAGCCCGCTCTATTCGCGAAGCGAATAAAGCTCTGGCTAACCGAAGCATTATTCATGCGTTCATGAATAATGCAGGATAGGGAACGCTTATGCAAAAGAATCGCCCATGTGATAGCCTTGAAATCCAAAACTGGGACGAATTGGACCGATATCAGGATGATCTTGGAAACGCTTTTGGGCAACCACAAAATGCCTTCAAGGAGTGCGTAAAAGTTGCCATCGAGCGATCTGTAGTCCAGTGGTGGAAGCGTAATCAATGTGAAAAGAAACCCCATTTCAGAGTGTTTGATCTGGGCGCCGGAGCAGGCGGTGACATCTCGCTCGCGATTAAACTGCTCCTGGCCGAAATTCGCCATAATCCACCACTCCACACGGGTGCAACAATACGAATAACAGCAGATCTTGTAGATTGCTGCCCGACGATACTTCACGAAAAAGCCCAGCATGCGCTTGCCTACATTCAGGATGAGTGCGACAGGCATGACAAAGCACGTATCATATTCGAATGCAAATCACGGAATTCGATCGACAATTCACTAAATTCTATCGATCTCCGATCATGGTTAGCCAACAGTTACCAACTTGTTCAGAGTGACCCCCACAACTATGATCTAAGATATGACCTTGGACTTAGCGTACTGACGCTTCATCACCTCAGTGATACGGAATTTGCCGGGGTAATGCGCATGATTGCGGGCATACTGGCTCGTGATGAAGGTCAGTTTGTCTATAGCGATATTGTATATCCCTGTGACAAGGACAAAGCAGACCGCGTATGGGGCGGTATTATTGAGAACATCCAGAATAAAATTAACGACTCTGCGATAAGGAATATGTGGCTGCTCCACTACATTCAGGATAAACCGTATTACCGATCTACTGATTGGATGCTGCGCACCTTGAGCGATCTGCCCAATTGCAGAGTCGAAGAGATCGATCCTCTTCAGAGTGACCCCCTGCCTGAGGATAAGCGTATCTATGTGATCACCAGATACCCATTGAAAGATCGAGACATGGAAACCGTCTTTCGTATACAGCGTGAGATAGAATCCGTCCGCGTCTCTAGTCGCCACTTTGACAAAGAGAATGCAGGAGACCTGTTGGAAGAATTGCAGACTCTGCTGGGCGGGCTAGGGTATTCTAAGATAGGAATCGAATGGCGGCTTAGGATGATCTTCGGTGTGGAAGGGAGAATTCAAGAGCTTGATGAATTGCGCCTCAAAGAGATCGCAGATGAACACGAACGTCTCCATACAACCAAGTGCCTTGCAGAACCGCCACGAGATGTGAACCTCAACGAGACAGAGCAGAAAGCATTCAGTCTTACTGCTTTGCGCATTGCCGGAGGCACGTTTTTAAGGTCGCCTATCCCAGGATGCAGCACTGACCTGTTACAGCAATACACTTTTTCCACTCCCTTTTTCGCCTGCCCTTACAATGCACCCGATCCCCGCTCGATTCGAAATCAAGGCGATACCCCCAACACTGCCGCCAACCTTCGGGATGATCTTCTTAACCAGCTTTTTAGTGTCTTTCGAACTTGGGGCATTCGTAAGGCAGATGATGATCAGAGCTTGATCAAAGGTCCTGAAAATGATCTGGAAGCACAGGAGATATTCAAGACGCAAGAGGTGTTTTCGAGCGGCTTTCACCGAATTCCAGCCTACGCGCAGCACGACCATCGGCAGCACAGTAGTAACGATCACGATCTTTACTTCTCTCAGATCTACCTCGTATCGCTTGAAGAAATGAGCGCCTGGTTGCTGCTATGGAATGTTCTGGTCTCCAAATCGCACAACTACCGAAGCGGAGCTGAGCACAATGCCACATCTGTTGAGAATATGGTTGTTCGCAGTTATGCAGAAGAAGCGGAAGAAAATGCAGACGGACATGCGATGGAGAATCTACCGCTGATCTCCACCATTCTGGACTATCCGGATGAGAAGCTGTTTGATCTCTATCTGACGCCTATTCTGCGTCCCTTCGACCAACTCATGCACCTTGCATATGCGGCAGAAAAGCTTGAATTGGCCAGAGACGATATCGTCGACTCTTTGCACGAAGCGGTTTCGTATGGGGACCAGGAGTCACGTAAGGCCCTCGCCGAGATTGTCAATGAACGTCTTGATCAGGCGAAATCCAGGAGTTTCGATGATTGTCTTAGAAACGCGACAGGTATCTATTTTGCTCCCAACGAAGTTGATATCGAGGAACTGAGAGGTGTCGGCCGTTTTAATTTTCTAGCATCTCTTCTGAAATTCGCTCATCGTCTTGCAGATGGACTACTCGCAAGAAACAAGTCTTCCTGCGTGGTAGAGGATATACACAAACTCGCACCTTTTCCCTTGTTACCTTACGCCTACTGGTGGAATCTATACCGCATTAGAGATCATGAATGCGGCATCCGCAGGCCCATCCATATGGTTTCCGCATTCGGCCCTCCTTCGCTGAGTGACAATGAATGCCACAAAAGCTTCGGTATTGACGATTTATTTGAGTATTATTTTGTGATGGGTATTGATAGCTCGTTGAGCGATCTATCAATAGCTTCTATCCGCCAGATCATTTCGTTGCACCGTACACTCACTGATCTAATATGTGGACCTGCGGTCAAACGCATGGACATAGAGCGCCGGCAGAAGTTGAGCGATCAACAAGTGCGGTTAGTAGCTGCAGTGGAAGCTGCAGAGACAGCGCGCAAGTTCGGTAGTGGTATCGCGCACAACACGATGAAGATGGTCGCTAGCCTTACAGACCAGGAGAATTCCGCTACACGCGCCACCTATGTTAATTACGTTTTAAACCAGATGCATTCACTCCGTTTGGCAGGTCAAGGCGATGACACAAATCGGTGCATGTGGGCGTTCATTGACAAAAGAAATCAAGGGGTTACTATTCCGAGGGATGTTTTTGAGCAAGGATGCTGGTATGGGATGGATAAGTGGCTTAAAGGGCAGTGCCTATTTAGCCGGGAGATCATTCGTGCTATGGCTGGCAGCAACGCGAACAGCCAGTATATCGTTCACGAACGCAACCTGAGCGACCTTGATCTATCAAAGGTGTTAGGAGTTACTGTTGATTCTCAATGTGAACGGATCATGTTTCCGAGATCCGATAAACCGTCGGCGTCCGAAAAACTGGCGCAATATACTGACGCGAGTAGTGGTCTGGGCGTCCTGCAAATGATCGTTCAGGAGATGATGCTAAATGCACTTAAAGGTTGCAGATCTTCCATTTGTTCTGAAAGGTATATCACAGCAAATGCGAGTTACGTCAATGATGATACACTGATATTGAGAATTGAGAATACTGGTGAGAGCATGAGTAAGGAAGATGCCAAGGGACGTCTCCGAATGTTTGCAGACTGCTGGACTCACGCGAAGTTCATAAGCGAGTTTCGCGAATCAGGCGATCTGAAGTTGCGCGGTCTATCCATTTTGGCAACGATCGCCGATGATCAACACGGACTCGCAGAATTCCAAGTCGGCTATTCGCCCCAAAACAGTATGTATTGGACTAAGTTTATTCTGCGGAGGAAACGATGAGCTTTCAACATCAAGATTCGGCTAACAAAAAGAACTCTATGGAATTGGTGTGCAACGCTCTTGCCGTAGAGGTGAAGGTAACCTGTAAGACAGAATTAGACGACTTGTCGAGAAGATGCTCTTTGCCAAAGACCGTGTCACTGTTGTTGGTTGATGATGCGAAGTCTGAAGCCCTGACTACGCAAGTATGGGGCAGGCTTCGTAATGCAAGTATTGTTCCGCCTGTAGAACATGGATATGACGCCGCGCCTCGGTGGTTCGAGGCTATATTCGACTATTTCGTCCTTGTGGTGACGTGTGAGCAATGCGTGGCGCAAGCATTAGTTGAACGCGTTGCCTTTGACGTGGTTTGCTGTGACCTAAGACTAGATGAAGGAATCTATAATGGAAAGGCTATGCATAATGGTGGCTTTCACGTCTGGAACGTTGCAGTTAATGGTAAGTGTCGTGATTCGAATTTCTGGATTTATACCGGAAATTCTACTTGGCTTTCAGACATTCGTCCGTTGATTAGTCAGCCACTTGCAGTCCCAAAGATCTATGGACATGGTGATTTACTGGACCAAGTGGCCGATTTAGTGGATGATGTACGAAAGACAAAAATTCGGCGCGAGTCGTCAAGGTCACCCTATACCCTCAAACTTCAGAATGATATCGCCAATGCGACAGACGCATGTGGGTTGCAGCGCGTCCTGATGGAAAGTCACCTAGCGCCTCTCTTAGCTCCTGAGGCGCGTAAAGCGGGGTTGGTGCAGTTTGGTGATGAGATCAAACGCTATTGTTTGTCTCATATAAGTGGTGGCTTTCGTGAATTCATATCAGGTCTTTGCGTATTTCTACTATCGACTCGGGAAATCGAAGGTGGTCTGGCAACCCCTCGGCACTATCTACTGGACAATAGAAGCTGTTCCAACTCGGAGAAATGGACTTCCTTTGCGGAGTGGTATATCCTTGTGATCACTAACGTATTGAGCGGGGTAGACGAAGTTAGAGCATCAGATCAACGCAGTGGACGAAAATTCAGCGATCGCTTCCTTTCGTATACTATCGGAGACGTAGATAGTTGCAAAAACCTTTGCGATGACCTACTCGAGCTAGCAGAAAGGTATCGGAATATTATTGAGCCCTCATCAAAGACACCATTGCCGTGCTGGTTTGAAGGATGGAACAACTTTCGTGATGTGGCAAGTGAGACCATGAATGGCGAAAACTGCATCCTCGATATCAACCGAAGAATGGTGTTCTGGCAAAAAGACCTTGACGATATGTGGCGTGTTCTGGATGCCAACGCTCTTAAGCGAGGATGGCAGCGAACTGCTAAAGTATTAGATGCCAATAGTGTGTGGCTTTTACTTAACACCCCAAGTAAAGATCAGCCACTTATAGGGTATAATTCTTCTGGTGACAGGGTCACTATCACTGTGCAGACAGATGATAAAATCGCTTCAGACGATGAAGTGAATAGGGCGGAAGCTAGCCTGGCTCAATTCCCTCCTCGAGATGAAGCGCTCTCTCAGTTAAGGTTCTTGGTGTGTGAGGTTTATCTAGGCGAGATGGTTTGGGCATCCGGTATGCACTCTCTTCTTTGTATAGGTTCAAGCATTCGGCGTGTAGAGAGTAATTACAATGTAATAGGTGTTTGCGTCCAGATCTCATTCCCAATGCTTTAATACGTTAGGAGGCGGAGGATGAATATTCTCATTGTTGATGATGAAATAGCAAATGCTCCCAATAGATATACTCAATTATTGACCGACCATGTTGTCAGAATTTGTCGTAGTGAGGCAGAATTCATTCTAAAGAAGGATATGTCTCAATGGAATTTAGTGTTAGTGGACACAGAGTTCCCTCAAATAAACGGCGGCCCTAGGATGGTTATAGGCTACAGGATTGCGAATGAAGCGGCTGAGATGTTTCCAAATGCGAAAGTGATTATGATCTCGGGTGATGCGCGCCTGACTCTCCCGACCGCTAACAGCAACCCTAAAGTCTATGGTACCAATACTCACCGTACCCCTGCACACGTGGCCAATATCGTGGCTACAGTTGCGGGTGACGGGCCAGTAGAATTGGTTCAGGGAGGGGAGGATAACAGAATCAAACTGTCGCGTGCTATCCACGCGATGGGTTCACGATTTGCAGCTCTCAGGCTCGACGTCCATCGACTAAATAGTTGTTCCGTGGAATTTGTGCAGAAAGTAAATGAAGTTGCTGATGCATCATTTGGATGTAATGGTTATCTGAGTATGAAGCAAAGAGATGAAGGAGAATATGAAAATCCTATTCAGTTCATCAGTCGCTTGCAGATAGCCGAAAAGATTGTCGATTATAACCTGATAGCGTTGCGCAGTGCGCTTGATGCTACAGTAGAGAAGAGCAAAGACATAACCGATGAGGAGAAAGCTCACGCGTTCCTCGAATCGTTGACTTGCGTGCTAGTGATTATCGATAGCGCTGATGCACAATTCCGAAACGCTCGTGAGCAATTGCAGTGAATACTCAACTAGATATGACTATTGATCAGCTGATTCGTAAACGTCTCCTGGTAGTTGAGGACGACATTCATTTTGTCGGGGCCTTATCTCGTGCGTTGTCGGATACTTTTGATATCTCGCATGTCTCTAGCGTCGAGCAAGCAAAACAAGCGATCGATGAAACGATCGCTGCCGTCATTCTTGATCTATATCTGGGCGACAGTGACAGCGACATACCCAGTGGGTTTGAGTTCCTGGGTTGGTTAGCCAGTAATCGACTTCCCCAACCGACGATTGTTGTCACTGGCTATGGCAATAAGGATCTAATAGTCAAGGCCACTCGTCTGGGGGCTGAAGACTTCATAGACAAAGGAAGGCTCGATTTCCTGGAACTGGAGAGCCGTCTGCTCAGCGCCATAGAAAGTCGAGCGCGTCTCGCAGAGGTTGAGGATAGACTTTCAGTATATGAACCGCGCGTGTTGATCGGAAACAGCGACGTCATGCACAGCGTCCGAAGAGCGATCCGCAGCGTGGCTCGCGAATCAGAGTCCTCCATTCTCATTACGGGCGAGGCTGGTACTGGTAAAGAACTGGCGGCGCGGATGATTCACGACCTGGGGGAGCGAAACGAAAGTCCATTTGTCCATCTCGATTGTCGCACGCTCGCAAGCTCTGAATCCGTAAACGATATTCAGAAACTCACGATTAAAGCCAACGCGGGTGTGCTTTTTCTGGACGAGATAGCTGAATTGCCAGACCAGCACCAACTTTTCGTCCTCAGCATTATCAAGTCCGCTGATCATCGTCGCGTTGATCCGCAGATCGTCGCCTCCGCGAGCAGAAGATTGGATGAGCAGGTACGCTCTGGTGGCTTTAGACGTGACCTCCATACCCTGCTTGGCCTCTTCGAGATTCGACTTCCGCCACTCCGGGAACACATCGACGACATTACGGACCTGGTCGATTATTTTGCAACCAATCGTGCGCCGCGCAGCGCGGACTATCCAGTACAAGTGCATGCGGATGTGATTCGCGCTTTCGAGAAATACGAATGGCCAGGCAATGTGAGTGAACTCCGGAATGTGATTGAGTCGGCGGCTCTCAAAGCGCGATTATCCAATAGCCGAGAGATGCTACCCGATCATCTCCCGGCAGACTTCAACAGCCATGGCACACCCGGGAGTGCTGCTGACGATCTTAATGTTGATACTGCCCTGGCGCGCGCTGAACTCGAATGCGTGATTCGTGCGCTGATACGTACAGGTGGACGTAAAGACCAAGCGCTGAAACTACTCGGGTATGGCAGCCGCCACGCCATGCTACGGAGAATACGGGCCATCCGCAGCAGATATCCGGAGATCTGGGCTCTATATCCGAAAATAGAATCGCTATACGGACCCCGCGGCAACTAATCGGCGACCGCCACACGGAGATACTCCTGTTTGACACCGGCACAGCCGAGACTTTATCCGCGGGCTGCTAACCGATGTATTATCCATGATCGCATGAAGAATGCATCGGTTAGCTGAAGCTTTATTTGCTTCGCAAATAAAGCGGGCTAGGTGCGGAGAGGAAACTATGAGCGATGGTTTGAGCTTCATCTTATGTTTTGAGAATGTGGCAACAAGTAAGGCACTCTCGCGTTGGCTTGTTGACAGTGGTGTGAGCGAATCACAGATCGCCATTGAAAATCGTAATGATGGTCTCCGATGTTGTTTGACCAGCACAAGTGCGAATGCGGATTATGTAGTGCTTACGGATATCTCCTTTGAGCCGGACTCGCATTTAGTGTCTTTGCCTTCTGAGGCTGGAATACCCCCCAATCCAGAAGCCCGCACCTTTTTCATGTCCGCCTGTCATCAGGGACACTTCCTGTGCTTTGTTTGGGATGATCGCCAGTCCTACTATGATCTCGCAGAACGCCTTCCGCTTGCCAAGGAATGGCGAACGCATTCCTTAGCATTACCAGTAGCCCTTCGCTGTCCCGCGCGGGTTCGTGACGTGTTCTGGGTTGGAAGCACGCGAGGGGAATTGGAGCGATTCGAGGCTGTTGTTTTGGGGCTCAACTCGACTGCTCCCAGCTTCAGTTGTACCAATTCGTGCTTCGTGGGAAAAGACCCTATAGACGAGATGCCATACACAAACTGGGATGTGCTGGTCCTCGATGATCAAGTGCTGAAAGCAAAAGTCAATCCCAGCAAGGAAGAGTTGCGAGGTTTGTGTAAACTTGGAGAACCGGCTCGGAAGTTCAGGGAAGCCGTCGAAGCTCTGCAGCCATGTTTTCACGGTGACTGGTATATTGGCGGCACTGAGGTTGCTTGTACGCTTTTGTGTTTGGACAAGCAGCACCCGTTGTACCCCGATAGCGAATCTGATTCGTTTCCGCGCCTCCGGGATCCCATCTATGGTTTTGAGAACTATGACGCCATCCTGCTGGATGTCTTGTTTGACTTGAAATGCGCGACGGATATCCATTTCGTGCCCAAGGCTACGAAGCTTTCTGGAACCCCCGTATTCATGTTTTCTTCTGCTGGAACAGAGGGTGCGCACAACGAATCGGCATTATACTATGCCAACCGCGCGTTACGACTTGGAGCTGTTGGATTTCTCGACAAGTCCGAAGTTGTTGGCCGTCTCCTCCAGACCGTGGAAACCATACGCCGAACAACCGGGTGGAAGGAGTGGAAACGCGAATGGGAAGAGCGATTTCAGCGTTCAGCCGGCTCGTTTTTGGGCGGAAATAACGATTTGCTGTTGAAATTATTCGAGGAGTCTGCGGAGGAAAGCCCAGCGGATCATCGTTCAGCAGACTCCTGTGTGGATGGTAATAGCGGGCGACTCGTGAAGCTGTTAAAGGAGTTAGCGGACAAGGGCGCGGCAGATCGTGTGCAATCAAAGAAGATTTTGCCGGAAGAAGAGAAGGATGAGGCGAAAGAGATCCTGAAACGATATTGTTACATACTCTGCAAGCTTTTTGAAGACTGTGAGCGCATCGAATATGATGGAACTCCCGATGCTGGTCTCGGAGCTGGAACGAAATTTTTTGTCGTGCCAATCCGGCATGGGCGCCGTGACAATAGCAAGTTCGTTAAAATCGGTTTATACGATGATCTGCAATTTGAGGAGAAGAGTTTCAAGGACTGCATTGCGGGTTACCTGGATACATTCACTGGTCAAATCTCACGCCCTATGGTCCGTGCAGACCGATATGCAGGAATCGTTTACTCATTTGTTGGATACTCCGCAGATTCCAAGGGTCGCTGCAAAGACGTTCGTGATCTGAAAAATTTGGTTCTGGAGAGTGTTGAGCAGCAGTACTCGACAGAGCAGGTTCATCGAATCCTAGAAGAACTGGATCATGCCTTTTTCTCCAGGCTATATCGGGAACGCGCGGTCATTACGAAAGCAATTACTGGGGTTAGACAATACCCAGAACATCGATTGGGGTCGCAACACAGTGCCGAAAGGTTCGTTCGTGATATTTGCGGGATAGAGACTGCAGCCCAATGGTGGTGCAAGGAATATCTTGATCTGCTACCACCGATTTATGAATATTGCATAAAAAATGCTCTCCCAGTCCGAGCGGTTCCTGCCTTACAACGCACACAAAAATGTGTAGGTAAAGTTAATAATAATTTGACTGGGCGCTTGGAGAGCATAGAGTGGGAAAAGCCTGATGGCGAAAGCCTGAACGTCAATATGTATTTGATTGACCCTTTCCGACATCAGCGAATCAGAGTCAAGTTTTCAGGGGAAGACCAAAGTAAGGAATTGCTCCTCAGACACGGGAAATGGCTTAGTGTGCCATATACAGCGACTAACATTAAATCATTGAGCATGTGGGATGAACTGAAGGAGCGTCTGGATGAGACTCTTGCCAATATTATTGCCGGCAAAAATGATGACCCCAAAGGACGGACCGTTTCTGAAGTATACAGGCCATTGCTATCATCCTTAAGATCTGTCAGCATTAATGACGCACTTGGAACTAAAGATTGGGAAAGCCTGCGTATTCTTGAGGAAATCTGTCAGTCTATGGGATATTTGGAGGATATTAATAGTTCGGTGGACTTTGATTATATCCCGATGACTGTCACAACCGTTCATGGTGATTTAAATCTCGGGAATGTCATGGTTGGAAGCGCTGGGGATAAAGTAGAGAGCAGGAACTACTGGCTTATCGACTTTGAGAAGACACATCTTTATGGTCATTTGGCACAAGACTTCGCAAAGCTTGAAACGGATATCAGGCATTATGTTATCCCCAAGGTGCTTATGGATTCGATGCAGCTAGGGTATATTAGAGAAGCGGGGAATGCAACAGCAAAGCGCGAACTAAGATCCGCGTTAGCTTTGCAAATGGCGATGGAGAGATCACTCTGGGATGGAACTCCTCTCATTGGCATTTCGGAGCCGCTGCGAACGGCGTATGAATGGATATCCGGTCTCCGCGAATTAGCCACAAAACGCTATGGCGTTAGTCAATATGAACTGAAGATCAGCGTGTTCCTCCATTGCATGAGTTCCATCAAGTATAAAAAAGGTTATGGCGATCCGAAGAAAGAGTCTTTTGGTTATTTCCCAAGGCTTGTATACTATGTTGCTGCCGACGCGCTGCGCGATGATATCCGGTTGATCATTTCGAACGCTCGTAAAAGGCGAGAAGAAGACTATGGGTAGTTACAATGGCTGGAGAATGCCGACCCACAGTCGCCACCCGGGCTCTGGTGGGCAAGCAGGGGCCCTATTGATGCGAATGCCGATAGGCATTGACACGACGCTTGCAGCACCTCCTGGATGAGGTTACCGGCATGGCGCTGCGCACAGTGCCGGCATAGTGCCGCAAGCCCGCTCTCGCAGTGGTCGGGTCCGCTTTGGTGTCCGCGCTGCGGCACGGCGACCGGCTTTTGGCCCGGTAGGGAGTGACGCATGCCCACCCACATTGCCATCGGCGATATCCATGGGATGTCCTATTTGTTAGGCGCCTTGTTGGCGAAGCTGCCTGATGAGGGTGAACTCGTCTTTCTGGGTGATTACATCGATCGGGGGCCGGACAGCAAAGAGGTAATCAGCTATCTGCAGTATATTGCCGCGGACCGACCGAGTATTTTCTTGCGCGGTAATCATGAGCAATGGGCGCTGGAAACACCGTCCGGCGACCCGCATGATAACCCCTACTGGCTGCATAATGGCGGATTACAGACCTACCATAGCTATCAAGGACCCATCGAAGACGCGCATTTGGCGTTTCTTCAGCACACACGTCTCTATTATGAAACCGCTGAGTACATCTTCGTGCACGCCGGGTTGACGCCAGGGTTATCACCCGCGGACACTGATGCGTTTACCTTGCTCTGGACGCGCGAGGGATTTCTCGACGCGACCTATGATTGGGGGAAGCGTGTCGTCCACGGCCACACCCCGGCCGTTAATGGTGAACCCGATGTGCGCGCGAATCGCATCGGTATCGATACCGGCGCTGCGCACGGGGGACGACTGACGGCTGTACTGCTGCCGGAAGTAGAATTCGTCGCGGTCCGTGAACGGTATTGAGCAGGCCAGTGGTCTTCACACGATTGCGCCGGGGGATGACTCGTCCGGAAGATATATCTTGTTCGCTCATAGAAAAAAATTATAAAAAACCCTTGACAAATATGTTGGAGTTGAGTAATATTTATTTCACATTCGCAATAGCCCGCATTATTCATGAACGCATGAATAATGCTATAGCTAGCTGAAGCTTTATTCGTCTTACGAATAAAGCGCACTAGCGGGGGTGACCTTCCTCACAGACCGCCAACATCCTACACGCTGTCACGGCCGGTGAGCCAGAAGCACACACTGATTGATTACGGGAATCAGCACGTCTTCTGGTCGCCGGGAACATCCCACGACCACGTAATCATGTCCGGGCGTTCGCACGCCTGCGGCAGGACCGTGACAGGTGCATAGCGAGTCGACACGATGGGCGGTGAGAATCCGGCCAGGGGGAATCCCCGCAGGTGCGGGGGAACCGAGCAGCTTCATCTTTGCTCCCCCACGTCGCGTCGAGCAGCGGTGTGTTCCGCCGCTCTCCCCACGGGATCCGGCACGCGGTGCCGGTGCACATCGGGATGGTTACTTCGTATATTCACACGGGACGCCTCATCACGGCGCCAGCGCTCGCTTCGCGGGTGTTCACCTGTCAACAGAATAATATGCTTTCCATCCCGGCTTTTCCCGGCACTACGCCGCAAGGCGCCGGTTCCCGTGAGGAGAGCGGCTGACAGGCTCGATGTAAGGAGGCAAACTATGCGAAGTTCCATTGCGGATGCACTGACGCGTGACGATGTGCTCCTCAACCAGGAGGGAAGCATCGCGTTTCGGCATGATGCTCGTGCGACACTGGTAAATATGGCGGCAACCTGCGTCTTCAGCGAGACGCTCTTTTATGGGGACACCTGGCAGGAGATTGATCAACCCATTCGGGAAATAGGCGCCAGTCATCCAGACTGGTTGATGAAGTTGGCGGTCTGGTTGCGCGAACAGCAACAGTTGCGTGCTATACCCGCACGTATGCTGGCACTCGGCGCCACTATGCAGTCCTGCCGTCCCTACGTACAAGCGGCGTTTTCGCGTGTTTGCCGGCGTCCCGACGACCTGTTGTACATCGCGGAACAGGTGAAGGATGCTCGTGGCGGACTGTGTAACGGCTCACCTCACGTGATCCGCACTTGTATAGCGCAGGAGTTAGCGCAGTTGTCCGAGTGGCACGCCATAAAGTATCGCAAAGGTCAGCACTTCGGGTTGAAACACCTGCTGCAGCTCTATCACCCCCGGCCGGTGGATGACCATCAGCGACTCCTGTATCGCTGGATTTGTGCCCCGAAGCAGTGGTCGAGGTGGACGAAGGAGGAACGCGCGGTTCTGCCGGTCATCGCGGCCTACGAACGCTTCAAGCACGCGCCACGAGAAGACCTGGAGACACTGGCAGAGGCGGCCCGCACCGGTCAACTTCCCTGGGAGATGGTCATCGCGCGCTTGGGTAATTGCCCGGAGGCGTGGCGATTAGTGCTGGAGCATCTGCCGGTTATGGCGCTCATCCGGAACCTGCGCAACCTGCACATCGCCGGGGTGCTGGCCGACCGGTCGGCGCTGGAATATGTGCTGGGGGTGTTGGGCAACCCGGAGATCATCCGCCAATCGCGCCAGTTGCCTTTCCGCTGGCTGGCGGCCTGGCGGGAGGTAGCGCCGTTGCATCCGGAGTTGGGTAGGGCGCTGGAAGGGGCGCTCGAGTTGTCGGTGGTCAATATGCCACACTGGTCAGGGACCACGGCTATCGCCTGCGATAACTCGGGGTCGATGCTCACCCCACTCGGACAGTATTCCGCAATTTCCGCACGCGACCTGGCTAATCTGCTGGGGACCATGATTGCCGCACTTTGTGATGATGGCCTGTTCTTCCTGTTCGGCAGTATCGCCAGACGCTTGCCGGATCCGCATTATCTGCCGGAAGCCTATCAGCATTACCGTGCGCTGCCCTTGCTGCAACGCTTCGCGCGTGTCAACACGATTGGCAACACCGTCGGCGCGTCCACCCAGGCGTACAAAGTATTGGCCTGGTTACTGGCACGGAATATCACGGTCGATCGGTTGGTCTATTTGACCGATATGCAGATTTATGGCAACCCGGACACCGAGGAACTATTAGGATGGATTTTTCCGATTGACAATCAATACTTCCCGCGACTTATCCGGGAGTATCGCCGTCGCATCAATCCGCGGCTGCAGACCATCATCATCAACCTGCAGCCATACGACCAGTTCCTTACCCCGCAGACAGGCGGATCTACCACTACGCGGGGCACGGCGATCACTCTGCAGCCGGAAGATGACTGCGGCGTCACCTATGTTGCCGGCTGGAGCGAAAGCCTGCTCGGATATATCAGCATGATCGATCAGGGTGGCTGGTCACTGGTGGAGGAGATGAACCGAATCAGTCTGTAACACGGCAGCCTGCGGAAGGAATCGCATCACTCCCCGCGAAAATCAAATTGATGAGGAGACCCCCGATGTGCAACGTCGATGACGATGAAATTGATCGCTTGATCCACAATATGTACAATCCTGGTTGCCAAAAGGCGACGATGATTTCTGACATCTTACCCCTACCGGACGATGAGTTGTATCCCCCCGCGATGCTCATCATCACCAGTCATCGGGAGCAGGACAGCCCCCACGATGCCGACTGTTTCGTTAACCGACCACCGAATTAATCCTTTTCACGCACGACAGCCAGGAGGCAGGGAGCGATGATGGCACGGTATGACCAGGAAGCCTTGAACCCGTTGCGCTACCTATCGTTGCAAGACCGTTTGTACCGCCGATGGTACGAATATAACTTCGCCTACTTCAAGAGCGCGTTGCAGCTCCCCGAGATCATTGTCGACGAAATTCCGGCACCGAAGCCGGGATGCTGGTTGTTCGGGCGTTATCGACCCCGCAAGAAGAACCGGCCCGCTCAAATTGTTCTTCAGGCAGCGATGCTCGCCGGATACCATATCGTCGTGCGGTCCGGTGACGCGTATGCCACGGGGCGTTTTCACGTGATCGCGGATACCTTGCTGCACGAGATGATTCACCAGTATCAGTGCGAGGTGCTCCTGCTGTCGGGGTATGACAAGAACGGCAAACGCGCGAATTACATCCATGGTCAAGCTTTTCGCGAACAGGCGAATTTCATTGGCCTGTTGCAAGGCTTGCCCCCGGTGTTCTCCAATCGCGCACCCTACTGCCAGCCATGGCCGCATAATGTGCGTCCGCTGTCGTACTACGGCGGTGCGTATATTGATGCCTATCCGCTGGGGTGGGTGGTACACCACTGGCCGCTCCTGGCTACCTGTGCCTGGCAGGGATATACACGGCAGGGACCCGGCCTGGTGGCGGTGGTGGTCAACGGCCAGCATGACATTCTCGCCCATGCGTACCAGGCGCGCGCGCATAGCGTGTCGTTGTGGGGCAAAAGCATTTCTCCCGATTGGATGACCACCCGGGTGACCCGGGAATTGGCAGAGTATGACCCGGCGACGGAGATACTGGTTGTCGAATTCGCACGGTATGCACGGTTTTCAACGCACCCGCACTGGTGTTTTCGCGTCCCCACGCCGGCGGGCTGTGACCGACCCGAGTTGATAGGATAAGGAGCTCTTGCGATATAGATGGCTCCGATGATCCGCGAGGAATTCCTCCGCGCTTTCCGCAACGAATCTGGTCACTCTACTGTTCAAGCGTACTACTGTTTTGATGCTGCCCAAGTAAAGCCATATATAATAAGGAACTGAGCAGTTCCTTCTGGTTAGAGCTGCTGGCCTCTAGATGACTTTCCAGCACAAAAGTGAACTCTCGTGGCACTTGCACACTACTCACCGCGGATTCAATAGCGGAAATCCTGGCGTCCCACTCATCGACCCGGGCGCCCAGACTTTCCGTGGGCACTATTTTCCTATTGGGTTCTCCAGTATTGGTCCCCAGCATCTTTGTACGCTCTTCCTGGGAAAAACTGCGATTGGCTGCTCTTTCAGCTTCCGCGATCACCACATTTATGGCCCGACCTGATAGCTTTGCTAATATTGGAAGTATTTGTACCAATGTTTTAGTAGTCGGGGACGAGCCACGGCTGATCCAGGCATAATAGGACGGTGATGCAATCCCCATCTCTTTGACAGTGCGCGCCGTGCTGATGCTGGTACTTGCCACAAGGCTCTTGATATAGTTACTGATCGGCGAAATAGTGTCCGTGAGAGGTAGTTTTGTCATTGTTAAAGCCCTCCGATTGAATCATAGCACGCTCTCATTCCTGGCGCAATAGGAGAATACCGGAAAAGCACAAATACTTATAGGTTATTGGCTTGCAAACTATTATTACAGTGCTACTTGACAGGATAAGTATTCTGTACAATTATGATGTTGGTAGTAAAAATACTCCAAATAGACAGGAATATTGGCCTGATCGACGGAGTAGCGACTATCGTTGGCAAGGCTATAGGATATGCGGTCCAATAGTCTTGATGACTCTTAGCGGCACAATACTGAGCCGCTATGCTAGTGATACTTATAAGGAGTATACCATGAGTAGTCTAAAGCAAAAAGCGGCGAATCAGCAGAACGCCCAGAAAAGTACCGGGCCGCGCCCGGAGAGTTATGATCGCACGCGGATCAATGCGATGACGCATGGCGCGTATGCGAAAGAACTGATGGCGCCGGGTGAGGAAGAGGAGGAGTACCAGGCACTACTCGGCGCCCTGATCGAGGAATGGCGACCAGCCACCCCGACCGAAGAGCTGGAAGTCGTCAGTATGGCGAAAGGGCAGTGGTTAGCACGGCGTTGTCAGCGACTGGCTAACGGCATATTCGCATATTATGAACATGTGGATCTAAAGTCCGATTACGATGATTGCCAATCAAGGATTCGACAAGGTATGGAAGTCAATGAACAACTGCGTCAATCGATCCTTGTAAGAGAACAGCGACTCAAGCAACTGATATCGACACCTGGTTACTACACCGTAAAGACTTTATCACAGGCTTTTCCCGAAAAGAAAGTGACTTTCGATCGTCTATATCGCGAAGAAGCACGCGCGGTGAAGATGTACTACCACGCGCTCCGCACACTACAGCAGCTGCAAGCCGCTCGCACCGCTTCAACAGATAGAGAAGAGACGCCGGGAACTGAGAAGGTGACGAGAATCTCGACAGCAACACCGAGTAACACTCCATCTGGGCATGAGCCATGTGGATCTATGTCCGGTGACCTTCCAGCAGCATGCACACAACCACTTCATGAGGAGACGCTATCCATCTCCCCGGCAATATCGTTAGATGAAATGCAGAGCGGCGATGGTCCTCAAAAGATAGACGACAACAATGCTACCATAACGCAAAATGGGAAAAAAACTCGTTGGTCACGCCTGTTTGGTTCTGACGGAGGCAAGTCATGACAGTCCGAACTCGACAGCCGTTAACACCCGAAGAAGCTCAGCAACTCGCGGAGTTTGAGAAAATATTGAACGCGAGCAGTCTATCGTATATCGAAATCGGGCATGCCCTTCGCGTTATCCGCGATCAACGACTCTTTCGAGCGACAGATCAGTCGTTCAGCCGCTACTGTGATATGCGATTTGGTTATAAACATGCCTACAGTTACGGGTTGATCCAGGCTGCCGTGGTGGCGGAAACTGTCTGCAATTGCGGACAGTTTCCGCCACCATCAAACGAAGCTCAAGCCCGTGAGTTGGCAAAATTATCTTCTAGCACAGCACAGATAGACGTATGGAGTGAATTACTCGCAGCGCATCCCCGTGAGACGCTGTCGGCCGCCTTGGTGGCAGAAGCGGTTGCCGCCCATCTCCCGACGCCGGCGCCCGCGCTCCCGTCGGTCCTGCAACGTATCACCCCGGAAATCAATGATCTCGCCTGGCGCTGGGATCCATTGGTATCGAGCACGACCGCCTCTGGGGTGGTCTGGCACGTCGTTGATCATGCTGAAGATGATTTTTTGCAGGATTCTCCTGACAAAGTCGTGTTTGTTTGTCCGACAGTGGATTTTTTGAACTCGAGTATACCCCAGGAGTGTCGCGCACAACTGCTGGACATTATGAACCGGTATCCTGCGTGGACATTTCTTGTCTGGACTCGACAGTATCAGTCATATACAAGCTTAAACTGGGAGTCGCATATTCACGCAGGCGTGCGCATCACAAATGAGGATGATAATTCCAGATGGGATAATCTACATTCGCTCACCGCGTACGAGCGAGTGAACTGGGTGTGGTATATGCCTGGTGAGCGGTATGATTTTCCAGCTCGCGTCTGGAATCGGGTTGTTCTAGGTAATTGGTTGCAAGCATGGGAACCGCAAGGTCGCCGTGCATTTCGGAGGGCGATGGCCAAAGCGCTCGCCGGTACCTCAGTACAAATTCATCTGCAGTCTGCGTGGGTCCCCCAAATATTGGGAGGATAATCATTCGACAGCGTTGTCGGATCTGGCGAAAGGCAAATGACGAAACGAACCCATTTTGTGGACAAATGCGGACAGTTTGCGAGTGTCTTCGGTGGGGACAATCCTGGGGACACAACGGTGCACCATTATGTTATGTTCCGCTTACAGTCGAAACGAGCTGGCGTGATCGGGAAAGAGAAGTGGTGCCCGAGGCGAGAGTCGAACTCGCACGGTATTACTACCGGCGGATTTTAAGTCCGCTGCGTCTGCCATTCCGCCACCCGGGCATACGGATGATGTGCTGCATTGTAAAAGGACACGGGAATTTCGTCAAGGCGCTCAGTGTACCCTGAATCCTCGATCCTTCCTGATGTCGTTCTTTCTCGGTCGGTCCCTGCGTTGATTTTTCGCGAAATCAACGCGATGACCGATACTTTTTGGTATTCCACTGCTC
>Ga0118677_10002394_pt1 | contig 37828 bp, 35 predicted proteins | sample AliMusrvi5mmetaG_FD_86154 | JGI IMG/M metagenome (GOLD analysis project Ga0118677, IMG submission 86154) | reverse complement strand
GCCAGTGGAAGTGATATTGATTGCTCGCCTGGTGCTCTACTTCGGAAACGCCCGCCTGCCTCTCGCGCAGAACGTAAGGAGGACGCAGCCACGTCTCCTGGATCGCCACGATCTCGCCGATCGCGCCATCGTGCACGCGCTGCATCGTCTCGCGATACCCCGGATGATAGCGGCTCTGCAAACCGGAAACCAGGCACAGCCCCTTCTGCTTCGCCAGTTCCACGGCTGCGCGTAACGTTTGAATGCCCGCCGGATCGATCGCATGCGGCTTTTCGCAGAACACATGCCTGCCGGCTTCGATCGCCGCCTTGGCATGCATGGAATGAAACTTCGCCGCATTGGCGATGATCACCACATCGGAGCTGGCGATCACTTTCTTGTACGCATCGAAGCCATGGAAGCAGTGTTCGTCATCCACCTTCATCTGGTCAGGAAAATGCAGCTTCAAGGCCGTGCGAGCCTCCTGTACGCGGTCGAGCCGGATATCGGCCATCGCTACCAACCGGATGCCCTTATCCGCCCCTAGCGCATTCTGCGAAGCGGCCGTGCCGCGCCCGCCGCAGCCGATCACACCGAGGCGAATCGTATCGCCCACCGCCGCAAATGCGCCCAACGGCACGAACGCCGCCGCACCGGTCTTCAGAAACTCACGCCTGTTTTCCATGCTTCACCTCTTTCAGCAATTCGCGAACCCACTGGAGGCTTCGCTCGATCATCGGACCACCCTGGCCCTCGCACTCCAGGCTCAACACGCCGTCGTAACCGTTTGCCGCCAGAATCTCAACGCAACGCCTGATGTTGGCGGCGTTCACGCCATCGCCGAGAGCGCACTGGCTCACCGCGATTCCGGTCAAGTCGCCGCGCATCGACGCCGCCAGGCTCTCGCTCACGTCCTTGATGTGTACGTGGCTGACTTTCTTCTTCAACAAGGAAAGGAACCGTACCGGATCCTGCCCGGCGATAAACGTGTTGCCGGTATCGAAGTTCATACGCAGATAGGGTGAGTCGACAAAGTCCAGCATCTCTTCCATGAAGTCGGGCTTGGTGGTGAAGTAGCCATGCGGCTCAATGTTGATGACGATCTGGTACTCCTCCGCCACTCGCACCACCTGGCGGTAGATCCGGCGCATGTGCTCCATCGCCTCGATGTCGGTCATGGCAACCGGGCGATAACGGTCGTCAGTAGTGTCCACATGGCCGCAGCCCGCAATGTGCGCCCAGCGCAGAGTGTGCAGAATGTACTCCACACCCAACGTGGCGCCCTCCGGCTTCGAAAGGGGAAACGCCGCGTCGATCTGCGAAAAGCGCAACCCCATCCGCTCCATCTTCCGGCGCAGTTGCAATGGATCTTCCCAACTCGCCACATGCGGCTGGTAACCCAGTCCGTGAATCCAACTCACGCCATCGATCATGCCGCATTCGATCCACTCCAGCTTGTTCGCCTGTGCCCATTCCAGGCACTGTTCGAAGCTCCAGTATGCGCTGTTGAACGCGTCCGTATGGAAGCCTACCTGCATTGGCCCTCCCGCACTCTATCCGATAAAACGATACCATGCCCTGAAATCAGAATCTTCCGCGGCGAAGGCCCGGTCCGTTATAATCGATCCAAACCACCTGGAGGCAGCATGCGCTTTCTACAAACAGTGTTGTTGTTTTGCCCCCTCGCACTTTGGGGACAGAACACGACAGGGTCGCTTGTCGGCACAGTAACGGATTCTCATGGGCTTGCCATCGCGGGAGCCAAAGTCACGCTCACCAACAGCGGCACTGGCATCTCCGCGGCGGCCACCACCGGCAGCGCGGGCGATTACGTTTTCCCCACTCTCTCCGCCGCCAACTACAATTTGCAGGTGGAATCAGGCGGCTTCCGCAAAGCCAAGGTGCAGTCCATCCAGCTACTGCTCCAGGAAACCATCCGCCAGGACGTGAGGCTCGAACCCGGCTCCGTGGATCAAAGCGTGACGGTCACCGCCGAGGTCCCCACCATCAACTCCGAAAGCTCCTCCATCGCCGGACTCGTCGATCAGCATGCCGTCCAGAACCTGCCGCTCGATGGCCGCACACTCGACGCCCTGGTACAGCTCACCCCCGGTTACACCTCCGATAGCGCCAGCAATCCGCGCATCGGCGGCAGCCTCTATTGGGGCGGCAACGGCTATAGCGTTGACGGAGTCGGCTTCAACGATGCGGGCAACGGCGGCGCAGCGTACTCCTACTCCACACGCCTCACCACCGCACCCTCGATCGATACCGTCCAGGAAGTCCGCGTCGAATCCAACAACGCCCGCGCCGAACACGGCGGCTCGGCCGCGATTTCGATGATCAGCCGCGCCGGCTCCAACGCCTACCACGCCACTCTCTACGAGTACAACCGCAACCGGGCCATGACCGCCAAGAACTACTTCGCCGGCAACCAGACCAAGCCCCAGTTCAATCAGAACCAGTTCGGAGGCACCGCCAACGGCCCCATCGTCAAGAACAAGCTCTTCTTCTTCGGCAGCTATGAAGGCCTGTTTCAGCGCACCGGCAAACCACCGAATCTGAATGTCCCCACCCTTGCCGTGCGCTCCGGTGACTTCGGGCGCACCACAGTAAAGGATCCACTCTCCGGAGTCGCGTTTCCCAGCAACCAAATCCCTGCCTCGCGCATCGATTCGCGCACCCAGAAGCTGCTTGCGTTCTACCCCGTACCCAACACAACCGGTGTCTATAACTACACCGGCAACGTCACCAATCGCTTCGACGTGAACCGCTACAGCGCAAAAGTCGACTACAAACCCGCCCAGATGGACACCATTGCCGTCACCGCCAACTACTCCATTGGGGACCCCTATTTCATCACCCGCGGCACTCCCGCCAACTACGGCAATTGGGAAAATGGCGGCTACATCACCAAGAGCGCCGCCGCCACCTGGACCCGCACCATGCCGCACCAGGCCATCAACGAATTCCGCACCAGTTACTTCAGCCACGCCAGCGAGCGGCTCGGCCAAAACGCGGACTTTGATCCACGAACCATCTTCCCCCAGCTCTTTGGCCCCCTGCCCGTAGGCGGCCTGCCGTTCGTCACCATCACTGGTTATTCCACCATCGGCGACTATGGCGGCGCGGAACGCTCGCCGCAGATCACAACCTCTTTCGCCGATAACTACACCTGGATTCGCGGCCATCACACCATCAAGGGCGGCGGCCAGGCCGACTTCGTACGCATATCCAGCAATCCCACCGTGATCGGCTACGGCGCGAGCCCCGCCAGCGGCAACGGACTCGGTTCGTTCACATTCAATGCCCGCTATACCGGCAACGGCTTTGCCGATTTCCTGCTCGGATATCCGGTAGCCACCGCTCGCGACACCGCCACGCTGGTCAACCTGCTGTATCAGGAACAGCTCAGCGCCTACATCCAGGACGACTGGCGCGTCTCCGCCCGCTTCACCCTGAACATCGGCCTGCGCTGGTTCAAGCAGACCCAGATGCACGAGCGCGACGGCTCGTGGTCCAACTTCGATTTCGCCAGGGGCAGACTCGTCGTCCGCTCCGTCGACGGCCAGTTGCCGCGTCTCGCTATTCCGCGCCTGCTCTCCTCTTATCCCTATACCGCCTCCGAACAAAACGGCTGGGGGCAGGACGTGATACTCGCCGATCCGGGCACCTTCGAACCACGCTTCGGCTTCGCCTATCGCCCCTTCAACGACAGCAAGACCGTGCTCCGCGGAGGTTACGGCATCTACACGGGAACGATCCCCGCCTATATTGGCGTGCGCCAGATCTCCTGGAGCAACTCGCCCTTCTTCCTCCGCGAGACATTTGAAGCCGCAGCGGGCAACACTCCGTCTCTCACTTTGGCCAACCCGTTCCCTTCTGGCGGTGGAGCGGTCTCTGCCAACCCCAGTCTCACTGCCGTCAATCGCCAGTTGCGCAACTCGCAGTCGCAGCAGTGGAACCTCACGGTGGAGCGTCAGATCGTGAAAAACCTCGGGCTTCGCGTGACGTATCTGGGAAACAAGTCCACACGCGTGCCCTGGTACAACTACAACCGCAACATGCCCATCAAGCAGGCTGCCGGCACGATTCAATCGCAGCGCCCGTTCCAGCCGTTTGCCGACATCTCCACGCTTGACACCAACGGCAACGCGTTCACGAATCAGATGCAGGCTGAACTCACGCGGCGTATGCCATCGGGGCTTTACATCATGTCCAACTTCACCTGGAACAAGTCGATCGATAACGTGCCCATCAGCGCCTCGCCACAGAATCCCTACGATGCACACGCCGAGCGAGGCAACAGCGAAGGCGTCCGCCAGCTGGTCTTCAACACCACCGCCACTTATCCACTGCCTTTCGGCAAGAAGATCTTTCCCGCTACCGGCTTTCTCAAAGGCCTGATCGGCGGCTGGAACCTTTCCAGTATCGCCACGTTCCGCTCCGGACTCCCGTTCAGCGTGACATTTACGCCCAGCCAGGCCGGTTGGTACGCAACCCGCGCCGACGCTACCGGAATCAGTCCCAACATCGACAACGCCAACATCAGCCGCTGGTTCAACCCCGCGGCGTTCAAGATTCCCGCACCCTTCACATTCGGCAACAGTTCACGCGACGTGATGTTCGGTCCCGGCATGATGAAGATCGACGCCGGGCTGGTGAAAGACGTGGTCCTCCACGACCGCTACAAGCTGAATATCCGCTTCGAGGCCTTTAATGTGCCAAATCATCCCAGCTTTGGCAACCCAAGTGCCAATTTGTCCTCGCCCAGCACCGTGGGCCATATTGGCGCAACCTCAGTAGATAACCGCGCACTGCAGATCGCGCTTAAGGTATCTTACTGAGTTAATTGTTCCGCGAAATGTGGGAAAATAATAACCGATTCCAATGGATTTCGTCGGTCGCTATGAGATTATCGAAGAAATCAGCCGCGATGTAGACGGCACGACCTTTGCTGCGATTGATCCGGAATCGGGCGCGAAGGTTGCCATCAAGACGCTTCCGATCTCCGAAAGCCAGGATCCGCTAGGCCTGCTCAACTCCAGGCTCATACAGGAGTTGAAGTATTCCAGCAAGCTTTCGCACCCCAACATCGTTACCGTCCACGAAGCCGTTCATTACGGCGGCCATGGCTATCTGGTGAAGGAACTGATCGAAGGAATAACCCTTGAGCGCTGGATGGTCACCCGCAAAGAAATCGATCTGCCGCAAATTGCCAAGCTGATCGCCGAGGTTGCGGCCGCTCTCGATTATGCCCATTCGCAAGCCGTTGTGCATCGCGGACTGAACCCCTCCTGCATCATCCTGAATCCCTCGGGACACCTGATGGTTGCGGACTTCGGCACCGGCAAAATTGTCAACGATGCGCTCGAGCCTCGAACCGATACGGGCCGTTTACGCTGCCCTGCCTACTATGTATCGCCGGAACAATTGAGGAATAAGGAAATCACCGGCAAGTCCGACCAGTTCTCGCTGGCTGCCATCGCACACGAATGCATCACTGGAATCCGTCCATTCCAGGATGACTCCATGACGCAGCTGGCTTACCAGATCGTGAACATGGAAGCGCCCCTGCTGGTGCGCAACAACTCCCGCATGGCACCTGAGACGCAGGCCGTCTTGAAACGGGCGCTCTCCAAAGAGCCGGATGACCGCTACCCGACCTGCGCGCAATTCGCCGAGGAACTGCAACACGCATTGTGCGGCAAGCCGGAGACGGCGCCAGCGCCAGTGCCGAAATCGTACACGCCCCTCATCTGGAGTGCGGTAGCGCTCATCAGTATCCTCGGGCTCTTCAGCATGGCGTGGTGGATCTGGAACCGCCAGCAACCGCCGCCAGAGTCAGAACCAGCCGAACTGGCGAGCGTGCAGCCTGCTGAACCTGAGCCGCCGAAACCATATTCCGGAGACCCCGAAGGCCGCTTCAACTGGACAGGCAATCTGGAACTCGGCCAGGCATTGCGGGTAACCGGGAGTCAAGTTGCCTCCGGTGAACTGAAGGGACGTGGTATGCCTGACGGCGTCGCGGTAACGGTGGAAGTGGATGCCCCTGAGATTCGTGTGGAGGAGTTGCCCAGCAATGCCAACGGCTATATGCTTACGCTGCGCAATACCAGTATCGGTGCGGTATCGAGAATCGGCCTTCATTGGCGGGTGAAGACCGCCAAACTCGCCAAGAAACTCATCGCACGTTGAACGGCAGCTTTACCGTCCGCACTTCGATCCTGCGATCGGCCTTCTCAGAGACATCCACGTCAAATAGCCGCCCGATTTTCTTTCCCGCCAGGTCCAATCTATCAGCAACGGCTCATTCGTTCCCGCGGCTGGAGGCTTAACAATCCACGATTCCGGATCGGGCGAAATGCGGTCCGGCGGCGCGCCGGCAAACACCTTCCGGAATGCTGCTTTCATCGGTTGACCCTGTGCGTCCGGCCACCCCTCCTTGATCACCAGCGTGTAGGTTTGCCCTGCGACAATCGCCATGCCCGCTTCCTGGTGCGGTACCAGTCCTGGCGTAAACAATTCTGCGAGACACAGGTGCACCTCCGTTAATTTGTTGCGGATTGGTGCAGTTTTCCATCGCCGCGCCGCTATGTCAAGCGCCGCGCTATTGCAGGTTGGATTATCGGGTTTTGACAATCAACGGCGTTTGTGGCGAATGACGTTGGATTCAGCCCAGTCCTGGAGCTTCTTAACGTCTTCATCTGCCTGTTCGCCGGCAAGGAGGTCCTTGCCGACCTTCTTGAGATGCGCATTATTCATCTTCTCAATCAGCATCTCCCCGAGTTTCTCGCGGACTCGTCCGTTCGAAAACCGGATCTGCGCCATTTGCGCCAGCTGCGCCAGGCGGAACACATCCCCTGCACTTGCCGCGTCCTCTGACTCCACATTTACAGGCTTTGTCCTCACTGCCGGATTTGCTTTGTTCATTGAAAATATCTTCTCTTTCACTGTAACTCTAATCTTGCTTCAAATAAATCGGATGTACGCCGGTCAGCACTGGATAGGCTCCACTGCGGTGGTCGGAACGGCCATCGGCGGTCCACTCCTCAACCAGTTGCCGCGTCAGTGTCAGGAGTACGGCACTGGCTTTCTCAGGCATTTCAATTTGAATGGGAGAGCCTGAAATAGGATCTTTCCACAATGCAATCATGTTCGGCGAAGGCGCGATCTTGGGAGGGCGGCTCAACCGCGCCATGCCTCTGCTGGTGAAACTGAGTACGGAACATCCGGGGTCATCGGCCAATACCGTAGCGTATCTGCCGGGCCATCTTTGTTCCATCTGCGGCCCATCCATCAGCAAGGAAATGACGAGATTCGGGCCGACGCTGCGGATCAGATCGCCGACCGGGTCCGGACGCGCCAGGTCTTCACAGATGAGGACCGAAAGCACCAGCCATGGATGCATGGCGATGAATTGCAGCCTGCGGTCGGTCAGATCAATGTTCTCCCACCAACTCCTTGATGGATGCAAGGCGCTGCCTAATCCGTATTGAACAATCTGCGATCGCTCCAACTTCCAGCGATGATGTTTGCTTTGATTCAATTCGAGGTGTTGCTTATTCAAGAATGGCAGGTCCAGGTTGACCCGGTTTGCCGGCCCATTCGCGGAGTTCGAGCCGACGCCTGCTATGAGGAGTGGTCCCGCAAAGCCTCTTACCGTGTCCCGAACATTGGTGTACTCCTCTGGAGTAAGTGCGAGTTCGGGAAATACAATGCCGTCGATCCTGTCGACGACCTGCTTTGCAGCGGCATAAATACGCTCGGTCTTCTCTCCCGCCTCACTGTTGTTGGCAACCCGGGCGTCATATTCAAATAGCCCATAGGCTTCAACCAGCGCGGGTATATCTGCGCCAGGCAGGTCTTTGCCGCGAAACTGACTTGGCTGTATCTGATCGGGCCAGGGGATAAGGAGCAGGTTGATACTTGACTCAAATTGTTTTGGATGAAGATGCCAGTGCGGAGAGATTTCATCCGTCAGGCAAAGGCAAAGGTAATGGGACAGCGAGCGAATCGTAAGTCCGCTCTGTGGAGTATGTTGTTTTGGCAGAACCCGGGCCCGGGACTTGTCCACCATCTTCCCCAGCGTTGCTCCGCCCTCTTCGGCTTCATCGTCGTCCAGCATGGTCAGGCACATCAGATTCAGGAGGCCAAGTTGCTCCTGCTCTACATCCGGAATCCCGGCACGTTCGGTTTGATTGATCCCCTCGTTTTCCGGAAGGCCCACGCCCTTGCATACTTCATCGGAGCAGGCCATCAATTTCAGGAGAGTCAGGCATAATTCAGGATGATCAACTATTCCAGATACGAATTTGTCCCTGCTCCTGATCAAGTCCTTCCACCATCCACGCACCGGTTCAGGAACTTGCGCGGCCTTCTGAATTGGCGCCCCCCTCAGAATTTCCGTCACGTATCGATCCGTTACCGCGGATCTCCAAAGCTTGCTGGCACTTTCAAGCTGCGCCACCCATAGTTTCTCACCAGGCACTGGAGAAGAGGATGAATCGTGCCAGTTCCCAACAACGCGGCAATACCCGCGCGATTTTTGCAGCAATCCTGCCGCGATCGCAAACACGTCAGGTGGCCAGAACGGCGCCTTGAGTTTGCTGACGTCTTCGGACTTTGTGCCTAGCAGGAAAGCAATGTATTCGCCTACAGTCAATCCAGTACTCATCGCTTAACCTGCCGCTCCTTTCGCCTTGACAGGTGTCAAGAGCCGTGCCGCCCAACGTTCAATCGCTTTGACCGTCAATTCCGGCTCTGGTTTTAACCAGAATCGAAGGCACGTCAGCACACCTCGCCTATGGCTGTAATCCGGCGCGATCAATGTCGGCCCACTCCTCTTCTGGATCACAATACCAGTTGCTTTTACACTCAGCCTCGCGTCCAGCTCTTCCTGCGACATCTGTGCGACATGCAGCACCAGATTTGCATTGTTCACCTGCGAAGCAACGTGCGTTTGCCACTTGAACACAACCTGATTCGCGACATCGGAAGAGTCATTGGGGTCCGCCGCCAGAATCCACACGACCCGTGCTCCATTGCGCACGGCGGTCTTCAGGCTCGTCATGACCCTGCCATGCGGGCCCATGTTGCCACGGCGCCAAAAGGTAGGGGTCGTTACGGCGAGCACGGAATCCCCCTCCTTCAGATCGTGAAAAATGCTCTCCATCGCGCGTACCATCAACTCCCGGTTGGAGAGTTCGATCAAGTCCGGATTCAATTCGGGTCTCTGTTCGTCGACAAACCGTTCAGCCAGCCCCATCAGTATTGTTTCGATGCGGTTCGTTTTCTTGCGCTGCCCGATCGGCCGGGCAGGCACTCCTTTCACTCCGCCTGTCCGCGGAAGCATCAGGCCGTCGCGCTCTGCGTATTCACGCAGCAGATTGATGATGCAAGTCATGGTCGGCGCGCGTCCGTCCGGACTTGGCCGGATGCACTGCATGATGAGATCCGCAATCCAGGTATGCGCTTTCAGGTGGTTTTCCGCGCCCAAGCTTAGCATTTCCTCGATCTGAAGCTTCAGGTCCTCGTCCGGCTTGATCAGTTCCTGGCCGGTTACGGTGTACTTTTGCCCAAACACCGCAATCTCGCAATCCTTTGTCCCAAACTTGACTGCGCCTTTCTGAAAAGGGACCGGCAGGCGGTCACCGCAAAGCAGCCAATGAAGGAGTATGCCGTAAGAATAGATATCGGTTGGAGCGAACCAGCTGTTGTTTACCAGCCGTCGAGTCCCTACACGCTCAGGCGCCAAAAACGCATTCCATTCCGCCGAAACGGATTGTGTGCTTGCCGACGTCTCCCAAAAGAGACAATTGGCAAAGTCCACGATGGCAAGTTCTTTGCCGTTCCATCTGGCTGACGGCTTGCCTGCCCGGACGACAATGCTTTCCGGATTCAAGTTTCCATGAACAATTCGTTGCTTGTGAATCGAGGCGAGGATATGGGCAACTTTCCAGGCAATTGCCAGCCAATCGTTCATATTCGTCAATCCCGTGAATTTCTTCTTGCCCTCCGCGTGCCCGCGCACCCAATTGAGCAAATGAATCCCTGGTATATCTTCGAATACCAGGACCTTCTTGCTGGCTAATGGTTCCGGTCCACCGTCGCAGACTCCCGATGCCACAAATTGCTCCACACCCGGCAAGTCCTTTAGTAATCGCAGCGCCCTGATCTCTTTCTCTTCCTGCAAGGTGCCGGCCTCGCCGAATGGCGAGGATTTCAATAGGTACTTCTTACCGTCGTCACCGGCCGCCAAAAAGGACTTACTGGAATCGCGCCCGGGAAGTGCTTTTTCGATTCGCACGGCAAGGCTTGCCCGTCCATCTGGCTTTGCCGAACGATCCGAAACTTCAAATTGAATATGCAAGAGCTTACTCGTGGGAGCCATCTATTCACCAATTATTTCTTGAATGTGAATTACTATAACAAAAACGGCAACTATATTTGCAATTCCGCTCGTGGCCACCATCCGTCAATTGGACATGGCGCGCTCAACTGTCGACAGTATACTATTGATAGGATGGTCCTCATCAGCTTGTTGTTCGCCGCCGCTGCCGCGGCGCCACCGCAATACCTCGGTCCGGTCGAGGCCGAAGGGCGCCTGCTTACCCTTCCTGACGGTTCCTGGAGGTCTTACTCCGTCCGGAATGAAAGTGACACCTCACTCCTCACTGTTCGCGCTTCCAACGATGCAGGCCGCACGTGGGCACGCGCGGAAAAACTGACGGCCCTTCCTGGTGCGGGTTGGGGCGGTCTCCTCGTTATCCGCGACCGGCAAGGCGAACTGCAATTCGTCATCACCCGGGTTCGCGGCGATGGCAAGCGCCTGGCCATTGACCGTTTCATTGACCTGTGGCACCTGCATACAACCGGCGGCCAATCGAGCTTCAGCGCTCCGCAGCGAATCTTCGAAGGGTACGTCGGCTCGATTCAACAACTGATTCAACTGCGCAGCGGCCGCTTGCTCATGCCATTTGCCGCGTGGATCGGTGGCCGCGCCTCAGGCCCGCCCACAGGCTCCAACGAAACCACGGCAGTCTATTCAGACGACGACGGCGCAACCTGGCGTCAATCGCCATCGCGCCTCGTTGCGCCTGTGCACGCCGGCTTCAACGGGTCCAATTACGGAGCGGTGGAGCCCGCGGTCCTCGAACGGGAAGACGGAACGGTCTGGATGCTGATGCGCACCCAAACCGGCTTCTTTTATGAATCGACGTCGCGCGACGGCGCGGAGTGGTCTCCCGCAAAGGCCTCCAACATCCACAGTTCCACCGGTCCGCCCTTCCTGTTGCGCCTGCCTGACCGCCGCGTCGTCCTGTTCTGGAACCACTGCGAGATGCCGCCCCGCGTAGAAGGCCAAGGTGTCTACGGAGGCCGCGACGCGCTCCACGCCGCCATCTCCTCCGATGAGGGCAAGACCTGGCGCGGCTTCCGTGAAGTCTACCGCGATCCCTTCCGCAATGAAGCACCGCCCAAACTTGGTGACCGAGGTACGGCCTACCCCTATGCAACCAACATGAAGGATGGCAAGATCGCGCTGGTCAGCGGCCAGGGAGCGAAGCGCCGCGCACTCGTCATTGTCGATCCCCAGTGGCTAATCGAGACACACGCCACCACGGACCTCTCCGATTGGCATGTCTTCCTCGGCGTTGGCCAAGCCTCCGGCTATTGGAGGGACCGCAAGCCTGGGGCCCGCATTGTCGATAACGCGCTGGAGATCACTACACGCCCAGGTCTGCCACCCGATACCGCGGTATGGAATTTCCCGCTTGGCCGCTCCGGAACCGTCACCATGCAGGTACGCGGCCAAGGCGGAGAACTGGCCCTCACCCAACGCATGTTTGAACCCGGTGATACGCAGGGCGAACAGCGGGCCGTGTTCCGCACGCCGCTGCCTGATCTCAAGGACTCCGCCTGGCATCAGCTGAAATTGCAGTGGGACGCAGCCAACGGATCCGCCCGGTTATACCTGGATGGCAAACAGATCTCAAGCCTGAAAGCCAATCAGGCGGGAGACACAGCCGCCTCCTATCTCCGCCTCAAATCGACTGGCGGGACCTTTTACGTGAAGGACGTGTCCGCGGACGTTCAACCATAGCCGCCAGACCGGTGAAGTGTTCATTGTCGACAGTCGCTATACTTGAGCGAGAGGTACCATGTCGAAAACTCCTACTTTTACGCCGATGGCGATGACCACGTTGAAAGAGAACATCGCCGGAGTCCTCACGGACGCCATCTTCAGCGGCAAGCTGAAGCCCGGTGACCGTCTGAATGAGAGCCAGCTTTCACGTGACCTCAAGGTCAGCCGTGCCCCGATCCGAGAGGCGCTCCAGCACCTGCAGGAACAGGGCCTCGTAATGAACAGCCCGCGCCGCGGCATGTTTGTTGTCCTGCTGGAAGACGATGACATCGTCAAGATCAACAGCGTCCGGCTAATACTCGAAGCCGAGAGCTTCCGCCTCGCCCGCGAACGGATGACAAAGTCCGATGAAGCCCACCTGAAGCAACTGCTCGACCGCCTGGAAAAAAGCGATGCCGCGGAGCCGAGCATCCGGGCCCGTTGCGACTTCGAATTCCATCAGGCCATTTGGAAACTGTCTGGTAATGAGTATCTGGAGCGGACGCTCCACGGACTCACCGCGCCACTGTTTGCGCACAGCGTCTTGAAGATCCTGCAAAGCGACCGCGTGCGTCTCATCAACCGCTCGCACCGCCCGCTCATGGCGTTCCTGCAAAACAAATCCGAACTACCGGCCGAGCAGGTAATCGCCAACCACATGCGAATCCCGTGGACCTCCAATCAAAAAACAGAATCGCGGCCATGAGAAGGCGCAAAGGTGGGTCAGGCGGTTTCGCCTGCCGTTTCTAAGGGAGCGTGATCAGCGCTGCAGATACGGCCCCACAAACCGGTCCATTATCGCCCGCACCTCACGGCGCGACTCCTCCGATAGCGCCGTAATATACGGCGCCCCAGTCGCCCGTTCGCAAATCCCCAGATAGCGCAGCGCCTCGTCAAACGCTCCCCAGATCGAGCCGTGACGAAACACCTGCCACGTGCCGATCAGATCCTGCTGCAACTGCGCTGCCCGCGCAATGTCGCCTTCCAGGAACGCCTTGTACAAACCAACCGCTATCTGAGGACAGAGATTATGGACCCCACCCACGCAACCATCGCACCCCATCTGCAAGCCAACCAGAATCAGAAACTCATGCCCGGTGACCACCGAAAACTCAGGGTCATGCTTCACCAGTTGCAGTACTGTTTGCAGATTCGCGTAATCGGAGTTGCTGATCTTGATTCCCCGGATGTGCGGAATCGTGGCATGCAACTTCGCAATGGTTTCCGGATGGATCGGATTCTTCGTCAGCACCGGATTGTCGTAAAGGAATATCGGAATATCCACCGCCGCCGCTACTTCCGAAAAGAACGCGATCAGATGATCCTGAGTCGCCATGAAGTAGTAAGGCGGCAGCACGGAAAGATAATCGACGCCCTCGGCCGCGATCCGCTTCGCCATCTTCACTGCGCGACTGGTGCTGGTGTCCCCCACACCGCCCATCACCGGAACCTTGCGGTTCACCTCTTCCACGGTGGTCGCAACGGACCGCACCTGCTCGTCATCGCTCAGGAAGGCAAACCCGCTCATCGATCCATTGGAGAAGATCGCATTCACACCCGCCCCCAGCAGATAGCGGTTCAACCGGCGCAGACCGGCCACATCGACCGTATCGCCATCGAGCAAAGGGGTCCCGACAGGCGGGATGACACCTCGAAGTTTCATTCCTTCGAGTTTACCGACTGTCGACAGAAAACCGCAAGGCCATTTATACTAAGGGCAAGCGCAATCCAATGAACCGTCAAACTCCAGTCACGCTCGGTGAGGGCCGCACGCCACTCGTCTCCAGCCGCGTCCCGAATCTGTTCTTCAAGCTCGAAACAACCAATCCGACCGGCTCGTATAAAGACCGCTTCATCGCCGCCGAACTCACCCGCGTCATCGAAGCAGGCCAGCGCCTCTGCGTCGCGACCTCCTCCGGCAACACCGGTTCCTCACTCGCCGCCTACTGCGCCCGCTATGATGTCCCGTGTGTCATCCTCGTCAATGCGGATGCGCCTTCAGGCAAATTGATACAGATGCAGGCCCACGGCGCGACGCTCATTCGCATCGCCGATTTTGTCACATCCCCTGACGTGACCCAAGCCGTCTTTGCAACCCTCAACCAGTTCATCGCGACCAGCGCCGCGGCGCTCGTCGTTTCGGCCTTTCGCTATTGCCCGGTCGGCATGGCAGCCTGCGGCGATATTGCCTGCGAGTTACCGCAAGTCGATCACGTCTTCGTCCCTGTCGGCAGCGGCGGACTCTTCGCTGCCATCAGTACCAGCCTGCACGCACTCCAGCCAGCCGCGAAAGTCCACGCGGTGCAACCGCTCGGCTGCCCCACGTTATGGAACGCCTATCGCAGCAACGCAACGGAGATACTTCCGGTACAAAGCACGACACGTATCAGCGGCCTCTCCGTACCCTTCGACATCGACGCCAGCCTTGCTCTTCGACTCGTAAGGGAAAACGGCGGCCGTGTCTTCGCAGTGGAAGACGAAGCCGTGTTCGAGGCCCAACACGACATGCTTCGCACCGAGGGCATTTACAGCGAACCAGCCGGCGCAACGGCACTCGCAGGGTACCGCCAGGCGCGCAAAGCCGGCGTCGTCCGAGACGGCGAGACCAGCGTGTGCATCGTCACCGGCCACGGCTTCAAAGACCCGGCCTCCATCGAACGGATCGCCGCTGAGTCTTCCGGCATCGCAGCCACGCCCGCGCAGCTGTTGGATATCCTCAAACAGGTGACCCAATGAACGTCCTGATCACAGGCGGCGCCACCGGCATCGGCCTCGCCACCACCGAATACTTTCTCGCCCGAGGCGCCACCGTCGCTGTCGGCTATCTCGAAGACGGGCACCGTCCAGCCGCCGGCAACATTCTCGCGATCCAATGTGACATCCGCAGCGACGAAGCGGTCGCGACCATGGTCGATAAAGTTCTCCGGGACTTCGGCTCCATCGACGTGCTGGTGAACTGCGCCAGTCGCACCGGCATGTCCGCCGTCGCAAGCTTCCTCCATTGCACGCCACGGCAAATGGCCGACATCGTCGACACCAATCTCAACGGCACCATCCGCGTTTCGCAAGCCGTCGCGCGAGCCATGGTGCAGGCCGGAAGCGGTGGCTCGATCATCCACGTCGCCTCGGTCGGCGCACTCGCCGCGCAAGAGCGCGCGTCCATCTATTGCGCCACCAAAGCCGCGCAGGTCGCGCTTGCCAAGGGCATGGCCCTCGAACTTGCGCCACACAACATTCGCGTCAACTGCGTCTCTCCCGGTGATATCCAGACTGACACCAGCCAGATCATCACGGAAGCGCACCAGTCCCCGGATACAACCTGGGGCCAGTACGCCCGCAAGACGCCGCTAGGCCGCCGCGGCCGGCCTGAAGAAATCGCCGCTGCCATCTACTGGCTCGCATCGCCCGAAGCCTCCTTCGTCACGGGCACGAACCTCTTGGTCGACGGCGGCTTCCTGACTTATTGACATTTACAAACTGTCGACAGACTACTATACTGATCTCACGATGCGACTCCCTCTACTCCTCCTTGCCCTGACCGCGACAGCCACCGCCGCCGACTTCGAAACCGGAGCCGTGGTCCGTTCCGACGGCGCGGTGTTTCATCGCAACACCATCCCACAGATCGCGCGCCTCGGCAACAACCAGCTGATGACCGTATGGGGCGCTTCCGCCAAGACTGGCGGCCCGGGCAAAGTCTACGCCGCTTTCTCCACAGATAGCGGCAAAACCTGGTCCGCGCCGAAGCTGCTGCTGTCCGATCCCGCCAAGAGCATGGCCGACCCGAACATCCTTGTCGACGGCGCGAAGGTCTTCGTCTTCTCAACGAAGGTCAACATGCCCAACAAAATCGATAAGAGCTGGACTATCGGCACGCGCAGCGAAGACAACGGCAAGACCTGGTCCGAGCCATATGAAGTGGTCATCCCACGCCAGTATGTCGCGGGCAAACAGCACAACGGCATCGTCCTTCGCGACGGAACGTATCTGATGGGCGTGGCCTGGGACAAGTGGCCCGAGCAAGGCATGGCCGCCCGTTCCGAAGGAGAGATGGATCTCACCGCGGGCGTGCTTGTCTCGAAGGACGGCACCCGCTGGACCCTTCACGGAGCGATCCACGCCACCACCGACAAGATCACTCCCGGCGGCACCTTCGGCCTCTGTGAGCCCTCCATGGTCGAACTCGAAAACGGGGATGTCTTCATGCTCCTGCGCTCCGGCGCGTCCCATCATTACGAGAGCCGCAGCACCGATGGCGGCATCACGTGGTCCTACCCCGTGCCCAACGCACTCCCCGGACACAACACGCCCACCGCCCTGCTGCGCCTGCGCCAAAGCCCGAAGGAGATCGTCGCAGTGTGGAACAATTCGCCGATGGTGCGCAACCCGCTCAGCACTGCCGTCTCAGCCGACGGTGGCAAGACATGGTCCGGCGCGCGCATCGTCGTCAAGACCGAAGGACTGCAAGTCTCCTACCCCGGCATTACGCAAGCCGCCGACGGCACGCTCGTCGCCGTGTGGCAACAGGCGCTCCCCGATGGCGGACGCGATATTCGCTACGCCCGCTTCACCCGCGAATGGATCCTACTCGGCAAATGACGCCAATACCCTTTGACTGGAATTCGATTCAACCCGGCGAGAAGCTCGCGGCATCGCTGGCCATTCCAGGCACGGAGATCGTGCTGCCAGTCCTCGCCGCGCGTGGCATCAAGCCCGGCAAAACACTGGTCGTCTCCGCCGGCGTCCACGGCGACGAGCCCGAAGGCATCCAAACCATTTTCGACATCTTTCGTGCGCTGGATCCGCAGCACATGTCCGGCTCTGTCATCGCGGTCACCGTCGCCAATCCGCCGGCTTTCTGGAACAACAGCCGCACCAGTCCGCTCGATGGCGCTAACCTAGCCCGCGTCTTTCCAGGCAACCCCAACGGCTCTCCGACCGAAGCGATTGCATATCAGTTTGACCAGCGAATCCTCCCCCTCGCTGATCTCTACATCGATCTGCATAGCGCCGGCGTGAAGTGGCAGATGCCCACCCTCATCGGCTACTGCGAGCAGGAACCAGCAGCCGCGCTCGCCGCCGAAGTCTTCGGCGCGGAAGTCATCTGGCAGCACCCGGCCATTGCGCCAGGCCGCACCGTCTCGGCAGCCCACGCCCGCGGCATCCCATCGCTCTACTGCGAGGCCCGCGGCAGCGGCCGCATCCACGCCGACGACCTGGACGTCTACTACAACGGCCTGCGCCGCCTGCTCCAGCATCTGCACATCCTCGAAGGTGCACACACACCAACGCCCAAACCCATTCGCCTGCGTGGCGACGGCAACATCGATAAAGGTATCGAAGCCAAACAGCCCGGCTTCCTCACGCCAATGGTCGACATCCTGCAGCACGTCGAACAAGGCCAACCGCTGGGAATCCTGCAGGACCTGTGGGGCCGCACTCTCGAAGAGTTCTTCGCGCCCTGCAGCGGAGTCGTCGTGCTCATTCACGCCCTGCCCATGGTGCAACCCGGCGAGCCGCTCTTCCTCATCACAGATCGGATCGGCGAATGAAAGGCTTCGCAACACTCGACTACGTCGCAGTGTTGATCTACCTGCTCGCCATCGCTGCCTTCGGCAGTTCCTTCTACCGCCGCAACAGCACCGCCCGCGAATACTTCCTCGGCAGCCGCTCCATCTCCTGGCTCCCCGCCGGCATCTCCATCATCGCCGCGGACCTCAGCGCAATCTCGGTGATGGGCGCGCCAGCATGGAGCTTCAAGAACAACATGCAACTGTTCTGGGTCTCAGCCGGCTATCCACTGGTGGCCCCGCTAGTCATCCTCGTCTTCGTCCCGTTCTATTCGCGGCTCAATCTCTACACCGCCTACGAATATCTGGAGCGCCGCTTCGGACTCGGCGTCCGCCTTCTGGTCAGCGCGCTCTTTCAAATGCTGCGCAGCTGGCACGTGGCCGTGGCCGTCTATGGGCCAGCCCTCGTCATCCACATGGTGACCGGCCTCCCCGTCTGGGCCTGCGTGATGATGATGGGTACCTTCACCACGTTCTACACGACGCTCGGCGGCATCAAGGCCGTGATCTGGACAGACGTGATTCAGTTCGTCACCGTCACCTCAGGCATCCTGCTCATCCTTTTCACCGCGCTGCGCCAGATCCCCGGCGGCCTCGCCGAAACGTGGAACACCGCACAGGCCGCGGGCAAACTGGACATGATCAACACCGCGCTCGACCCCACGCAACTCACCACCATCTGGTCATGCATCGCAGGTGGCGCGATCCTTTCACTCGCCCCGCTCACTACAGATCAAGCGATCCTCCAACGCCTCTTCACCACCAAATCGGTCAAAGACTGCCGCCAGTCCGTCATCCTGCAAAGCCTGCTCATCATGCCCATCACACTGCTGCTATATGGAGTGGGCGTGGTGCTCTTTGTCTTCTACCGCATCCATCCCGAACGGCTGCAGGGGTTGCAATCAAACAACGGAATCCTGCCGCTCTTCGCCGTCACTGAACTCGCGCCAGGACTCTCCGGACTGGTCATCGCCGCCATCTTCGCGGCATCCATGGCCGTCATGTCCGCGGGCATCAACTCGCTTACCACCGCCACGACTGTCGATTTCTATCAGCGTGTCTTCAGGCCCAACGAGTCGCCGGAACACTACGCGCGCGCAGGCCGCATGGGAACAGTTGTTTGGGGCTTGCTGGTAACCGTGCTGGCATTGGCCGCGGAGCGCGCTGGCGATCTCGCCACCGCCTACACGCGCGTCAGCAGCGTGCTCTCCGGACCGATGTTGGGGATTTTTCTGCTCGGCACCATGACGCGCCGCGCAACGGGAAGAGGCGTGATCACCGGTGCGGCGGCCGGTGGCGCCGCCGTCATCACCGTGATCACGCTCTGCAACTGGAGCTTCTTCTACCTCGGCATCATCGGCACGGCCACCACCGTGATCGCCGGCTACTGTGCCAGCCTCTTCACACCACCGCCAACGGCCAGGCACATCGAAGGGCTCGTCTACGGATCTACTTCACCTTAACGCGCAGGATGGTCAACGAGTGCTTCGGGAACGTGTAGTCGAAGCCGTTGTTGCTCACGGCCACCGTAGTCGTCTTCGTCGCCGGGCGCACCTTCTTGTCATCGCCGAACGTGTGCGTGGTCTTCAGGTCGGCGTGATTCATCTCCCACACCTGAAGTTCGCCGCTGATCTGCCCGCTGACGTTTTCAATCCGCGCCGTGATCGCATCCTTGCCACTGCGGTTCAACACGTTGATGAACAGCGTACCGCTGTCTTTGTTCAGCGTCGTCGATACATCCAGGTAGTTCACCGGTTTCCGCTGCCCCACGCGATAGGTCGGCGCAGTCACCAGCGAATCGATCGCCACATTGCCGCCCTGCTTGGAATACTCGGCGATCGGGAAGTAGATCGGCTGCAAAAACATCCCGTCTTTGTTGGTGAAGATCGGCGCGATGCCGTTCACCAGCTGCGCCAGGTTCGCCATCTTCACAATGTGCGCATGGCGGAAGAACGAATTGAAAAACATTCCCATCGCCAGTGAATCTTCGTAGTTGTAGATCTCTTCCAGTCCAACTGGAGCCGCCTGGCTGCCGCCGCGGGCGCGATACCAGACGTTCCACTCATCGTAGGCGATGTAGATCGGCCGCGGATTGTCTTGCCCCGACTGCGCCGCCTTGATCTGGCCCTCCACCACGTCGATATAGTGATCCACGTTCTGCCCGTTGGCCAGGAACTTCTCCAGGTCGTTATCGCGATTGCCGATGTAGGTATGGAGCGACAGGTAGTCGATGATGCCCTTGGTCTTTTCCAGCACCGTGCGATTCCAGCCGATCCAATCCGCATTCGCACCGAAGTTGCTTGACCCGCTCGCGATCAGCTTGATCGAAGGATCGATCCACCGCATCGCCTTGCCCGCCTCCAACGCGAACTTCCCATAGTCCTCCGCGTTCTTGTGCCCCATCTGCCACGGGCCATCCAACTCATTGCCCAGTCCCCAATACTTCACGCCATAGGGCTGCTCGCGGCCGTTCTTGCGGCGCTGCTCCGCCCAGTAGGTCTTCTGCTTGCCGTTGGTGTACTCCACCCAGTTGCGCGCATCTTCAATGGAGCCCAGACCCGCGTTGATGCAGATGTACGGCTGCGTGCCCACACGTTCGCAGTACTTCAGAAACTCATCGGTACCGAAGCGGTTCGTCTCGATGCCGCCCCAGGCGTAGTCCGGCCTCGCCGGCCGCAGGTCGCGCGGACCGATGCCGTCCTTCCAGTTGTAGCCCGAAACAAAGTTGCCGCCCGGCCAACGCAGAACCGACACGCCCAGGTCTTTGGTCGCCTGCATTACGTCTTTTCGGTAGCCGTCCTGATCCGCCAGTTGACTCCCCTCTTCATAGATGCCGCCATAGATCACCCGGCCCAGGTGCTCGGCGAAATTTCCAAATAACAACGGGTTCACTTCACCGATCTGCCGGTCCGTATCGATCTTGATTCTGGCGGCTGGAGGGGCGGCGAAGGCCCAGGTTGCGAACAGTGCAAGGGGGAGTGCACAGCGCCCGCTGCGCGCGCGATCAAAAACCGCGTTAAGGGCGCGTGCGGCGAGGCTGCGTTGTGCACGTTGAGTGGAGAGTATGGATTTCATAAATGTAAGCGCTTACATTATGGAGTGTATAATCAAGTCGATGAATCTGCAAGCGGTTGCTCGTCGCGCCAAAGTCTCCACCGCCACGGTTTCGCGCGTCATCAACAATCTGGACGTGGTCCGGCCCGCCACCCGCCAGCGCGTCGCCAAGGCGATGCAGGACCTCAACTACCACCCCAATCCGCACGCCCGCACGCTCGCCGGAGGCAAGAGCCGCACCATCGGCATGATCGCCTCCAACATGGAAAACCCGTTCTTCTTCGATATTTTTCAGACCCTCGAAGAGGATGCCCACGCCAACGGCTATGAAGTGGTGGTCGCCAACACCGGCTACCAACCGGGCAAACTGCTCTCCAGCGTCCGCATGATGATCAGCCGCCGCGTGGCCGGCCTCGCCGTCATTGTTTCGGAAATGGACCCCGCACTCATGCACGAACTGCAGGCGAGCAAGATTCCAGCGGTCTTCTACGACGTGGGCTCCGCCGGCCGCCACATCACCAGCATCAAGGTGAACTACCAGCGCGGCATCGAACTGCTGGTGGAACATCTCTATTCACTCGGCCACCGCCGCATGGCGTTCATCGGCCACGATAGCGCCCTCGGCCCCACCAGCGATCGCGAACGCGCCTTCAAAGCAGCCCTCGCCCGCCACTCGAAAAAACTGAAATCCGTCGTCGCCAACTCCATCGATGGACTCGATGGCGGCCGCCAGGCCATGCGCGACCTGCTCGCCACTGGCTTCAACCCGACCGCTGTCGTCTGCGTCAATGACTTCATGGCCGCCGGAGCCCTGCGCGAACTGCGCGACCGCGGCCTGCGCGTGCCCCACGAGATCTCCGTCACCGGCTACGACAACATCAAGCTCAGCGAATACTGCTTCCCTGAATTGACCACCGTAGACATCCCGCGCGTGAAGATCGGCCACATTGTTTTTGAGAGTCTCGCCGGCGCGCAGGGGCGCGAAATCGTCCTCGACCCGGAGTTAGTTATCCGTACCTCTACCGGACCGATTCCTGCTAGCATCAAGATTAGGTAGACAGTGCGATGACAGTAAACATTCCAGTCCAACTAACGGATGAGGAGCAGGCGGCGTTGCAGCGCGAAGCCGATGCACAGGGGCTTTCTGTCGATGGCCTGTTGCGCAAGGCCGCACTTCAAATGGTCTCCTCAACCAGGGTGGTGCCCCAGCAACAGAGTCTTACGCCTGAGGAATACCAGAACGCCTGGGAACAAATAGCCGACATGATTCCTGCTAACATCCCAAGCATTCCACTTGAGACCCTCAGCCGCGAAAATATCTACACGCGGGAAGACGAATGCTAAATGGATCTTCTGATCGATACGAACATCATTGTTAGCAATGTTCATCGAGAGTCAGAGACTCATTTTGAAACGATTCGAGCCGTTGGTATTTTAAAGGCTCGTGGATATCGCTGCTGTCTCGTCCCACAAAATCTATATGAATTCTGGGCCGTCGCAACTCGTCCAAAGGAAAAGAATGGACTTGGCCTGACTCCAGTGAAGGCCCACAGCATTATCGACAACATCGGGCAACTCGGAGAAGTCCTCCGCGATCCGCCCGATCTCTACGATGTCTGGCGGCGCCTGGTCGTCGCCTACAACGTCTCAGGCAAACAGTCACACGATGCCCGGCTGGTCGCTGCCATGACCGTTCATGGCATCACGACTATCCTTACCTAAAACGATCAGGACTTCTCCCGTTTCGACGGAATTCAGATCCTGCATCCCGCCTCACTTCGCAACCCCGCGGACCTTCAACCCGAAAAATGATCCCGTAGTATCCTTCAACTCCACCTCGACCCGATCCCCCTCAAACCGCACCGTCGCAAGGATCCGCGTAATGTTCGCCGCCAGGTTCACATCGAGCAAAAACGAGTCCACATTCATCCACTTCCCCGAAACCGCCATCGGCAAGCCTAGTCGCCCCTTCGGCGAAATCCGGTAGACCCCATCCAGCCCCACCGCCCCGGACCACTCCTCCTCCGAGGTCCTGATCACCACGCGCCCCTCGTCCTCGCGCGCAAACACCAGCGTCAACTCCTGCAGCCCCAGAGCATTCTTCTCGAAGGCATACCGTTTCCCCGAAATCTTGCGAGCTATCTCAGGCAACTCCGGCGGCCCCATCGGACCAGGCGCCATCGCCGCATCCCGCAACAACTGCCGCACCCGCCCCAACGCCGCCGGATTGGCCGGCAGTTTCCCATCGCTCGCCAGTGACCGCAACAGGAACGGTGCCACCACATCGGTATCCGCGCCACCCGCCGTGAACACCACCACCGTGTCCTTATCCGGCACAATCGCGATACGCTGCCCACCTCGCCCCTCGGCCTCCGGAATCACCGGATCATGCCCCAGATTCAGCCACCAGCTATAGCCGTACCCAACGCCCTGCCGCACCATCGCATGCGTCCTGGCCGAATCGCGGACATACTGCTTCGACACAACCTGCCGCTCCCCCCACATGCCGTCGTGAAGAAAGAGATACCCGAGCTTCGCCATATCCCGCGGATACAAATGGAGGTCGCCCCACCCGTGATTCAAGCCCTTCGCATCAGCCGGCCAGATCCACTCTCTGATCCCGAGCGGACCAAACAGGTTCTGCTTCGCGAACGCCTCCAGTGTCATGCCCGTCTTCGCGGTAATCACAGCCGACAGCAGATGGTTGTTCACGCTGCAATACGCAAACTGCTTGCCAGGCTCATCCCGCATCGGGAGCTTCAGCGCATATCCGATCCAGTCCGCACTCTGCCGCATCGCATCCAACTCTTCCTCCGCCGTGTGCGCGCCATTGAGGGCGCCGCAGCTCATCCCGGAAGTCATCGAAAGCAGACTCTCCACCGTCATCCGCCGCTTGAGAGGATCGTCGGCCGAGGCCTTCAGCAAAGGCAGCACAGGCTCCTTCACACTCTTCACCAGCCCCCTGTCAATCGCAATGCCGGTTAGCAGCGACGTCACACTCTTCGTCACCGACGCGACATCGTGCGGCGCACTGGCCGAATCGGGAAAGAAGCTGGCATCCAGCACCACCACCCCGTGCCTCACCATCAACAAACTATGGATCGGAATCCGTTGCCTCACGATCAAATCGAGCGCATCCCCCAGCGCCACCGAGTCCACGCCCTGCTCCTCCGGAGTAGATTCCATCCACCGTTCCGTCGGCAATACATCAGCACCCAAAACAGCATGAAACACCAGCACTGCGGCAATCAGGCGTAGTCTCGTCATATGCGGATCATCATAGCAGCGATCCAGGCTTTGTCTCCAAGACCACGCTCGATACCCCAACCATTGACCTCCCCCAACGAAACGTGTAATTATTCATATAGCTGAATAAAAATGCAATTCAGCAATCCAAAGGAGTCGAGCGTGGCACCTCCGTTGCCGCCCACACGCCATGAAGGTTTTGTCCGAAAACTTGCGGTCCGATCACGACCTGACGCTGGAAGAGCTGCGGTCGCTGCTCTCCCTAACCGCCCAAATGAAGCAGTCCCCCGTCGAGTGGCGTGACTCCCTTCGCGGCCAGTACCTCTGCATATTGTTCGAAAAACCCTCCCTGCGCACGCGCATGACCTTCGAACTCGCCGTCAAACAGCTCGGCGCCGATTCGGTCCTCTCCATGGAGCCCATCGGCTATCGGGAACCGCTCAAGGACATGGCCCGCAACCTCGAACGCTGGACCAACGCCATCGTCGCCCGCGTCTACAAGCAGAAGACCATCGATGAGCTCGCACGCTGGGGCCGCATCCCGGTGGTCAACGCCCTCAGCGAAATGTGGCACCCCTGCCAGGCCCTGGCCGACGTCTTCACCATGCAGGAACGCTTCGGCGATCTCAAAGGGCTCAACCTCGCCTTCATCGGCGATGGCAACAACGTCGCCCACTCGCTCATGGTCACCGGCGGACGCCTCGGCGTCAACGTCACCATCGCCTGCCCAGAGGGCTACGAACCGCTACCGGAAGTCACCGCTGCCGCCCGCGAAATGGGCGCAATCATTAACGTAACCCGCGACGCCGCAGCCGCCGTCCGCGACGCCCACGCCGTCTACACCGACGTCTGGACCTCCATGGGCCAGGAAGGCGAAGCCGACGAGCGCCGCCAGATCTTCCGCGACTATCAGGTCAACGAAGACCTCATGGCCAAAGCCCGAAAGGACGCGATCTTCCTCCACTGCCTGCCCGCCAAGCGCGGCGAAGAGGTAACGGACGGAGTGATGGAATCGCCCCAGGCAGCAATTTTCGACCAGGCGGAAAACCGCCTGCACACGCAAAAAGCACTGCTCTACATGCTACTGGCAGGGTAGCGCAGACACTCGTGTCTGCCGCGTCGAGACTCGTCTCGACGCTTGGCGATCATCAGAAAAGGAACAGGAAACAACAATGAAGCTATGGGGTGGCAGGTTTGAAACAGGACCTTCAGAGGTCTTCGAGCGCTTCTCGGGCTCCCTACATTTCGACAAGCGGCTCATCGACGCCGACATCCGCGGCTCGCAGGCCTTCGCCCGAGCCCTGGAGCGCGTTGGCATCCTCACCGCCGACGAGCGCACTCAACTGGTAGACGCTTTCGAAACCATGCGCGCCGAAGCCCGCGAGGCCGCCTTCTACGAAGGAGCCGGCGACGAAGACGTCCACACCCTCGTCATCCGCAAGCTCAAAGCAAAGGTCGCCGGACTCGCCGACAAGATCCACACCGGCCGCAGCCGCAACGAACAGGTCTCGCTCGATATCCGTCTCTGGCTCCGCGACCAGATCGATATCACCCGCGAACTGCTCGCCGCCCTCATGGCCGAACTCCTCACGCTCGCCCGCAAGTATCCGGACGCCGTGATCCCCGGCTACACGCACATGCGCCGCGCCCAGGCCGTGCTCTGGCCCCACTATTTACTGGCCTATTTCGAGATGTTCGCCCGCGACTATGAGCGCTTCACCCAGGCCCGCGCCCGCGTCAACGTGCTGCCCCTCGGCAGCGGCGCGCTCGCCGGCTCCGGCTTCCCCTTCGACCGCGAAGCCATCGCCCGCGACCTCGGCTTTGACTCCATCACCCGCAACTCCATGGACGTGTCCGGCGACCGCGACTTCGCGCTCGACTTCCTCTACGCCGCCTCCACCGCGATGATGCACCTCAGCCGCATCTCCGAAGATTGGATTCTCTATTCGAGTGAAGAGTTCTGCTGGCTCGAACTGGGCGACGGCGTCACCAGCGGCTCCAGCCTCATGCCGCAAAAGAAGAACCCCGATTCGCTCGAACTCATCCGCGGCAAATCAGGCCGCGTCTTCGGCAGCTTCTCTTCGCTCTTCGTAACGATGAAGGGCCTGCCCATGACCTACAACCGCGACATGCAGGAAGACAAAGAGCCCATCTTCGAAGCCGCAGATCAGCTGGCCGGTTCGTTGGAGATGATGCGCGTCGTGGTCGAATCCGCCACGCTGCGTCCGGAAATCCCCGCAGCCGCGGCCGAAGACAGCTGGGTGGTCGCAACCGATCTCGCCGAAGCGCTCGCCCGCAATGGCACGCCCTTCCACAAGGCCCACCAGATCGCCGGCCGCCTTGTGCTGGAAAGCGTCCGCAACGGCAAGAAGCCCGCCGATTGGACCGCCGAACAACTGGTCGCATTCGATTCCGCCTTCACGCCGGAGATGGCCAAACTGTTCGTGCCCACCGAAGGCATGAAGACCCGCGTCGTTCCCGGAGCAACCTCGCCCGCGGCGGTCGCCGTGGCGCTCGAGCAGGCCGAAACACGTCTCCAGCAGATGCTGGGCAAGTAACCGCCATGAACAAAGCCTACCGCCAGGGACAGATTCTCAAGCTCATCCACGGCAAGCGTGTGCAGACGCAGGAAGAGCTGGAAAACGAACTGGCGGAGCTTGGCATCGCCTCCACGCAGGCCACCCTTTCGCGCGACATTCGCGAACTCGGCCTCGCCAAGACCAGTGAAGGCTACCGCCAGATTGAGCCGGAGGCCCGTGGACCGGACCTCGGAGCGATTCTCACCGGCTTCCTGCACGACGTTCGCATTGCTCAAAACCTGCTCGTGTTGAAAGCCTCCGCGGGTCACGCCAGTTCACTCGCGGTAGCGATCGATCAGGCCGAATGGCCGGAAGTAGTGGGCACCATCGCCGGTGACGATACGGTGCTGGTGATCGCGCCCGATAACGCCACCGCCAGGACCCTGCGCGAAAAGTTCCTTACCTACTTGTGAGCCAGCCTGCACTCCGCCGCGCAGTTCACGTGCTCGAACTGGATGGTGGTGTGATGGATGTGATACCGCTCGTCCAGCACTTTGTTCAAGCGCGTCAGAATCGACTCGCTCTCTGACGGCGGCATGTCGTCGATCTGTACGTGGCAGCTCAGCGCATGGGCATGCGCCCCCAGAGTCCAGATGTGCAGATCGTGCACGTCGCGCACACCATCAACCTCTTTGAGTCGCGCACAGACATCGGCGAACCTGATGCCACGCGGCAGTCCTTCCAGCAGAATGTCCAACGACTCCTTGATCACGTCCCACGCCGACCAGATGATCAGCGCGGCAATCAGCAGGCATAGCAGCGGATCGATCCACAACCAGCCCGTCGCGCGGATGACGAAGGCCCCGATGATGATCCCCACCAGGCTCAACGCATCGCCCAGCATGTGGATGAACGCAGCCCGGACATTGATGTCGTCCTTCTGTCCGCTATGCAGCCCCCACATGATACCGAGGTTGAGCACCAGGCCCAACACTGCGATGTAGATCATGATTCCTTCGTTCACCGGCTCGGGAACCAGAAACCGCTGATAGCTCTCATAAACAAGTCCCACCGAAAGCACCAGCAGCGTCAGCGCATTGACGAACGCCGCCAGCACGCCGGCCCGATGATAGCCATAGGTCTTCGACTCATCCGCAGGCCGCGCCTGGAACCACACGGCGACCAATGCAAGCCCGAGCGACAGCGCATCGGTGAAGTTGTGGCCCGCATCGCTCAACAACGCCAGGCTGTGCGACCGGAAGCCCGCAATCGCCTCGATCGCCACGAACAGCGTCGTCGCCACAAACGACCACTTGAGCGCGGGGCCCATGTGGTGGTGCGCGTGACTGTGACTGTGCCCGTGACTATGATCGTGACCCATTAGAACCTTGTAACCTCTGTGAGATGGAAGTTGTGAACCTTCATCGCCGGAACCACCATATCGGCGGCCTCTTCGCCCGATGTCCTTACCGCCGGCGACATCAACTCCACATTGCTCAACATCTCTAAGATGCTTTGATTGAACCGGAAGTTGCGCAATCCCCCAACTACCTCGCCACGCTCCACAAGAAACGTGCCGTCGCGCGTCATCCCTGTCATCATCTTCTCATAGGGATCCACCTCGCGGATGTACCACAGCCGAGTGATCAGAATGCCGCGTTCGGTGGATCGCACCATCTCGTCGATCGACGACGTGCCGCCCGCGATCACAATGTTCACCGGCGCTTCGCCCACTTCGTTCGGCAGTGGATAGCCGTGGCCCGTCGCCAACAGGTTCGCCGCCGGCGAAGCAGTCCGCGAAACCGCAATGTCCTTCGCAACACCAGCCTCAACCAGTTGCAGCACAGAGCGCGGTGTCCCTTCGCCATCGAACGGCGCGCCGGTCTGCAGCGCATGCGTCACATCGTCGGTGATGTGAATGTTCTCGCCGAACAGCCTCGTGTGAAGCCGATCCGTCAAAAAACTGCGCTGGTCCACCAGTGCCGTTGCGCTGAAATCGCCGAACATCTGGCCCACCAGATCGAGCACCGCCGCCGGTTCCAGAATCACCGTGTACGCGCCGGGCGCGATCTCGCGCGGGCTCTTCGAATCGCGCGCCTTGCGCATCGCCTGCGCCGCCAGCGCACAAGGATCGAGGTCGCGCACATTGGCCGCCGAGGCCTTGGCCCAGCCGGAGCTGTCCGCCGCCATCGCTGTGATGGAGAAGCGCGACATCGTGCCCGAATGTTCCACTGCAATACCGCGCGAGTTGAAGATTGATTCCGTTGTCTCGCCCGTTTCAAAGATGCCAGCCGCGGTCTGCCCCGCGTCTTCCACGATGCGGATCGCTTCGGCCACCTTCGCCGCGCGCTCCTCTGGAGTGGTCATACCGAAATGCCGGTTCAACACTTGCACCGGCGCGGGTTCCGCCAGCGCCGGAATCTTCTCATCCGGATTGCTCGCCCGCGTGAGCGCAATCGCCTGATCCACGGCCGCTTCAATCGATGCCCGATCCAATCGATTCGTAGAAGCCCGCGCCGTCCGATGATCCTCCAGCACGCGGATGGAGATGGCATGATCGAGCTCCGCCACATTCTGATGAATCGTATTGTTCGCAAAGCGCGTGAGTGCGAAGTTGTGCCGCTCGAAAATCACTTCGATGTCGCGCACGCCGCGTGTCCGCGCCGCCGCTTCGGCGATGGCGAAAAGGTCTCTGCTCATTCTCCGCTCCCGCTGCCGATCTTGATGCCGCGGAACCGCGACGGACTCGCGCCATGCCCTGTGCCCATCACCTGCTCCGGTTGGCCCTTGCCGCAGGTCGGCACGCCCCACAACGTCCACCAGTCGCGACCGGCGATCGCATCGCACGCGTTCCAGAACTCAGTGCTGATGCCCGAATAGAGCGGATTCTTCAGCATCCGCGTGCGCTTGCCGTTGCGGATCTCCCACGCCGCTTCGCAGCCGAACTGGAAGTTATAACGCTTATCGTCGATTGACCAGCTCTTGTTGGTCTCCATGTAGATTCCATGCTCCACATCGAAGACCTCATCGAGCGACTGTTCGCCCGGCAGCAGGCTCACATTGGTCATGCGGATCAGCGGCAGTCGCGACCATCCCGCCGCGCGCATTGTGCCATTGGACCGTGCATCGCCAACTGTGGCCGCGGTCTCGCGCGACGTCATGTAGCCGGTGAACAGCCCGTTGCGGATGATGCTGGTGCCATGCGCGGGCACTCCTTCGTCGTCATAGAGGAAGGTGCCGAGTCCCGGTCCGTGTTCGGGCCGTGCGTCGCAGACGACGTTCACGATATCGGACCCGTAGTGCAGGCGGTTCAACTGATCGAGCGTGAGAAAGCTCATGCCGGCATAGTTCGCCTCGGAGCCGAGAACGCGGTCGAGCTCAATCGGATGCCCGATCGACTCGTGAATCTGCAAGCCAAGCTGGCTCGAATCCAGGATGAGGTCGAACGTGCCTTCGGGGCACGTATCGGCCGAGTGCAGCGCCACCGCTTCCGAAGCCATGCGTGGGGCGTGCTTCAGCAGCTCCAGCTCATGCACCAGTTCATAGCCCTTCAACTGATACTGGCCGCCGAACGAGTTCGGATACGAGCGCTTCTGGATATCGTCGTTCTGAAAGCTGTACGCCGCAAAGCCCGCACCGGTCGTCGTTCGCGTCTGGTCAATCATGCTGCCGATCGACGAAACAAACACCTGCCTGCTGCGCTCGTGCGTCAGAGATGTCTCGGCCAGCGTAATTCCCTTCTCCCGACGCAACTCCGCATCCACGGCAAGCAGCAGCGCAAGATTTTCTTCCACCGGAATCGAGAACGGATCGATCGCGCACGGCGAGACCCACGTCGCTTCGTACTTCTCTTCCGGCGCCAGCACCACATCGTGCTTCTTCGCCGCCACGCCACTCCGTGCGATGGCGACAGCGAGCGATGCCGCGGCTTCGAGTCCGGCCTTGCTCAGGCCGGACGTGGACGCAAAACCCCAGCACCCGTCCGCGAGCACGCGGATACCAACTCCGGCCGATTCACCGGCCCCGATCTGGCCCGGCATGCCGTTCTTGGTGGTGACCGCGCGGTCGCGCGATTCCACCGCCCGCACGTCGGCGTAGGTCACACCGCGGCGCATGGCCAGCTCCAACGCGGCGGTAGCGATTTGCTTCATCCCTTCTATTCTTGCTTTACTGGATGTAGCATGCAAGGATTCTTCTCCGACGAGATGCTCCCGATCGGTTCCGCGGCGCCTGACTTCACGCTGCTGGATCAGGACAGCAAACCAGTCTCGATGAGCAGTTTCAAAGGCATCAACAATGTTGTGTTGGTCTTCTATCCCGCCGACGCAACACCTGGTTGAACCAAGCAACTCTGCGCCGTGCGCGACAGCTGGAAATCGTTCTTGGCCAAAGACACGCTTGTCTTTGGTATCAATGGCTACTCAGATGCGAGTCATGCCAAGTTCCGCGACAAATATCAGTTCCCTTTTCCGCTCCTGGTGGATAAAGGCAAGCAGGTCTGCCGCGCTTACAAAACCAACGGACTCCTGATGGTCACCCGCACCGTCTACCTCATCGGCAAAGACGGCACGATTCGCTTCGCCAAGCGCGGCATGCCCTCGCCGAGTGAAGTGCTGACCGCAGCTCAATAGCGAAAAAGCCACCAGGTCGCGTAGAAAAATACCGGCGCCGAAACGCACAGCGAATCCACGCGGTCGAGCATGCCGCCATGACCCGCGATCAGCCGGCCCCAATCCTTAAGCCCCCGTTGGCGCTTCATGGCCGACATCAGCACGCCGCCGAGAAACCCGGACACCGCCACCAGCAACGCCATCCCGGCTGCCTGCCAGCGCGTGAATGGAGTGATCGGCGCCAGCAGCATTCCCAATGCAGTGGCGCTCAACACACCGCCCACCAGCCCTTCCACGGTCTTCGATGGCGATATCGCCGGCATCAAAAAATGTCGCCCGATGAGCTTTCCCCACACATACTGCAGCACATCACTTGACTGCGCAATCGTCACCAGGAAGGCCATCAGCAGCGGTGCGCGGCCCTCATAGCCTGGAATCGCCACCAGCAGCAGCGCCGGAATATGCGACAGGCAAAACACGCACAGCATCAGTCCCCGTTTCAATGCGCCACGAGTCACCAGTGCCAGCAAACAGCACACCGGGATCCACAAGGCAAACAGGTCAAAACGTCCCAGCCAGATGAGGAGGTATTGTACCGGCACTGCCACGAACAGGCACAGCCACCGCTCCACGCGCGGCACCGTGCCGCTCAGCATCTCATGCAACGCAACCATAGAGATGCACGCAAACATCACGAGCAGCGCAACCGGCCCTGCCAGTAGGGCGCCGCCGCCGACTGCGATCAGCACCCACCACGCGCGGATGCGTGCATTCAGGTTTGCGATCGTGGAACTTTGCGGCTGCCTCCATCGCAGCCATTGGCCAATCCCGCTCGCAAGCGAAACCGCTGCCAACAGGCCTCCGACAATCCAACAGGCTTCGCGTGATGGCATGGTCAATCCCCGCGCAACCGCTCCATCGCGGTTCGAACCGCAGCCAGAAACTCATCCTGCGTCTGCGACTCAGTAATCCGCAGCGGAGCCCCAAACGTAACCGGGCATCGACGCGGCAGCGGTATCGCGAAGCCCTTAGGCAGGCTGCGATGCGAGCCCTCGATCCAAACGGGAACGATATCGATGTGCGGAAACCACCGCGCCAGATGATAGATCCCCGGCTTCAACGGCTGCAAGCTCTGCCCTGAACCGCGCGTTCCTTCGGGAAAGAAAATCAGCGAATCGCCCTGCCGCAACGCTTCGGCTGCCGGCTCCAGCGGATTCTCCAGTCCCACGCGCCGCGCAACCAACACACCGCGAAACACCGCTCGAATCAGGTAGCTGCGCAGTGGGCCGGCATTCCAATACTCCTCCGAGGCCACCGGCCGCGTGTGCGGACGAAGCGGCGCGGGCAAGGCAGAGAGCAGCAACAACGCGTCGAGGTGACTGGTGTGATTCGCCACGTAAATGCACGGCGCCACGCAGCCGGCTGCGTTTCGGGGCCGCGCCAGCAGGCGCCCGGCGGCTACCAATAACCAGTTGAGGAACTCCGCGATCATGTCACCAAACGGCCCACGGCCAGAAGCATCAGCACAATCTCAATCACCACCGCGACCACCAACCCGCGCCACAGCCGCAATGCCCCGCGGCGGCGGTCTGCGATCGACCTCGGCTCTCCAGCTTTGCGCAGGCCCGCGGCATCGAGCCACGCGTCGAGTTCCTCAGCAGGATGCGAGGCGAGAAGTTCGAAGAAACGGCTGTCCATCTTAACCCGGATCGCCACATAGACGATCCCGCACCACACTAGTGCGGACGCCAGCTTCAGAGGCGTCGGTGTCGCCGTGGACAGCATCGAAACCAATGCAGCCACATGCCCGGCAAGCGCCAGGCCCGCGCCCGTGTCGAGTAGCGCCGCGGTCGCACGGCAATCGAATTCTGCGCCAGTTTCAACAAGCATTTTGAGTCGGGTGTGCCACGCAAAAGTGGGGCAGATTGGAAATCTGCGCGGCGATTGCCAATCGCCGCATCTTGGCTGTAGAGCGGCAGGCAGGCCGATTATCAATCGGCCGCAGGTAGGCTACCTGCCCCACGATTAACTGGCATGCTCCAGTACTAACGTCCATCCCCTACATCCTTGCACATTCGTTCCGCTGCCCATTGCTCGAGCCGCAGCCTGTACTTCTCCCCCACCACCACCTGCGGACGCGCCCGTCGCACCTGCGACACAGCGTCGTTGGCATCGCGCGCATGACCTGCCGCAATCATCCAAGCCGCCGCTGTAATCGCACTGCGCGAATAACCCAACGCACAGCACACCAGCGTCGGCCTGCGCTCAGCCAGTCCCTCAATGGCGCGGACGGCTTCGTCCAACTGGTCCAAGGTAGGCGGCATCAAATCAAGCATCTCAACATGCGCCTCGCCGCGAACGCTAAGTTCAGGCGCCAGCGTGACTAACGATTTCATCCCTTTACGATCGGCTGCCGAAGGCGCACGTCCCATCCAAACTTCTCCGGCCAGGTGATTCTTCGGCGCTTCACCCCGTGTCCACAACCGCGAATTCACCCAAGCGGCGAGTGTGTAGGGCAGCATAAGCCAGCGAACAGGCGGAACCGCCTGTTCCACCCGTGTGGTGGGACAGGCGGTTTTGCCTGTCCTTGCGCCCAGCCAAGCCGCGTCCCCAGTCCAATACGCTGCCGCAACCATCGACAATGCGAACCCCGGCCAAAGCAGCAACCACCCAAACCCACGCAAGGCAAACGCCCCCACCGTGCAGGCAATCGACCCAACCAGATAATACGAAGCCAGCTTCCACTGCTGCTCCGCCACCCGTCTCTCCGGCAGCGCCGCCAACACCAGCACCCCGGCCCAAGCCCCCATCGGCAGATCGATAAACTGATGCTGATAAGTAGTCAGCGTCGAAACCGCCACCAGCACGAACCAACCCGAAAGCGCCATCCGCAGCCAGCCCGTCGTATGCGCACGGAATCGAGTCCACAAAATCACAGCCAGCGCGACATGTAAAGACGGCGCCTGATTATAAGGTTGATCGAACCGGTACAGCGCAGCAAACATCTCGCCATCCCAACCTCCGAACGCAGGCCGCTCCCACGTGCAGCGCATCGGGAAAGCCAGAAAACATGCGATCGCAAACACCTGGATCGCGATCAGCCGCTTACCGTGCAAATCCAGTTCCTCACGCGCGCCGCAGATCCCGAGCGAGATCCCGTACAGCAGATCCGAAGACCAGTACGGCAGAATGGTCCAGCTGAGAAACGGGATCTGGCGCTCCCACGGAAACCGCACCACCGCCAAGTCCGCGCGCCGGCCGGCTGCGGCATTGGCAAAGTTGTACGTCAGAAAAAAGAACGGAGCCAGAAACAGAAGCCACGCCATCGCACGCGGCCACGGCCTGCTACTCATCCCCCCCGCTCCGCCACCGTCACCGTGAAAAGCCCCGCCGGATCGATCCGTTGCTCCACCTTGCGGAACCCAGCCAACCGCACCAGTTCGTCAAGCTCTTCCTGCGTGCGGCGGCGCATCACCCACGGCGCGCCCTCGCGATGGCTCGTCAGCGTGCGCGCTATGAACTCAATCTGCGGATGCCACGGCTGGCCGGTATAGATCAGGCAGCCCCCGGGCTCGATCGCAGCGGCCAGCCCGGCGAGGGTCTCGCGCAGTGGGGCATTCTCCGGAAACAGCTCGAACAGTCCAGACACAATCCCGATGGTCGGCTTCGGCTCAAGCTCCGCCAGCGACTCCCGATCGAAAGCGTCGCCCTGTTCGAACCTCGCAGGAATAGCCTTCGCCGCGATCAACTGGCGCCCCAACTCGACGTTCTGCGGATCGAAGTCGCGCAGCAGAATGTCCTCCGGCGGCGCCCCGCCGCACTGCGCGATGGCATCAAGCACATAGCGCCCATGACCGGCCGCCACATCCACGATCCGCGCAGAAAGTCCCCGTGCGCGGACTCGCACAATGGCCCGCCCGATCAACTCCCCAATCATCTGCTTGCGGACCCGTATGCCCGTCCACCCCGGTGAGTTCAAATAGAAGTAGTCGATCAGCGTCCCGAGCGGCGTGATGCCAGACGGCGTGTTGCGGTACACGTAATCGAGCGAACTTCCCGAATCATACCCGGTATCGCCGCCGAGCCGGATGCCATCGGAGAGCCGGCCCAACGTGCGCATGAATACCCTGGTGGCCGCGAACGAAATCGCCTTCAATGACAGCGCCGGCAGCGGGCGCATCAGTCCGTCATACTCTGCCTTGGTGACTCCGCCCTCGTCGGCGTGATCGAGGCTCGGCCGCGGCACGAACTGTCGCTGCAGGAAAGCGCGCACCTTGGCAATCGGGAGATGGCGGTCCTTCTCGCCGAGCGTATCGTGATAGAAGCCGTCGAAGCTCCAGATCTCTTTCTCCTGCGTGTCCAGCCGATCGAAGAATCGTCGCGGCACGTTGTTGTTGATCACCAAATCGGAACCGGATAGCAGGACCTGAGTCGGCACACGGATGGCGGCAGCATCGTCTACCAGCCTCGCGGCCATCTTATACAGGTCAAGCAGCACCCGCACCGAGATCTGCAGCTTCACCAGCGGATCGGTGTGATAGGACTTGATGCGTGCCGGGTCATGCGTGAGCGCACTCCCCTTGACATACGATTGCACCTGGAAATCGCCCATCAGCATGTGCCACAGGCCGAGGCCGAGGCGGGCGAAAGGCACGTACAGCTTCACATGAAATGCCGGCGCGGCCAGCACCATGCTGCGGATCCGCGGCGCGTAGTCGTGAACCCAGGCCGCCGCCATCACGGCTCCGATGCTCTGCGCGACCACCGAAATCGACTCTTCCGCGATCCCGAATTCGCCGCGGATGTGCCGCACGAACTCATCCAGGTCCTGGACGAAAGTGGCCATCGTCGTCGTGGCGCCCTGCTCGCCGCCGGAGCGGCCGTGCGCCCGGACATCCAAAGCAAAGAACGAGAATTCCGGCAGATCCAACTCGTCCAACACGTGTGCCATGCGCCCCGAGTGCTCATGGCCGCGATGGATCAGTACCACCGCCTGATCACCCGAGCCGCGCCAGTGACGGAAGAAGATCTTTACGCCGTCATGCGTCTGGAAGGAACACTCTTCGGGAACTCTCGCCACTACTGAACCAACCATTTGCACTCTACTAGTCTACGCCGTCCGCCGCACACGCTGAACAATCGTCGCCACACACAATAGAATCCACACCACCGGTGCAATCTCCATCCCCATCGTATTCACGGGCCATCCAAAAGCCAGCCAGACGCCCAGGAATCCCAAAGCAAACGCGCGGTCGCTTTTGCCAAACGGACCTTCATTGCGCCGCGCCCCGCCGGTGGCCATGCCCATTACCCCGGCCATCTCCGTGAGCGCCGCGAAGAAGATGGCCGCACACACCAGCAGCGGATTCCAACCGGGCAGCGTGGCGAACGGCAGCGTAAGCGCGGCATCAGAGACTACGTCCAACAGCTCGTTCAACACGGCTCCCAACTTCGATTGCTGGTCATGTTCGCGCGCCAGCATCCCATCCATCGCATTCAATGCCATGCGCAGAAACAGGAACACCGGCAGCAGAATCCAGCCACTGTGTTGCGCCGTAATCCAGCCGCCAAGCGCAACTGACGCGGCACCGGCGCCAACCGTGATCTGATTCGCAGTGATCCCAGCGCGCGCCAGCCCCCTAACAGCAGGGCGCAACAGCTGTTGAAAGCGCGGCTTGAGATCGTACAAAGTCGGCATGTGAACCAGACACAGTTGTACTAACATTAGATGTGCCTATGCAAACTATCTCCCGATTAGGTTATGCGTTCGCCATCGCCGCGTTCCTGAGGCCCATCTCCATGCCAGCACAAACTGACCTCCCTCCAGGCGACCCGCACCACGAAGGCCGCCAGGCTCTTCTCAAAATTCTGACCGCGGTGGAAGCCGCCATCAACGCGCAGGACATCGAGGGCATGATCGCCCAGATGAGCCCGGACTGCACCGTCACCTGGTGGAACGCCGAGATCTCACGCGGCCATGACCAGATCCGCGCCTACTATCGCAAGATGGTCAAGGACGACGGCCGCCTCATCACCAAATACACCACCAAGGCTAAGATAGGTGACCACGCCCGCTTCCTTGGCTCCGGCGCTGACGTTGCGCTGGCCGAAGGCAGCATGGAGGACGAGTTCTTCCCCGTCACCCGAGGCACGTTCAAGCTCGATTCGCGCTGGAGCGCTGCCGTTGCGAAAAATGCAGCAGGCGAGTGGAAGATCGTCAACCTGCACCTTTCGTCGAACATCTTCACCAACTCGCTGATGGCGGAAGTGACGCGCATGATCTGGATCGCCGCCCTCGCGGCCCTGTTGATCGGCGCGGCAGCCGGCTGGTTCTTCGGTCGGCGTTCGGCACGCTAGCACCTTACAGAACGTGTGAAATACTTGAAATTGGACAGGCGGTTTCGCCCAATGCCGCATAGTTTTCGCAATTTCGTAGCGCACGCATTTTGCGTGCCGCTTCGACATTCCTGTCGAGGTCTGGCGCAGTGTTGAAAACAAAACGTCGAGACGAATCTCCGAACTCCTGATGTCGCCGGGGAATTCAGCCTGAGTGTGGAAAATGACTTGAGCCAATCCTGGCCTAAGCTATGGTTGCGCGCGAGCCGGGCGCGGCGTGAAACTGAACCATGCCGCAACTACAATTGCCTCTGTTTCCGGAGGGTGTGACTTCGATAACCGAAGACCTGGCGTTCCGTAAAGAGAATCATCAGGTGGTGTATTTGCACG
>Ga0118677_10002393_pt1 | contig 37847 bp, 29 predicted proteins | sample AliMusrvi5mmetaG_FD_86154 | JGI IMG/M metagenome (GOLD analysis project Ga0118677, IMG submission 86154) | reverse complement strand
TTTTCAATTGAACGCTTACGCGCTAGATTAAAGTCCCCTGCCCAACCCAAAGCAACGCACACGCCACCGCTTGCCAACTCTTCAATCTGACCACCAGAAGTAAACCGTTTAATATCAGGCCTCACTTTCTTTAGCATTTCAAACGTAGCGTTGTAATCGGCCACATCACTGCTAAATGGGCTCTTATGTAAATAATTGAGTGCTACTGGAAATACCTCTGATGGGGTATCTAATAAAGTTATGCCACAAGACTTCAGTTTAGACGTGTATTTAGGATCAAACACTAAATCCCAAGCATTGGCTGGGATCGGGGTGTTGCCTAGCGCCTTTTTAACCTTATCCACATTAATACCCACGGTGGTGTAACTCCACATCCAATCAACCAAATAGGCATTGCCAGGATCAAGTTTCGCCAACTGTGCAAGTAGATTAGGGTCTAAATTATTCCAATTTGTGAGCTTAGTTTTATCCAGCTTTTGTAATAGGCCGCCCTCAATTTGAAGTTTGGCCCAGTTAGAGCCAGGCACTACAATATCGTAACCAGTTCTTTGGGCGACCAATTTGGCGTGCAGAATTTCATTGGTGTCAAAAACGTCATAACGGACCTTGATACCCGTTTCTTTTTCAAAATTGGAAATAGTGTCGGTACCGATGTAATCAGACCAGTTATAAATATTGAGGATTTTTTCTTCTGCAGCACTCGCAGTCAGGCTGATAAAAAAAACACTACCCACCAACGTAAATATTAAAGCCAAATTTTTAATCACACTCAACTTCATATAGCCGATTCCAAAAAGATAGCCTAGGCCCTCTCAACGTGAGGCTTTGCTATGTAAGAACCACATGATAAAAGAGGCGTTGGCTTATGTAAAGAATCCTACTCTAAGCAAGTGCTCAAAGAAAATGTTTGCGTGTAACAGAAACTAGGCCATGTAATGATAGCTAATGCCAGTTTTAAAATATAAAATCGCATCCTTGCAACTGATTTGCAAGCGCAAACCTGCACCATTGCTTTAATTATTGATAAATCCCGAATGCTAAACACCCTCAACGCGCCACAGCGTGAAGCCGTGAAATACCTAGATGGTCCTTTGTTGGTACTGGCAGGCGCTGGTAGTGGCAAAACTCGGGTCATTACACAAAAAATTAACTACCTCATTACCGAGGCGGGTTACTCGCCTAAGGAAATTGCGGCAATTACCTTTACCAATAAAGCCGCACGGGAGATGCAAGAACGTGTTGGTAAGTTAATGCAGGGAACAAGCACTAAAGGTTTGACGATTGCCACCTTTCACTCTCTCGGGCTACAAATGTTACGCGCGGAAGCGACGCTATTGGGCTATAAGCCACAATTCTCGATTCTCGATTCATCTGACAGCTTTAAGATTGTAGGCGATATATTAGTCACCACTGACAAACAACTCTTACGCAAAACCCAATGGCAGATTTCGGCTTGGAAAAGCGCTTTTATCAGCCCTGACCAAGCTAAAGCACAAGCCGATGAAGAGTTGACCCATGCAGCAGCAAGGGTGTATAGCCTATATCAACAAACGCTGCGCGCCTACCAAGCAGTGGATTTTGATGACCTCATCAAATTACCTGTTGAGCTATTTGAGCAGCATGAAGTGGCCCTAAATAAATGGCAACGCAAACTACAGTATTTGCTAGTCGATGAATACCAAGATACCAATGCCTGCCAATACAAGCTCATTAAAATGCTCACTGGTGTACGTGGCCAATTTACTGCGGTGGGTGATGATGACCAGGCCATCTACGGTTGGCGTGGGGCCGATGTGGAAAACCTGCATCAACTCACCACAGATTTCAGCAAACTTAAAGTGATTAAACTGGAGCAAAACTACCGCTCTACCGTGCGTATTTTGCGTGCCGCCAACCAAGTGATTAGCAACAATCCAAAACTGTTTGAAAAGAAATTATGGAGCGATCTTGGCACGGGTGATTTAATTCAAGTCTCTGCTGCCATGAGCGAAGAAGCTGAGGCAGAATCAGTCATTATGAAGCTACAAGCACATAAATTTGAAAACAGAACTAAGTTTTTGGACTACGCTGTGCTCTACCGAGGTAACCACCAAGCCCGTATCTTCGAGCAGCAATTGCGCAACCATAAGATTCCGTACACCGTATCTGGAGGGCAATCCTTTTTTGATAAGCCGGAGATTAAAGACCTAATTAGCTATTTGCGCTTAATTGCCAATGAAGACGATGATCCTGCATTCATTCGCGCTGCCACCACGCCGAAAAAAGGGATTGGTAATACTACATTAGAGCGTTTGGGTGAATTTGCTAGCGCACACAAAATTTCATTATTTGCGGCCTCTTTTGAAGGTGACTTTCAAGCGGACATCGGTAATAAACAGTTAGAAGATTTGCTCAATTTTTGTCAATATATTAACAAGTTACAACACCGCGCTGTGCGTGACCCCGCTGGTGAAGTTCTAAATGACTTACTGAATAACATCCAATATGAAGCCTTTTTGTACGACTCCGAAGAACCGCGTGCGGCAGAAAGTAAATGGGGCAATGTACTAGATTTTATAGGCTGGCTCACCAAAAAGGGGGAAGCCAACACTGATTTTGGTAACGAATCTGCAGGTAAAAACCTGCTCGAACTGACCCAAATGGTATCACTCATGAGTATGCTTGAAGGGCGTGAAGATGGCGAACCAGATGCCGTCAAACTTTCCACCTTGCATGCGGCCAAAGGTTTGGAGTTCGGCCATGTATTTTTAATCGGATGCGAGGAAGGCATATTGCCCCACCGCGAAAGTATAGATAACGACCAAATTGAAGAGGAACGCCGCCTGATGTATGTAGGCATTACTCGGGCGCAAAAAACCCTCAATATTTCTTGGTGCAAAAAACGTAAACGCGCAGGTGAAATTCAAATGTGCGAGCCTAGTCGATTTATTTCAGAGTTGCCTAAAGATGATGTACGTCATTTCGGCAATCCGTTTAATGACCCTGAGATTAGCAAAGATTTTGGTAAGTCTAAAATGGCTAATATTAAAGCCATGTTAGCGAATAAGTGAGTAAAAATTTACCTATACAGCACCATATGTTGTATAACGATCACAAATTAATTAAGACGAACCCATGCCCTACATTACCCTAGATAACGCTTCCTTAGCTTTTGGACATCATGCCCTGCTCGACCACGCCTCTTTCCAGCTTGACGCCGGTGAGCGTGTTGGTTTAATTGGCCGTAACGGTGCTGGTAAATCCAGCTTATTGAAAGCCATTGCTGGTGTGATTAAATTAGATGAAGGTAGTGTCTGGCGTGCGCCGAATGCGCGCGTGGTCTACGTACCACAAGAGCCAGAACTTGACACTACGCATACCGTATTTGAAGCGGTAGCTGAAGGCTTGGGCGGACTGCAACAAACCATTATTGACTACCACCAAGTGACGCACGACATGGGCATGCCAGATGCCGATATTGAAACCTTGATGGATAAAATGCAAACCCTGCAACACGATTTGGATACACAAAATGGCTGGGCAGCCCAATCGCGGGTTGAAACGGTCTTAAGCCGATTAAAGCTGGATGCTGATGCATTGGTATCGACCTTATCTGGTGGCTGGCGCAAACGCGTGGCATTAGGTCGCGCCCTAGTAGCCGAACCCGAAGTGCTCTTATTAGATGAGCCAACCAACCACTTAGATTTAAGTGCAATTGAATGGCTAGAAGATATGTTGCTAGGATTTAATGGTTGCATACTGTTTATTACCCATGACCGACGCTTTTTGGATAAATTAGCCACCCGTATCACTGAACTAGACCGCGGCATATTGACGGACTTTGTCGGCAACTTTACAGCCTATCAAATTAAGAAAGAGGAATTGGCAGCGATAGAAGAAACCCACGCCGCTAAATTCGATAAGTTTTTAGCCCAAGAAGAAGTATGGATACGTCAAGGCATTAAGGCACGCCGCACCCGTAATGAAGGCCGAGTGAGACGCCTAGAAGCCTTGCGCTTAGACCGCGCAGCGCGACGTGAGCGTCAAGGTAGCGTGAAGCTCAATCTAGATAGTGGTGAACGTAGCGGTAAGCTGGTAGCTGAGTTAGAGAATGTGGTTAAAGGTTACGGCGGTAAAATACTGATTAATGGGTTTAGCACACGCATTTTACGTGGCGATAAAATCGGTTTACTCGGCCCTAACGGTATTGGTAAAACAACACTACTGAAACTGATATTAGGCGATATTGAAGCTGATAGCGGAGATATACAACGTGGCACTAAAATCAATGTGGCCTACTTCGACCAAATGCGCGAGCAATTGGATGAGGAAGCTACCTTGGTTGACACCATTAGTCCCGGTTCAGATTTTGTTGAAATTGGCAATGAACGCAAGCATGTGATCAGTTATTTGGAGGACTTTTTATTCCCACCACAACGTTCACGCTCTCCAGTTAAATCTTTATCTGGCGGCGAGCGTAACCGCTTGTTATTAGCGCGCTTATTTGCGCGTCCAGCGAATGTCTTGGTACTGGATGAACCAACTAATGACTTGGATATTGACACCTTGGAGTTGCTGGAAAGTTTGTTGCAAGAATTTGAAGGCACCCTTTTCTTGGTCAGTCATGATCGAGCGTTTTTGGAAAACACGGTCACGCAAGTGATTGCGTTTGAAGGTAATGGCGTACTGACTGAATTTGGCGGCGGCTATGATGACTGGAACCGCTACACCCAACAACGCCTACAAGATGGTCGCAGTGCTGAGAAAAAAGTAGCGGACGCTGCGCAGGCCAATAAAGCTAAAGTAGCGCCAGTGCCATCTAAAACAACCACAAAACTCAGCTTTAAAGAGCAAAAAGAATTAGATGGCATTCCAGCGCAAATTGAGCAGTTAGAAGCTGAACAAGTCACGATTAACGAGCAGTTAGCTGATAGCAGCTTATATCAATCTGATGATAAGGCGTCGAATGTGCAGGTAAAAAAACTGCAGGCACGCTTAGCCACTATTGAAACATTGCTTGAAAGTTTACTTGCGCGCTGGGAAGAGCTAGACGCAATTAAACTAACATAATAGATATACCTATGCGTAATGCATTGATGAATATTAAAGAAAACATACCAAGCCCTTGGCAACATGCAATCCCAGCGTTACAAGTGATTGCTACTGAGGTCTCAGAGCAGTTATTGAGTGAGGAGGATGTTAGACCGACACGTGGTCTATGGTATCAAGCTCTGCGTAGCTTAAGTCCCAATCAAGTTAATGTCGTCATTTTAGGACAAGACCCATATCATGGTGAAGACAATGGCATACAACAAGCGCATGGCTTAGCTTTTTCAGTACCAGATGGCGTGCGACCACCTCCTTCACTGAAAAACATATTAATCGAACTGCAATCAGATACAGGTCGTGCCGCCTCAATTACTGGCAATCTTAACCAATGGACACAACAAGGCGTGCTGTTATTAAATGCCTCTCTCACCACTCGCGGAGGCGTTGCAGGGGCACATAAAAAACTATGGGCACGTTTTGCCTTCACCTTACTCAGCTATTTGGGTAAGCAAACACGTCCTATAGTTTTTATCTTATGGGGTGCCGATGCCCAAAAGTACAAATCACTGATTGCGCCACAACACATCATAATAGAATCTGTACACCCATCACCACTCTCTAGTTATCGCGGATTCTTTGGTAGCAAACCATTTAGCCAGTGTAATGCTGCGCTAGTCAACTTAGGTAGACTCCCTATTGATTGGTAAAGGTTAGAGAAACTCATTGCTGACTCACCTTTAGTTTTAGCCTTTGCAAAGCACTGAGCTTAGCAACTGCCGTCTGATCTTCAACTTATTGACCATCGCCATGAAAATATAGATTTTAATTATTAGAAATTTATATTGATATATGATAAAAAGGATTAATTTATTACCAAAGTGGTAATTTTAACAACATAGAGAATAAAAAATGAATATCGTTAACAAAATGCATGCGCTAGAGCTGGTAAATAGAGTAAGTATTGATCAGTAATGGCGCAAAAAGCATGCTCGATGTATTTGACGTCATGATAAAATCAGTAATGGATGAACCTAGCAATCAGTACCCTGCACTAGATCACCGCCAAGTAATTCGTTTTTTCCGGACAAGCATTCCCAGCTTTGCCTGCGAGCCCGGTTGCCACGACTGCTGTGGCCCCGTAACAGCCTCCTCCGAGGAAGTCTCTAGGCTACCGCAAAAAAATGAAGCTGCCCACGTAGAAGCCCTCGCCAATTACAACTGTGTTTACCTTGGTATGAATGGATGCCAAGTCTATGAAGAGCGACCATTGATTTGCCGCCTATTTGGCACCACCCCGCGCTTACTATGCCCAAAAGGTAAAGCGCCGGCCGTCATGATTAATGTGGAAATTGAAGCCGATATACATCGCTTTATGGCAGATACACGGCAAGTCTTGCTCTAACAGTTAGACGTAGGCTTACACGCTCAACGCAATCCTCACATACCGTTATAAGCCGGACCACTTCCGCCCTCAGGTGGAACCCAAATAATATTCTGCGTCACATCTTTGATATCACAAGTTTTACAGTGTATGCAATTTTGCGCATTGATTTGAAGTGCCGGCGCACCTGAAATCTGCACAATCTCATAAACCCCTGCAGGACAATAACGCTGCTCCGGTGCATCATAGATCGCTAAATTAACGCGTACAGGCATGGTGACATCTTGCAACTGTAAATGACAAGGCTGATTAGCCTCATGCGCAATACTGCTAAGACTGATTGAATTTAACTTATCAAAGCTGTAAACACCATCAGGCTTAGGATAGTTAATTTTTGGCATATCCTTAGCGGGGCGCAAGCACGCATGGTCAGCTAATTGGTGATGCAAAGTCCATGGCAAATGAATCTTCGCCGCAATCAGCCACATTTCTATGCCCCCAAGCAACATGCCACCCCACGTACCAAATTTAGACAGCATGGGTTTAATATTGCGTACACCGTATAAATCCTGCCATAGCCATGAAGCACGCAATGCACTTGGATAATCATGTAACAACTTATGCTCAGATTGCTGACCCAGCGCAGCAAACGCAGCTTCCGCAGCCAACATGCCTGACTTCATGGCATTGTGACTGCCTTTAATGCGCGGTAAATTAACCATGCCAGCGCTACAACCAATAAAAGCCCCGCCTGGAAAAATTAACTCCGGCCAGGCTTGCAGGCCACCCTCATTAATAGCCCGTGCACCGTAACTTAAACGCTTACCACCCTTAAGCAAGGCTTGCATCGAGGCGTGAGTTTTAAAACGTTGAAACTCATCAAACGGCGATAGATGTGGATTAGCATAGTCCAAATGCACCACAAAACCCACAGAGACTAAATGATCTGCAGCATGATAAACAAAAGAACCACCGCCAGTATCCCCGTCAAGTGGCCACCCTAGGCTATGCTGCACCAATCCTGGTTGATGCTGTGTGGCCGGGATCCGCCATATTTCTTTAAAACCCAAACCGTATTTTTGCGCCGAAGAATTTTTACGTAAATCAAAATGTTGTTCCAGTTCACGCGTCAATGATCCGCGTGCGCCTTCAGCTATCAGTGTATATTCAGCTCTAATCTCAATGCCAGCCGTAAACTGCGGGCCAGGCTCACCTTTAGCATCGCGCCCCATATCCCCAGTAATCACGCCTACCAGTTGTTGCTGCTCATTATATAAACCCTGCTGCGCAGCAAAACCAGCGTAGATTTCCACACCTAATGATTCTGCCCGGTCACCCAACCATTGACATAGCGCGCCTAAACTAATTATGTAGTTGCCCGCATTGCTCATTAACGGCGGCAATAGCCAGTGCGGAATCTTCCAAGACCAAGTTTTTCCAAACAAGCTAAATTGATCTTGTGTCACCGGAGTATTAAGCGGTGCACCTAGTGCGCGCCAATCAGGAATCAGCTCTTGCAAAGCAATTGGGTCAAACACAGCACCGGAGAGGATATGCCCGCCAACGGCTGCACCCTTTTCCAGCACACAGACACTAAGCTCACGACCGCCATCTAAAGCCAATTGCTTTAAGCGTATCGATGCAGCTAGCCCTGCAGGACCAGCACCGATGATTAAAATATCGTAGCGCATTACATCACGTTGCATATTATTCCTTTAGGCAATTTCTGGAAGGCTTACCAAATCACTACGTGCCACACCAACGGTCATCTGTTGGCACAAAGCTATAAATTCGCGAATGCCTGTAGTTTGGTATTTTTGCTTATGCCACACGATGTAAAAGAAGCGGCTTAAATCAAGCTGTGGTGTTGCTAAGGGAACTAGACTGCCACGCCTAAAAGCATCTTTGAGTGCCAAGCGCGAAATACAACCGACTCCTAGCCCTGACTCAACCGCACGCTTAATCGCCTCGGTATGCTCAAGCTCAAGCCTAATGCTCAGTTGCGCATGGTTATTATGAAAAGCTCTATCAAAAGTCTCCCGCGTACCCGAGCCTTTTTCCCGCAGTATCCACGCCTGTTGCAGTAACTGCTCCATACTCACTTGCTTAAGCTTGGCCAAGGGATGATCTGGTGCAGCAAAAACAACTAGCTCATCTGCAATCCACTGCTGAACTTCTAGATCAGGATGGTGGCAATCCCCCTCAATCAGACCTAGATCCAATTCATGGTTAGCAATTTTATGCACGATGGTACTGGTGTTATGCACTTGCAGCTGGATTCGGCTTTCAGCATGCTCTTGTAAAAATCGAGTGACAATAATGGTCGCCAAGTAATTACCTACCGTTAAAGTAGCACCAACCTTCATATGACCAAAACCAGCATGGCCTTGCAATAGCGCCTCAATTTCATGGGCTCGATCGAGCAATTCTACCGCGCGTGGCAATAGCTGTTGACCAGTTTCATTAATCCGCAAGGTTTTGCCGATACGATCAAATAGTTGTAAATTAAATTGACGCTCAAACTCTCCGAGCGCAGTACTGGTGGCTGATTGCGACAAAGATAGCGCTTCGGCTGCACGAGAGACGCTTTGCTCACGGCTCACGGCTACAAATATCTCTAGTTGTCTTAAGCTATATTTCATATCTTTAAGTAATCTATTTAATTTATATATCTATATTATAGATATATGTAATCATTACAATTCATTTAACAAATATTATACCTGTCTATATAATGCACAGCAATTGCAAAGGATAGACTGATGAAAATACTGGTCGCGGTTAAACGCGTGGTGGATTACAACGTAAAAGTGCGCATCAACGCTGACGCGTCAGATGTAGCAACTGATGGAGTCAAAATGGGCATCAACCCTTTTGATGAAAACGCTATTGAAGCCGCTCTGCAACTTAAAGAACAAGGAAAAGTCAGCGAAATAATCGCAGTATCGCTTGGCACTAACGCCAATCAGGACGTACTTCGCCATGCGCTTGCCATGGGTGCTGATCGCGCAATTTTAGTGGAAACTGATAGCAAACTACAACCACTGGCGGTAGCCAAGTTATTACAAGTCATCGTTGCGCAGGAACAACCTGGTTTGATATTGCTCGGCAAACAGGCCATCGATGATGACGCTGGTCAGGCTGGACAAATGTTGGCTGCATTGCTGAATTACCCGCAAGCAACCTTCGCCTCCCACTTACAACTCGAGAATAACGAGTTACTTGTCACGCGTGAAGTTGATGGTGGCACCGAAACACTGGCGCTGAATTTGCCAGCCGTGGTCACAGCAGATTTACGCTTAAATGACCCACGTTTTGTAAAACTGCCTAACTTAATGATGGCGCGCAAAAAACAGATTACGACCCTCAATGCAGCAGAACTTGGTATAGATACGGCATCACGTCTAACCTTAATTAAAGTGGCCGAACCTGAAGCCAGGAAAGCCGGCATGATGGTTACTAGTGTAGAGCAGTTACTGCGTCAATTGCGCGACCATGAAGGAATCAATCTATGAACGTACTAGTACTAGCCGAACACGACGGCCAACATTTAAACCCCATTACCCTGCAGGCCATCACTGCCGCGCAGTTTTGGCAAGCCCCTGTACACGTTCTGGTCGCAGGCAATGCGTTAGACAGTCTTCTTGATAGCTTGAGCGATATCAGCGGCGTAGCTAAAGTAATTAGGGCAGAAGCCTCTCATCTAGCAACCCCGCTGGCCGAAGATATCGCAAATTTAATCGTGAGCATAAGCACTGACTATCGAGTGATCTTAGCAGCTCATAGCTCATTTAGCCGGAATGCCTTGCCGCGCGTAGCTGCACTTCTAGATGTCGCCATGATTTCAGATGCACTAGAGATTAAAGCCGATCAAACTTATGTGCGCTCAATTTATGCTGGCAACATACTGACACATATCCAAAGCCAGGATACACGACAAGTCCTAACTGTTCATAGTAGCCATTACATTGCAGCCAGCACCCATGGTGGCAAAGCTCAAGTCTCTAGCATCTCAGTGCCAGAAGCTTTTCACAAAACACGTTGGATTTCTACCAAAAAAGCCCAGTCAGATCGCCCCGCTTTGAGCAGTGCAAAAGTAGTAGTGTCTGGCGGAAGATCACTAGGCAGCGCCGAAAATTTCGAACAAATACTGTCGCCATTAGCAGCTAAACTTAATGCAGCCATGGGCGCTACCCGTGCTGCAGTAGATGCTGGCTATGCGCCAAATGATCTGCAAGTTGGGCAAACCGGCATCGTGGTCGCACCCGAGCTTTATATCGCAGTTGGTATATCTGGCGCTGTACAGCATACCTACGGCATGAAAGACAGTCGCATTGTAGTAGCCATTAACCAAGACCCTGACGCCCCTATTTTTCAGGTGGCTGACTATGGCTTGGTGGCTGATCTATTTACCGCTATTCCCGCCATTACAGCGGCTATTCAATAACTAATCGAAAAAAAATGAGCAAATATTCAACCGAAACCGTACTTAGCGTACACCACTGGAACGACAACCTATTTAGCTTTAAAACCACTAGGGATGCTGGCTTACGCTTTGAAAATGGCCAGTTTGTCATGATAGGGCTAGAGGTTGATGGCCGCCCACTCACGCGCGCGTACAGCATCGCTAGTCCAAATTATGAAGAGCATCTGGAGTTTTTTAGCATTAAGGTGCCAAATGGCCCACTCACTTCACGTCTACAACACTTAAAAGTGGGAGACAATTTATTGGTCAGCCGCAAGCCAACTGGCACTTTGGTGATTGCTGATTTAAAACCCGCCAAAAATCTTTATTTACTGAGCACTGGCACTGGTTTAGCACCATTTATAAGCTTGATTCAGGATATTGACGTCTATGATAAATTTGAAAAAGTCATATTAATTCACGGCGTACGCTACACCAGTGAATTGGCTTACGCTGACTTTATTGAAAAAACTTTACCCAATAATGAGTTTTTCGGTGAAGAAGTAATGCAAAAACTGATTTACTACCCAACTGTCACCCGCGAACCCTTTCGCAATCAAGGCCGACTTACTGACCTTATTAACTCTGGCAAGTTGTTTGACGATATCGGCTTGCCATCACTAAGCCCAGAAAATGACAGAGCCATGATTTGCGGAAGCCCGCAAATGCTTAAAGACACTGAGAACCTACTCGATAGCAGAGGCTTTATCGTATCACCACGTATTGGTGACCCAGGTGATTATGTGATTGAGCGTGCCTTTGTTGAGAAATAACGTTAAACAATTGTGCGTTGACATTCTCCCTGTCCTTAAGGGCAGGGATTCATACGGATCTAGGCAGCTAAAAGCTGCCTAGTATCTTCTGTAGATTCCTGGGCCGACGAACCAACATAATTCGTAGTATCTCCACAGGCTAACCGGGCAAGTCCTGCCCTTCGTATATTGATCGCACCAACCAAGTCGGCATGTTCCGCAAAGCCACAATCCATGCACACGAAGTGTGCTTGTGTCTTGCGGTTATCCTTCGCCGTATGCCCACAACACGGGCATTCTTGACTGGTGTATTGCGGTGGAACCGCATCTAACCAACCACCGTTCCAAGATTGTTTGTATTCCAGCTGACGCCGGAATTCACTCCAACCTTGGTCCAGGATGGACCGATTCAGTCCGGCCTTTTGGCGGACTTTACGGCCTGGCTTAGCGGCGGTGCCCTTTGCGGATTTACTCATGTTAGCGACTTTCAGATCTTCTACGAATATCATGGCGTGGTTTTTGCTGATAGCAGTTGAAGTCTTGTGGAGAAAGTCCCTTCGCATGTTCGCAATACGGGCGTGCGTTTTACTTACTTTTTGTCTGGCCTTTTGCCAGTTCTTACTGAACTTCACCTTGCGTGACATTGACCGCTGATAACGGGCAAGCTTCACTTGGTGTTGCTTGAAGCTATTAACAGGCACGATGAAAGTGCCATCGCTTAAGGTAGCGAAGCGGGCAATACCCACATCAATACCCACTGCAGTGGTTGCGGTTGGAAGTGGCTGTGCCACTTCTTGTTCGGTTTGCATGGATGCAAACCATTGACCGTTAGTGCAACTAACGGTGATGTTCTTGATGGTGCCTACTACAGTACGGCTGTTGCGGTAGCGAATCCAACCAAGCTTCGGCAAGAACACGCGGTTGTTGTGTGGTTCAAGCTTGAAACCTTGTGGAAATCTGAAACTATCACCGGACTTACCTTTCTTTTTGAACTTCGGAAAGTCGGCACGTCCTGCGAAGAAGCTCGTATAGGCAAAGGCAAGATCGGTAGTGACTTGCTGCAAGGTTTGCGACGGAGACTGTTTTAAGAAAGAAAAAGTCTCCTTCATGGCAGGTAACCAGTAGGTCATAGCCATGGCGCCGGCAAACTTCTCGCCGGCTTCATGGTTAGCTTGTTGCTGTGCAAAAGCTAAGTTCCAAACCTTACGGGCATTGCCAGCGTAGCGACGCATGTCGCGTTGCTGGGCACCGTTAGGAATTAGCTGAAATTTGAAGGCTTTTCTTATTAGCATCGTACTATAGTATAGCAACCAAATATGACTTAAAGCCCTATTCCATGCGCCTTTCCGTGCTTTTATTTGATTAGTTTTTAAGACAAAGGATGCCTTTGGCATCCGTGCTATCCATCTTCGACCTAAAGGACGGAGCTTTTCGCACTAATCTGGTAAAAATATCTTTACCTATGTCATACTTCACTTTATCTGAAATTTTACCTAAGCTGACAGGTGTTTGTTTTTCATAGAATGATGCAAGTTGCTCTATCTCCATGTCTGAAAGTCTTGATGAGATTCCCCACATAAACCGTTTAGCATTCTCTTCTGAACGGGACTTATCTCGAAATGCTTTCATTTGCGCAACAAAATAAGGGGTTGGTTGCCCTGCCAGTTGAGGGAACAATTCATTAGTCAAGGCGTTAGTTCTGGAAAGCTTGTGTGGCACGCAGCGCAATCCATCCCCGTTTGCCTCGCAAATGAAGGAACGGCAAAACTAGTCATCGGTGAAAAAGTGATTACGACCGCAACTAAGAATAGAAATTTTCTTAAAGTTTTTATCATTTTATAAAACTCTTGTAATTTTAAGGTATAGCTAATATTGTCAATTTACATAAAATTTGTAAGCTAACGTTTGATTTACATCAATCTTTAATACTTATGGATAAAAAATAAGTATTATTCGTCTTAGTTTTTAAGATAAATTAACTACTGTCTTTTATTTAAATGGTCTACATGGCCTCCTATAAAATAGCTATTTAAAAGGCAAATGCCTACAATGAATATCAGATGGTTTTAATAATTTTAGAGTCAATACAAGACTGTTATGTAGTATTAAAGGAGATTTTATGCGTGATGAAAAAAAAGAGGTATGGCTGAATTATCTAGCATTAACAACAGTAATATTTGCTGTTTGTGCAACACTCTCTACTTTCAAGGGTGGCGGTTTCTCTACTAGGTCAGTAATATCACAAGCGCAAGCTTCAGACGAATGGGCTTACTTTCAGGCTAAGGGTATTAAATCCTATATCTACCAAGTACAAGTAGAAAAATTAGAACTAGATTTAATTGAGCTGCAACAAGGTTCAAACCAAAAACTTGCATCTACATATGCCGAAAAAATTGCAGACTACAAAAGAAAAATTGAGAAGTATGAAAAAGAAAAAACAGAGGCTCAAGTTAAAGCAAAACAGCTTGAAAGTGTAAGAGATGAAGCTCAAATCCACTCTAAAGCCTTTGGCATGGCAGTTATTTATCTACAAATTGCAATTCTCTTATCCTCAATAGCAGGTTTGTTGAAAAAGAAAGTTGTATGGTTAGCAGGCACTTTGGCGGGATTAGTGGGTATGATTTATTTTGCTGATGGTTTTCTCGTATTTTTATAGACAATAAATTGAGTTGTAACTAAGCAGAAATCTTCCAAGAAAAAAGGGCTGGAATAAATTCCAACCCTTTTTCATGTCAAACCATTTGGGTGAACCACTTAATAACTCGCATACAATGTAAACTTAAGCCTTTCTGTTTGCGCTTAATTGCTTAAACTTCTCTTTAAACAAAATTTTAAAATCATCTACATAACTAAATACTGCGGGTATTACTAATAAACTTAAGAAAGTAGACGTCATCAAACCACCAATGACGGCCACCGCCATCGGTGATCGGAATGAAGTATCACCAGCACTCCAACCAGCAGCAATTGGCAACATACCTGCACCCATAGCAATGGTAGTCATCACAATGGGACGTGCACGCTTATGGCATGCGTCCAACAAGGCATCAAAGCGAGTTAATCCGTGCTCACGTTGTGCCAAAATAGCGTACTCAACCAGCAAGATAGAGTTTTTGGTAGCAATCCCCATCAACATAACCAAACCAATTAACGACGGCATAGAAAAACTTTTGTGTGCCACTAATAATGCTACAAAAGCACCACCTAATGACAGCGGCAAAGCCACCAAAATAGTTAATGGCTGTAAAAAATCTTTAAACAATATTACAAGCACGATATAAATACAAAGCACTCCGGTAAGCATTGCTAGTGCAAAACTACCAAACAGCTCAGTCATTACCTCAGCATCACCCACTTCAATTTGCCTAACCCCATCTGGAAGCCTTTGGATGCTTGGGAGCTTCTTCACTGCAGCGGTCACTTCACCTAAAGTCAGTTTGGATAGCTCCACCTCAATCTGGACATTACGCGAGCGGTCATATCTATCAACTACTGCAGGACCGCCTTCTAAGTTAAAACTTGCCACTTGCGCTAACATAACTGGCCCTTTGGACCCAGGTATAGTTAAGCGCTCCAGCACACTTTGATCTTGGCGTGCTTCATCTGCAAGTTGCACTACTACAGGGACTTGGCGAGCACTTAGGTTCAATTTAGCCAAGCCAAAGTCATAGTCGCCATTAGTGGCGATACGCAGAGTCTCACTAATAGCATTGCTAGTTACACCCAAATCAGCAGCCTTGTTAAAGTCTGGACGAACAATCATCTCTGGGCGAATTAAGCTGGCACTAGAAGCAATATTGCCGATTCCTACTATGGTGCGAAGATCTTGTGTTACAGCCTCTGCCGCACTCCGTAAAGTCACTGGATCATCGCCACTTAACATCAGCACATACTTCTCACCGGAGCCACCAAGACCGACTTTGCTGCGAACACCTGCTAAATTCATCAGCGCTAATCGCATATCGGCTTCAATTACTTGCTTACGAGGCCTTGAACCACGATCATCAAGGAGAATTGTTAATGTGGCTTGACGCGTTTCAGCTACACCAGAATTTACAAAGGCATCAGCACCCGCATTGCCACCACCGACAGCAGTGTAAATGGTTTTAATATGCGGAATATCTTTAATCAACACACGGGCCTGTTCGGCCGACTGTGTGGTTTGTGAAAGTGTAGCCCCAGGAGCCAACTCTAAATACACTTGGGTTTGGGAGCTGTCATCGGCTGGAAGAAAGCCTGTAGGTAGCAATGGTATTAAGCTGATAGATCCAATTAAGAATAAAACTGCACTCACTACCGTAATCAATCGATGCTTCAAACACCAGCTAGTTAAATGCATATATCGCTGCATCATCTTTGTGTCAACAGCATGCCCCGGCATTGGCTTTAATAGGTAAGCCGACATCATCGGCGTCAGTACACGCGCAACAACCAAGGAGGCAAAAATTGCAAATGCCGCAGTCCATCCAAACTGCTTAAAAAATTTACCTGGAATACCACTCATAAAAGCAGTCGGTAAAAATACAGCAATCAAAGTAAATGTAGTCGCAATAACTGCCAAACCAATTTCATCTGCGGCTTCCATTGCCGCTTGGTAAGGAGATTTACCCATGCGCAAATGACGCACGATATTCTCCACCTCAACAATAGCATCATCAACCAAAATTCCAATTACTAATGATAAAGCCAATAAGGTCACGATATTAATACTAAAGCCAAAGCTAGCCACGCCGATAAACGCAGGGATTACTGATAAAGGTAATGCCACTGCGCAAATAAATGTTGCTCTGACATTACGTAAAAACATAAACACTACTAGCACTGCTAGTAATGCGCCCTCGATTAGCATGGTCAGTGAAGCTTCATATTCATCCTGCACCGGCTTTACAAAATTAAAGGCTTCAGTAAGTACAATTTCCGGGTATTTAAGTTTTAGTTCAGTAAATGCTTTATTTACGCCAGCACCAACCTCAATCTCACTAGCGCCTTTACTGCGTGAAATTTCAAATCCGACAACTGGCTTCCCGTCTAGCAGCGCGGCTGATCGCGGCTCAGAAAAACCATCACTGACATTGGCCACTTGATTAAGCTTAATTTTTCGGCCATCTGCAAGGGCCAATTCAATCTCAGCAATAGACTGTGCTGAACTTACAGTGGCAACGGTACGTACTGGTTGCTCACTACCTCCAAGCTTAGTACGACCGCCAGCGGCTTCCATTTGAATGAGTTTTAACTGATGTGAGATTTCTGCTGCAGTAGCATTAAGTGCCTGCAGTTTAGTCGGATCCAACTTAACACTAATCTCACGATTAACACCGCCAACGCGTGCGACTTTGCCTACGCCTTTTACATTCAGCAGTTTTTTTGATAGCTCATTATCCACAAACCAAGACAGCGCCTCATCGTCCATATTATTGGCGCTAATGGTGTACGATAAAATCGGCGTTGCTGCCACATTAAGCTTTTTAATTTCAGGATCACGAAGGTCGCTAGGCAAATCTGCACGGACTTGCGCAACAGCCGAACGAACATCATCCACTGCCTCTTGTACCGGTTTCTCAAGGCGAAATTCAGCCGTTATCGTGACTACCCCATCTTGTATCGTGGTGTAAATATGCTTTAAACCCTGCAAACTGGCGATACTATTTTCTATCTTACGCGCGACATCCGTTTCTAACTGTGATGGCGATGCCCCGGGTAGTGAGGCCGTAATATTGACAGTGGGTAATTCTAGATCAGGGAAATGTTGTACTTTCATCAACTGATAGCTAATGATGCCAGCGAAGCTAAGCATCACGAACAGCATGATGGCGGGAATTGGATTTCTAATACACCAAGCAGAAATATTCATGCGGCTATTGGCTCTTTATTAAGCTTATATAAAATTATTTTTTAGTGCTTGTGGCTGATACCACTTTAACCACATCGTTATCCGATAGAAATGCACCGCCTAAAGCAACTATTGATTGCTGAGCTTGTAATCCACTGACGATTTCCACTAGATTAAGTAGTCGACGACCAGTTTGAACTTTAATTTGCTTCACTATAGTTTTTCCGCGCTCAGACTTCACAGCAAATACATAAGTAAAGCCATCACGAAGCACCAAAGCCTGTTGAGGTATAGCTAATGCACTTGATTGCCCAGATACAAATTCACCCTTAGCATACATACCAGCTTTAGCCGTATTGCTGGATGGCAAGTCTACATAAATAAGGCTATTACGTGTTTGCATATCGACCGTTGGTGATAATTTCCTGACCTTTCCACTGAATGTAGAACCGTCTGCCCCAGTAATATTGACCTGCATACCCACTTTAACTTTAGCGACATCTGCTGAAACCACTTCAGCGCGCCACTCCAATCGGCTCTGACGTATCAGTCTAAACAATTCACTACCCGCACTAATGACGGCACCTACGGTTGCAGTACGGGCGGAAATAACACCACTATCCGGCGCGTATATCTTAGTGTTTTTTAATTGAATTTGTTGTGTCTGCACTACTGCTTTCGCCACCTCGACTCTTGCTTTAGCCGTATCAGCTGCAGTTAGATATTGGTCAATCTGCTGACTAGACATCGCCCCTGTATTTTGTAGGGTGCGTGCACGCTCTGCGTTAGCTAGCGCCTCATGACTTTGCGCTTCGGCTTCCATCAATTTAGCTTTGGCCTGATTTAAATCCGCTAATACCGTTTCCTCTGAGAACTCAGCTAGCAACTGACCCTTAGACACAACATCACCGACGTTCACTTGCACCTGCGTCAGGCGCAAGCCGTTAGCCTCACTACCGATAATGGCTTCCTGCCATGCGGCTATATTGCCATTGGCAAATACTTTAAGCGGCAGTGTAATGCGTTGCGGTTGTATCACATTAACCGTCAGTGCCGGCTTTGCTACAAGAACTTCATTGGCTGTTGCGGCGTAACTCACCATCGGCAACATTAAAAATAAGGGCAACAGCTTGGAGGCAAGTGATTGGCGGGGTATGCACAGCAGAGTGGATATCATGGTTAATCTCATGGTGTAAGTTCTAGGTTTTGCTACTCAGTTTGTTTAAGGTCGTGATCAAATATCACGACGGGGCTATTCAAGGCTTGCGTCCAACCACCGCCCATGGCTCTGTATAGTGAAATCCAAGCCAACACTCGCTCATTAGTTAAAGTAACAACATTCGTTTGTGCCTGTAAATCAGCGCGACGCGCGTCTTCCAAGTCAAATAAGTTTGCCAAACTAGCTTGGTAACGCATTTGAGTAGCTGCTAATGAAATCTTAAAGCCATCTGCGGCTTTATTTACATCCTCAAGTCGTTGTGAAGTGCTGTTAAGTTTAGCCATTGCTTCCTCAACCTCTCGCACCGCATTACGCGCCACACTTTCATAAGTATTTTTAGCGGCCTCATACTGGGCTTTCGCTGCAGTTATATTGGCTGCTCGTATACCTGCATCAAAAATCGGCAATGACACTGCTACTGGTCCTATAGACCAAGTGGTTCCATCGGTGATTTTACCCGTGGTCCTAGGGAAAAAGGTACGCATAGTATTATCATAAGTGAGCCCTATATTGCCAGCTAAACTTAAACGCGGGTAACGCTGTGCCTGACTAACAGTGACTTCAAAGCCGGCCGCTGCGACGTTGCGCTCAGCATTCAGTACATCTGGGCGCTGCAGTAATAAATTGGCAGGTATTTGATTAACTGTAATGCCTTTTGGCGTTGGCATCACCGCACTATCTTTTGCTAGTGCATTGCGTAAATCAGACTCGGGTATGGCAGTAAGCGCAACCAAACTTTTAACCATTAAAGTGCATTGCAGCGATTGTCTTTTAAATTGGCTAGAAGCTTCTGCAGCAATTGCTAAAGCTTGGCTGGCACTGGCAGGTGCTAAAAATCCAGCATTCGCACTTAAGTTACTAAGCCGTGCTGTTTCTGCATTAGATTCCGCACTTTTTTTGGCGATATTGTTTAAGTTTTCACATAAGCGATAGTCCAAATATTGAGTTGCAGTTTGTGCTGCCACAATCACGCGAGCCTCATGCCATAGTGCTGAATTCCCACTTAACTGCGCTTGCTTTTCATTCTTGTCGGCCTTATTCTTACCCCAAACATCAAGCTCCCAGCTAGTGTTAAGGCTGATGTTAGCGGTATTTCCGGTTGGGAAAACCACGCCATTATGATTGCGACTTGCACTAGCATCTGCTGTGAGGCTTGGTAATAGTTGTCCCTCGGTTAAGGTGACTGCAGCTTGCGCTGCAATTACTCGTGCTTTTGCACTTTCTATGTCGGGACTGACCTTCTGTGCGGCTTCAATCAGCTGCAATAAAACTGGGTCATTAAACTGTTGCCACCAATTTTTAAGGTCTGTCAGCTTGCCGTCATGTGCCTGCTTGAAAGGTAATGGTTCAATCCAGGCTGCTGGCGCTGCAATCTGGCGATACTTGGCTAGTGGCGAAATTGTACAACTGGCTAATGCCAACACGCTAAGCATTGTGAGTAGAGTTAAAGGTCGTTGAATGTATGTCATGCTTTTAGTGCATTACTTCTCGGCTAAGAACAACAAGTATCAGTGTTTGAGATGAAATTTCACTAGTATTGTAACGCAAGAATGCTTACCTCCCATTGCTCCACGCTTACAACTTTGCAATTTAGACAAAAAAAGGAGGATATCTATCGATATTGGCATGTCAATGGGCTAAAAACTTATGTTCAATCACGACAATTAACGCTATTTCGAACTGCGCTGCGTTAAGATGATGATTACCTAAACATAACTTACCAATTAACCCCATGTTAGCTGACCCAAACCTCACCATACTTTTCTTTATTTCCCTTGCTGGGTTTTATGCTGGCACCCAAAACACACTAGCTGGCGGTGGTTCATTCATCACCTTTCCCGCACTGATGCTTGCAGGTCTTGATCCTTTAGCAGCCAATATCACCTCAACCGTTGCGCTCTTCCCCAACCAAATCACATCGGCAGCAACTGGTCGTAAATTAGCGGGTGGAATTGGCGAGATAAGCCTAAGAGAACTACTAATCATCAGTGTACTGGGTGGAGCCGTTGGTGCGTTACTTCTGTTAAACACCCCTGTCACGTTTTTCGCACGCCTGGTCCCTTGGCTCGTGCTGTTTGCCACTGCAGTTTTTACATGGGGCACTTTAAGAAAAACACCATTGCACGCAGTCAGTTTTGTATCAAACCGAGCGCTTATCACAAGTCAGTTTCTAATAGGCGTCTATGGAGGTTATTTTGGAGGCGGTATTGGATTTTTAATGCTGGCAGCTCTAACCGTTGCTGGCCAACAAGTTCGAATGGCTGCCGCCACCAAGAATGTACTTGCAATGGCAATGAACGCATCAGCTGTGGCTCTATTTGTATTTTCTGGCCAGGTGCATTGGCATGCGGCAATGGCTTTAGCTATCGGCGGCATCGGCGGCGCCTTTGCGGGCAACTATCTATTACATCGCGTTTCAGCAAAACTGCTACGTGGCTTTGTGATATTAGTGGGTATTGTTCTAACGACCTGGCTATTCTTGCGCTAATAAAAAAGTACAAAAAGTAACTTAGGTAAGATTTATACGTTTTTCAATCAGGCTGCATAAAACGAAAAAACACGCTATGAAGCGTGTAATTGCGTAAATATTTTGTATTTAATATGACATTAAACTTACTTGTACTACTAAATGGTGCCGGCGAAGAGACTCGAACTCTTACGACCTAAGTCACAACCACCTCAAGGTTGCGTGTCTACCAATTCCACCACGTCGGCAATGAGAATTAACTCAAAAATTACTTAGGTACATCCTCCGAACCAGCCGGAGCCGCTGGAGCTGGTTTTGCAGCAGGCACTACACTATCTTGCGTAATGCTAGCTTTAATCACACTGCCCGTACCTGACTTGTGACTAGACAAGTAAGCTAACGTTAGGCTGGTAGTAAAAAATATTAATACGCAGATTGCAGTTGCGCGACTCATAAAGTTTGATGAACCAGATACACCAAATAAGCTACCAGAAGCACCGCTTCCGAATGAAGCGCCCATATCAGCACCTTTGCCGTGTTGCAACAGCACTAGACCGATTACACCAAGAGCTGCTAATACATGAATTACCAATACAAATTTTTCCATTTTTTCACCTAATGCCACTAGAAACCACAGCTTTTATCCTGCAGCCAGACATATTCCTTCAAATTCTTGCGCGTTTAACGAACACCTGCCGATAAGACCACCATCTATATCCTGCGTAACCATCAATTGTACCGCATTTCTCGGCGTTACGCTGCCACCGTAGAGGATTTTAAGACTGTTGGCAGCCACTTTATCTTGGGCTGCAACCTTGCCGCGAATAAACTCATGCATAGATTGTGCTTGCTCAGCACTGGCGGCCAAACCTGTACCAATCGCCCATATAGGCTCATATGAAACTACTGCATCCGCAAAGACTGAAGCGCCATAAGTGTTGATAATAGTATCCAACTGCTTACCCACCACCATTTGCATGACGCCAGCCTCACGCTCAATTAGCGTTTCACCTACGCACAAAATAGGCGTTAAACTATGAGTTTTAGCCTGCATAAATTTCATGGCAATATTTTCATCTGATTCGCAATATGCCGTTGCACGTTCGGAGTGGCCAATAATCACATAACTAGCACCGAAGTCTTTCAACATACTAGCACTGACCTCTCCAGTAAATGCCCCTACAGCGTCTTTACTCAGGTTTTGAGCACCCCAAGCAATACTAGTATTTTGTAGCATCGCCTGCACTTGTGGGAGATATGGGTAAGGCACACAAACAACAACATCTACGGTTGTAATCAGTGATAATTTTTCAATGTAAGCCGTCAACAGCTCTTGATTTGAGGCTAAATTGCCATGCATCTTCCAATTGGCAACCACTAATTTTCGACGCATTTTAACCTTAGTTTGTGTTTAATATATTTTGATTACGGGTACGATTGTAGCTTTTAAGCGCTACGACCGTCAATTTAAGCATTTTTATAGCTACAGTTTAATTTGGTTACGCTGTCAGATGAAGTTAAGACAGCTTCATGAGTCGCCTACCCTAATGAGTGCTTCTTATTAAGTTGATTAATGATATCGCGTGCCTGCTTGGCAACTTCTGAAGCAGTCAGCCCTACCGGTCCGATTCCTTGAGCAACCAAGGCATCCGCAGCCGCACCGTGAACATAGACTCCTAGCTTAATCGCATCAAATGCATCCAAACCCTGCGCCACGAGTCCAGCAATCATGCCACTAAGCACATCACCAGTGCCTGCACTGGCCAAACCCGCATTGCCACTACTATTTATAAAGAACACGCCATCGTGATGAGCGCAGATGCTACCAGCACCTTTTAACACACAGGTTGCGTGTAAGGATTGTGCTAACTTAAGCGCGCTTGCTGTGCGGTCTTGCTGTACTTCTGCTACGCTCACACCTAGCAGTCTTGCTGCTTCAGCAGGATGAGGTGTAATAATTGTTGCGGCAGCTCGAATTTTAACCAAATCGAACAAACGTACGTGCTTGGCAATTAGATTAAGCGCATCGGCATCAAGCAATAAGCACAGTTCTTGAGCCAACCAATACTCAAGTAGGTTAATCGCTTCGGCGGACTGCCCAAGACCTGGGCCAAGCACAACAACATTAAGTTGTGTTAATTGGCGAATGGCTGAAACAGAACGAAGCATTAGTTCTGGCTGAATTAGATCTACAGTAGGAGCTTCTTTGCACAACATGCCGACATACACCTTACCTGCACCTGCTAGTAGAGCTGATCGCGCTGCGAGCAACGCCGCACCAACCATCCCGTCATCACCCCCGATTACCGCAACATTGCCGAAAAGCCCTTTGTGGGCATTAGGGTTACGTGGTGGCAACGCTGGTTGAAACATAGTCGGTTTTAGTAAGCGTAGTGTTTCAGTTTCAGTCATCACTCACCTCAATATTTGGCTTAAGTTCATGGCTCTACATAACGCAGATTAAGTTGTACTTTCTGCGCACCATTATAGCTATTGGTTTGCAACTGATAAGCGGCTTGAATATGTTCGTCCAAGAAATCCACTTGATTAAAGTAAATTGCATCTATCATCAAAGATGGGCTAGGGGCAATGGTTTTTAAGGTTAATTTTAAGTGCTTCTCCCCTAATATACGCTGATTAACCACTTCAAACTCATCGTAGAACAATGGTGGCGCAAAGCCTTGACCCCACACTTGATTCTCCAAAGTCTGTGCAATATGAAATGTCATATTCTCGCCACCTAAATTCCCATCCACTTCTAGCACTGCCTGCAAATCAGCTTCTGTAATCAGACTTTGTACTACCGCTTCAAAGCTTTGTTGAAATCGTACAAAGTCAATTTTTTTGATACTTAATCCCGCCGCCATGGCATGCCCACCAAACTTAATAATGAGGTCTGGCTGATGCTTACTGATCAAGTCAAGCGCATCGCGCAGATGTAAACTGGCTATAGAACGACCAGAACCCTTTAGCAACCCGTCGCCAGCATCTGCAAATACGATTACTGGTCGATGAAAACGCTCTTTAAGACGAGAGGCCAAAATGCCGATGACGCCTTGATGCCAATCAGCCTGATACATACTAATGCTGTATTGATTAGCAACATCAATGTCATCAAGTGAAATGTTTGCACTGTCTTGCATGTCTGCTTCTATAGTACGTCGCTGCACATTTAAATCATTTAATTGCTTAGCAATACCCTCAGCTTCAGATGCTGATTCCGCTAATAAGCATTGTATGCCCAAGGTCATGTCGTCCAAGCGACCCGCGGCGTTTAGGCGCGGGCCTACATAAAAACCCAAATCTTGCGCGCTTGTGGTTTGAAATTGGCGGCCACTAACGCTAAGCAATGCCAATATACCCCGCGAGCAAACGCCAGCTCTAATTCTGCGTAAGCCCTGCTCAACCAAAATTCGGTTATTCTCATCTAGCTTCACTAAATCCGCTACGGTACCTAACGCGACCAAATCAAGCAGCTCGGTTAGATTAGGCTCAACTTTGTCTGCGTAAAGTCCGCGTTCACGCAACTCAGCACGCAAGCAAAGCAACCCGTAAAACATCACCCCAACGCCAGCTAAGTGCTTGCTAGCAAAGTGGCAACCATGTTGGTTAGGGTTAATAATACAGGCCGCTTGCGGGGTTTCTAGTCCAGGTAAATGGTGGTCTGTAATTAGCACTTGGATGCCCAGTGCGTTTGCGGCAGCAACGCCTTCCACACTAGCAATACCATTATCCACAGTAATAATAATATCTGGCTGGAGGGTAGCAGCCAGTGCCACAATTTCTGGCGTTAATCCATAGCCGTACTCAAAACGATTAGGCACTAAGAAATCAACAGTAGCGCCAAATGCGCGCAAGCCTTTTACCGCAACAGCGGTAGCTGTCGCGCCGTCAGCATCGTAATCACCGATAACTAACAGCTTTTTATTGGCTAAGATGGCATCTGCTAACAACTTAGCCATATCCTGATTGTGCGTAAGTGTATTAGGTGGTAACAGATTACTTAAATTTGCACTAAGTTGATTAGGTGCAGTAACACCCCGCGCAGCTAATAAGCGCGACATCAGAGGTGAAACGCCAGCCGTTTCTAAAAGCTGAGCTACTTGCACTTCAGTTTTGCGTAGGGCGATTTTTGTCATGGCAAATAGTGCTGCACAGGTTTGGCCTTACGCCAAAACTTATATTGATCTAGAGATTTAATATTAACGTTAAGGCTTTGATCATAACAGCCCAAGTTTAAAGTTAATTGTGTGATTTTTTTAGCACGTAATGCAACCAATATTGGCTTAAACCAAAGCAGATCTAAGTCTTCACTGCTTACTAACTGCATTCTTACAGCACGATTAGTCAAAATCAACTCCATATTCTCAGATAAGGGTTGATACGGTGTGTTAGCCCAAAGTGCCAGCCCTTGATACAAAACGCTTTTTGACATCAGTACCTCAGAATTGGTTGAGCCATTCAATTTAGGTAGAAAGCCACCGCCTGATAGCCAAATACTGTTGACGGCTTTGTCGCCTTGAGCTTCACGCGCAAGGTTGGCTGGGTGATCATGTAATAACATTTGCACCTCATTTAACAGAGCAATCAACTGCACTGCGCCTTCTCCTTGGGGTAAGAACTGATGGCTATTTTTGCCAGCAGCCACGCTAGGCAAAGTAGTGGTAATCCTTGGATGCTGTTGGCAACGCAAATACCATGCACCAGAAGTACCAATAAAAAACTGATACTCAGGCTCACCTGAGGCCACATTAAGCTCTAACGCGAAATGTCGATTCAGACTTTCCAGCATTTGTTCCGCATGCACTGACAGAAGCGGCAACGGTACAGCTTCATCCAAACTAAAACAGTCACGTTGCAAACGTAAATGCACAGGATCTGCGCGGAGCCAATAAGCCTTGGCAACAACTTCCAGCCCGTCTGCCACTGCCGCAATCGCAGCCATCGGATAGTCCCCATCTAAAGGCACATCATATTGGTCGCAGAGCAATGCCTCTAAAGTTTGGTCTAGCGTTTTGATTTGGCCCATGGAAAGCAGGCAGGATAAAGCGCTATGCTTGGACAAAGCAATGGTTTGATAATCAAGTAAGCAGTCTACCGTTAATTTCACACGAAATTCTTATAATAATGAGTCGTTTCATTTTACTGGCAACCTTCAAGGTGCGGGCAAATATTGCATCAAAAACACGCAAACAAAAACCTATCAATATTTAAATCAACAACTTTATAAAAACAATTAATTTTTTAGTTGTGATGCATCAAAATTGAGAGTATAAATTTACTTGTGGTAACGAAGTACATACTCAGAAATTTTGCAGTTACTGGGGGACGCTTATCGAGACTTCAACAACGGATTAAAATTAGTAGCACCTCTGCCAGAACTTGATTACTGGCAATATCGGCATCCCATAAGCCGAAGATTAACGTCGCGTTTAAGCGGCGTTATCATTTTTACTCCCCCTAAAAAAATTACTTTCAAGAAATTTTTTAAGTAAAAAGTTGACTAAGCTAATGACAACTTGCAAATGGCAGGTCGACCTAGATTGAAAAATATATTTAAACAAATTGAAGGTGGTTACAATGCTTAATCAAGAAATTGCAATTTTTGCAGGAGGCTGCTTTTGGTGTACTGAGCCAGTATTCAGCCAACTTAAAGGCGTCAATGCAGTAGTGTCTGGTTATATTGGTGGGCACACACTAAACCCAACCTATAAAACTATAGGGCAAGGTGACACTGGACATGCTGAGGCAATAAAGATTAGCTTTGATAATGAAAAGATTAGCTTTGAAACCTTACTTGAAATATTTTTCGCCTCACACGACCCTACAACGCCGAACCGACAAGGCAATGATATAGGGAGCCAATATCGATCTGCTGTGTTTTGCCAGGATGAAACTCAACATGACATTACCGTAAAAATGATTGCTGATCTCAATGCTGCCCTAGTGTTTAGTGCACCGATTGTGACTGAGATACTCGGTCTGGAAATATTTTATGATGCCGAAGATTACCATCAGTATTATTTTGCCAATAACCCTAATCAACCTTACTGCTTAGCTGTAGCTGCACCAAAGTCGGCCAAGATTCGGGCAAAATATGCTGCGTTAATTAAGCAATAAAGCCATTAAATATATCTAAAACATAACGGCTTACTTTTGCCAAGCGTCACGCAAAGTTACCGTGCGGTTAAACACAGGCTGTCCAGACCGACTGTCGTGGCTATCCGCCACAAAGTATCCATGACGCTCAAACTGAAATTTATCTTCAGGCTTAGCATCTTTCAAGCTAGGTTCTAATTGGACGCTAATCACTTTCACTGATTCAGGGTTGATATCATTCAAGTAATCGGTATCACCCGCGCCCGGATGCGCTACTTTAAATAAGCGATCATACAAACGTACTTCAGCAGCACAAGCATGATCTACAGAAACCCAATGAATATTGCCTTTGACTTTCACGCTATCAGAACCTGGCGTTCCAGATTTCGTGTCCGGTAGGTATTCACAATGCACCACGGTTACATTACCCTCAGCATCCTTTTCACAGCCAGTACATTTAACCACATACCCATAACGCAAACGCACCATGCCTTCTGGTGTTAAACGGAAATAGCCTTTACTTGGTACTTCCATAAAGTCTTCACGCTCTATCCATAGCGTTTTAGTTAGGGGAACCACACGTTTACCCAACTCTGGCTTTAATGGATGATTCGGCGCAAAGCAATCTTCAGTTTGATTGTCGGGGTAGTTATCAATCACTAGTTTGATTGGATCAAGGACGGCAATACGACGCTCAGAGGCTTCATTTAGCACTTCACGCATACAATCTTCAAGAATAGTGTATTCAATCCAAGAGTCGGCTTTAGAAACACCGATACGATCCGTAAATAATTTGAAGCCTGCAGCTACGTAACCGCGACGACGCGTGCCAGCGATAGTAGGTAATCGCGGGTCATCCCAACCGTTCACGTGTTTATTTTCCACAAGCTCAATGAGCTTACGTTTCGACAGCATCACATAGGTTAAATTTAGACGCGCAAATTCATATTGCTTAGGAAGCGGATCTGCTAATAAACCAGCTTCAGCTAAACGCCCCAAAATCCAATCGTAAAACGGGCGTTGATCTTCAAACTCTAGCGTACAAATTGAATGGGTAATTTGTTCCAAAGCATCTTCAATGGGATGCGCAAAGGTGTACATAGGATAAATACACCAAGTGTCGCCAGTATTGTGATGGTGCGCGCGTTTAATACGGTATACAGCAGGATCACGCAGATTGATATTAGCTGAAGCCATATCAATTTTAGCGCGCAGCACAAGGCTGCCGTCTGCATGTTGACCGGCACGCATTTCTCTGAATAAACTCAAATTCTCAGCTACAGTGCGATTGCGCCACGGTGAGTTTTTGCCAGCTTCAGTCAGCGTGCCGCGTGAAACACGCATCTCTTCAGCTGTTTGACTGTCAACATAAGCATGGCCGTGTTCAATTAATGATTCAGCTGCACGGTACATAAAGTCGAAGTAATTGCTAGCAAAAAACATATTAGAGCCAGCAGGCGTCTGCCAGTCAAAGCCTAACCACTTCACGGTATCGCTAATGCTATCAACGTATTCTTGGCTCTCTTTTTCCGGATTGGTATCATCAAAACGCAGATGACATACACCACCATAATCACGCGCTAAACCAAAATTCAAGAAGATGCTTTTGGCATGTCCGATATGCAAGTAGCCATTAGGCTCAGGGGGGAAACGTGTGCGAATTTTAGCTGGATCAGGCTGACCAGCTGCATGATGTGCTGCATCGCCAGGGCTTCCCGCCCATTGGCGACTTTTGTATACGCCCTGCTCTAAATCTTTCTCCACAATAGCGCGGATAAAATTAGAACCAAGAGGGATTGGTGTTTTTTCTGCTGACATAGGTGTACTTCAATGAGTGAGTATTCAATATGAATGCTATTTTACACGGTTGCGCTAAAAAGAACTCGCCTGAACTGTGCAGAATACCTATGATTTGAATCCTACTCCCTGTGCTAAAATTCCTATTGATATGAACGCGCTGACTTTCCCCATTTTAAGACTGCTAACTGATGGAAAATTTCATTCCGGCGAAGCCATTGCAGCACAGTTGAAAACAAGTCGTGCCACAGTCTGGAACGCACTCCAAGATGCTGAAGCCCTAGGGATTGAGATTTTTTCAGTACGGGGTCGCGGTTACAAACTTCCCGAAGCGGTCACGCTACTAGACGAACAAGCTATTATCAACGCCATCGGTGAGCAGCGCGCTTGGTTTAATCTGGAAGTGCATGACCATCTAGAGTCTACTAATAGTTATTTAATGAAGAAAATTAGTAGCGGACAAGCACACGCTACTTGCGTGGCCACTAATTTACAAAGTAAAGGGCGTGGGCGTCGCGGGCGTAGCTGGCAGGCGGGGCTAGGAGCAAGCCTCACTTTTTCTCTTTTATGGCGCTTTCAATGCGGTGCATCAGCACTATCAGGTTTAAGTTTAGCTGTGGGAGTAGCGCTAATTCGCGCACTGCATAGCTTAGGCGTAATCCAAGCCCAGCTTAAATGGCCTAATGACATACTCATCGGTCGCGAGAAGCTAGCTGGCATATTAATTGAGTTACAAGGCGATATGGAAGGCCCAAGTGCCGCCGTGATTGGTATAGGCATTAACTTGAATTTACCTAAAGCAATCAAACAATATATAGACCAACCAGCAACTGACTTAGCCAGCGTCACTACGCAAGCGATTAATCCTAATGAATTACTAGGTGTACTGCTAAAACACTTAGCTGAAGTACTCAGCGAATTTGAACAACAAGGGTTTGCTCATGTGCGTGATGAATGGATTCAACACCACGCTTATCATCAACAAACGGTAAAAATGCTACATCCAGATGGCCGCGAAACCCATGGCACGGTGATTGATGTGGCTGAAGATGGCATTCTCTTAGTGAGCACTGCCCTCGGTGAACAGAGATTTTCTTCTGGGGAAATCAGTTTGCGTGGTGCCCAATGATTTTTACCAATAATACGTCTAAGCTCTTAGCCATAGACGTGGGTAATACCCGAGTTAAATGGGGCTTATTTGATCAGTCTGGGAAGATGCTTGAATCTGGCACGAGCGTGAATGCTGATCTCCAAAGCATGAAGCTCCCCAGTGCAGCTCGGGTAATAATTTCCAATGTGGCTGGCAATGTTATTGCAACGCAACTCAACGCTTTAATAGCCAATACGTCCAATATCATCTGGATAAGTGCACAAACTGCTGCTTGCGGCTTACGTAATCAATATCAAACACCTACCTCGCTGGGAACTGACCGCTGGGCGGCATTGATTGCAGCATGGCAAATAAAAAAATCGCCCTGCATAGTAGTTAATGCTGGCACGGCGGTGACTATTGATGCGTTAACCGTTGATACATCAAATAGCCAAGGTGTATTTTTAGGCGGGTTAATTCTGCCAGGCCTTGATTTAATGCAAACTAGCTTGGGTGCAGCCACCGCGCAATTGCCAACGATCAATCAAGATAATGATTCTGCCGAGCCCATAAAGTTCTTCGCAACCAATACTGCGGAGGCAATACAAGCTGGGGCGCTTAACGCTGTGCTCGGTGCGATTGAGCGAATGACAACAGAATTACAGAGACATTGCGAAGGAACGCCTGCAATCATCATTAGCGGTGGCAATGCCCAACTGATTTCAAAACAACTACAACAAGCATCGAACCTGCCAGTCAGTCTGATTGAAAATTTAGTATTGCAGGGCTTGTATCAACTTGATCATTTTATGCAAAGTGAGTTGTGATGAGGGTACTAGTTTGGCTGTTACTGCTAATTAATATTGCGCTAGTTTTAGCGTTTAATGCAGACTTAGTGCTGCCAAATAACTTAGCGCAGCCACGACGAGAAATTGATCCACAAAAGATTCAACTATTATCAGTGCAGCAGTTAGCCGAACTAGCCAAAAAAAATAGTGCTGAAAATACACAACCCGACTCGCTTATAACACCCACTGTGCAAGCTTCGTGTTATGAATGGGGGGAATTCACAGCGCTGAATATTACGAACGTGCAAGCTATATTGGATAAATTACAAATTCCAACCACTATACAATCAACACCTCAGGTTAAGCGATTCTGGATTTACCAGCCACCATTCATATCAACACTTACGGCTGAGAGTAAACTAGCTGAATTAAAAGCCAAAGGTGTAAAAACAGCCGTTGTGGTGCAAGAAGCTAAATGGAAAAATGCCATATCATTTGGCTTATTTGAAGATGAGAAATTATCCCTTCAATTACTAGCTGATCTTCAAGCTAAAGGGGTAAAGAATGTGCAAAAAACATTACGCACTGAAGAAAAGGATACTGCCAATCTATTGCTGAATAAGCCTAGCGATGCCCAAATGAGTGCGGTTAAACAATTACAAGCCCAATTCCCAGAAGCCCACTTAAATCAAGTGGCATGTCACGACTAAACAGGAAATAATTTACCTGGATTAAGTATATTCTTAGGGTCAAACGTAAGCTTAAGCGCCTTCATTAAGTTCATCGTGGTCTCGTCAATCTCACGCGCAATAAACGGTCGCTTAGCCATACCCACGCCATGCTCGCCTGAAAGCGTTCCTTGTAAAGACAACACGAGACTAAAGACTTCATCTAAGCACTGATAAGCGCGGATCATCTCATCTGCATTATCTGGATTAACAAGAAGGTTGACATGTATGTTGCCATTTCCCGCATGCCCGAAATTCACATTTGCAATTTGATACTGCGCGGCCAACTTTTCCAAGCCAGTCAACAATTCAGGTAAATGTGAAACCGGCACTGCAATATCTTCATTAATTTTTTTCGGCGCGATATCTTTAAGTAAAGGTGACAATGCCTTGCGAGCTGCCCATAGCGCTTTCGTATCCACAGCGACCTTTGCCTCGATCAAACCCTCTACCTGGCATGCTTGCAAAATGGCAGTGGTGGCTTCAATAATTTCTTGCTGCGCACCATCCACTTCAATCATGAGATAAGCACGCGCATTTTCTGGCAATAGGTTTTTATGTCGTCCACGAATCAAATTAAGTGCGCCATTATCCAAAAATTCTAATGCGCTGGGGGTATAGGGCTGCGCCATGATGGCAGCAATGGCATGCGCACAACTTTTAGTATCTGCAAACTCAGCCGTAAGCCCGCCAGTATATTTTGGCAATGGCGTTAATTTAAGCGTAGCTTCACAGATAACTGCAAGCGTGCCTTCCGAGCCGACCAGTAAACGTGTTAGATCGTAACCAACGACGCCCTTGCTGGTGTAGCAGCCAGTACGAATAATATCGCCATTACCGGTGACGGCTTTTAACCCCAACACATGGTCGCGAGCAACACCGTATTTCACTGCATGCGGACCGGCAGCACAAGTAGCTAGATTGCCGCCTATGCTGCAATAAGCGGCACTTGATGGGTCTGGGGGCCAAAAGAAACCTACCCCTTTAATCGCATCTTGTAGTTCTTGATTTAGCACACCTGGCTCTACAATCGCCATGCGATTATCAGGATCTATGCTCAGAATATTATTCATGCGTTCTAATGAAAGCGCCACGCCGCCCTGTTCAGGTACGCTTCCGCCAGCGGTCCCAGTCCCACGACCGCGGGGCACTACTGGCACTTGGTAGCGATTACATAACTTAATTGCAGATTGAACTTCAAGAATAGTCAGCGGGAAAATTACGGCTATCGGCGCATGATAATTACGAGAATTATCATAGGCATAAGCATAACAGTCGACGGGGTCGGTGTATAAACGATCAGTCGGAAATTCTCGACTAAGCGCTAGGATTAGATCTGCTGACATACGGATTAACGCTTCTTGATATACAAGTCGGTAATCGTACCCTCTTTCATTTCAGCAGCAAAGCACACAGTCTCAGATAAAGTTGGATGTGGATGGATAGTCAAGCCTAAGTCATGAGCATCAGCACCCATTTCTATAGCTAATACCGTTTCCGCCAGCAACTCACCTGCATTGACGCCCACAATACCTGCTCCGATTAATCGATGCGTGGTTTTATCAAAAATCAACTTGGTAGAGCCCTCAGTACGACCAACCGACAGTGCACGTCCACTAGCCGCCCATGGGAATGAGGCTTTTTCGTACTCAATCCCTTTGGCTTTAGCTTCAATTTCAGTCACGCCAGCCCATGCAATTTCGGGGTCAGTATAGGCAACGGATGGAATGGTAAGTGCCTGGAATTCAACTTTATGCCCTGCAATGACTTCTGCTGCAACTTTGCCTTCATGCGTCGCTTTATGTGCCAGCATAGGCTGTCCAACAATGTCACCAATCGCAAAAATATGCGGCACATTAGTGCGCATTTGTTTGTCGACATTAATAAACCCCCACTCGTTCACGGCCACACCAGCGTGTTCAGCACCAATATTTTTGCCGTTAGGGCGACGTCCAATGGACACCAGCACGCGATCATACACTTGGGCTTCTTTAGGGGCAGCTTCGCCCTCAAAGCTAACATGGATGCCGTCTTTTTTAGCATCGATCTTGGCTACTTTGGTTGATAGCATAATACTCTCGAAACGCTTTTCCATGCGTTTATGTAGCGGACGTACCAAATCGCGATCACAGCCTTGAATCAGTCCGTCGGTAAATTCAACAACACTGACTTTAGTACCAAGTGCGTCATATACGGTACCCATTTCTAAACCAATAATACCGCCACCAATCACCAACATGCGCTTAGGAATATCAGCCAACGCCAATGCACCGGTTGAATCCATAATGCGTTCGTCATCAACCGCACCTGGAAATTTCGTCGCTTGTGAACCAGCCGCAATAATGGCGTTATCGAAACCTAACGTAGTGACTTTCCCATCAGCAGCAGTCACTGCAATTTGATGAGAACCAGTAAATTGACCTAGGCCTTGCACAACGGTGACGTTACGTTGCTTCGCCATCGCTGCCAAACCACCAGTCAACTTACCTACTACGTCATTGGCTTTCCAATTACGCAATTGCTCAAGATTAATATTCGGTGAACTAAAGCTCACGCCATGATGAGCAGTTTCTTCTGCTTCGGTAATCACTTTGGCTGTATGTAATAAAGCTTTAGACGGGATACAACCCACATTCAAACAAACGCCACCTAAAGTATCGTAACGCTCAATCAACACAACTTTCTTACCTAAGTCGGCAGCACGAAATGCCGCAGTATAACCACCAGGACCGCTACCAAGAACAACTACTTCAGCATGCAAATCACTAGATACAATTGGTTGGGATGCTGTAGCCAAAGGCTGGGGAATAGGCGTTATAGGTTGGGGGCTAGGCACTGAAGGTGCAACTGCAGTTTTAGCAACGCCCGGCGCAGCAGTGTCTACAGACTCCTCGATCAACAGAATCAGACTGCCTTTAGCCACTTTGTCGCCAACTTTGATTTTAATTTCTTTCACCACCCCAGCTTGCGCAGATGGAATGTCCATTGAGGCTTTATCAGACTCAACGGTAATCAACGAGTCTTCTTTGGCGATCACATCACCGACTTTAACTAATACCTCAATAACATCTACGCTATCAAAGTTCCCGATATCGGGTACTAAAACTTCCACTAAATTACTCATGTCTTCCCTTACAGTAACAATCTACGAACGTCAGACAACATCATGCGCATATGGCTAGTAAAGCGCGCGCCATCTGCTCCGTCAATCACTCGGTGATCGTAAGACAATGACATAGGCAGAATTAATCTAGGCTCAAAGCTTTTGCTTTTTGCGTCATAGACAGGCTGCATGGAAGAGCGTGAAACACCTAAAATCGCCACTTCTGGACAATTAATAATCGGTGTAAACATAGTGCCACCAATACCACCTAAACTAGAGATCGTGAAACACCCACCTTGCATCTCTTCAATTTTCAACTTGCGCTCGCGCGCTTTGCCCGAAAGTTCACCCAAATCACGAGCAATATCCAACACATCTTTTTGATGGACATCGCGCACTACTGGGACCACTAGACCATCAGGGGTATCGCAGGCAAAGCCAACATTGAAGTAATCTTTGAGGATTAAGTTATCACCATCCGGAGACAGAGAAGCATTAAAGTTCGGGTAAGCTTTGAGCGCGTTCACTGAAGCTTTAATCAAGAATGCTAGCATCGTCAATTTAACACCGCGCTTTTCAGCGTCAGCCTGCATAGACTTACGGAATTCTTCAAGATCAGTAATATCAGCTTCGTCAAACTGAGTCACATGCGGCGCTGTGACCCAATTGCGATGCAAATTGGCACCTGAAAGTTTTTTGATACGTGATAGTGGCTTAAGCGAAATTTCACCGAACTGGCTAAAATCAATCACTGGCATTGGCAACGCAGCTAGACTGCTAACACCCGCGCCCATATTTTCGGTACGCGGTTTAGCCAACTCGCCTTTGACGTAAGCCTGAACATCTTTGGGTAAGATTCTATTTTTAGCAGCGCTTCCCTGCACTAGGGCCAAGTTAACACCTAATTCACGGGCAAACTTGCGTACTGAAGGGCTGGCATGTGAGAGCTTACCTGTGGCTACCACCGCACTTTCACCAACTGGCACTGGCGTTTTTGCAGGTGCAATAGTTTTTGGTGGTTCTGGGGCTGGCCTTGTTGGTTCAGGAATTGAAGCTACTGGCTTTTCTGCCACCACCGGTGCAACGACTGCTGCAGGTTTAGCCGCTTCATCGCTAACATCCATGCTTAAAATCACACCGCCTTGCGCTACTTTATCGCCCACCTTAATTTTAATCTCTTTAACCACACCAGCGAAGGGTGACGGAATGTCCATAGAAGCTTTATCCGATTCCACAGTAATCAAAGAATCTTCTTTGGCGATACTATCACCAGTTTTTACTAAAACTTCAATGACATCCACACTATCAAAGTTACCAATATCTGGGACGAAAACGTCTTGAATTGCCATGTTTGCGTCTCCTTAAACTGTAGTTGGGTTAGGCTTGTTAGCGTCTAACTTGTATTTTTTAATAGCGGCAGTCACTTGTGATGCCGGGACTTTGCCCTCGTCAGCTAACGCTTTCAGAGTAGCCACTACTACATAGTAACGATCCACCTCAAAGAATGCTCGTAGCGCTTCACGGCTATCTGAACGGCCGTAACCATCAGTACCCAAGGCAACAAATTTACCTGGTACAAAACCAGCAATTTGCTCAGCAAACGCTTTCATATAGTCAGTAGAAGCAATAGTTGGTCCTTGCGCACCCTTCATCACCTCAGCAACAAAGCTTAGTCGTTGTGGCTTTTCAGGATTAAGCATATTCCAACGCTCAGCATCTAAACCATCACGACGCAATTCATTAAAGCTAGTCACGCTCCAAACATCTGCTGATACATTCCAATCAGTGGCTAACAACTCAGCCGCAGCAATAACTTCCCGTAGGATTACGCCACTACCCATTAACTGCACTTTTTCGCCCTTAGCTTTAGATTTACTAAAGCTGTACATGCCTTTAAGAACGTGTGCTTCTATGCCTTTAGGCATTTCTGGATGGGTGTAATTTTCATTCATCAAGGTAATGTAGTAATACACATCCTCTTGATTCTGCACCATGCGACGCAGACCTTCTTGAATAATGATTGCCAACTCATAAGCAAAGGTTGGATCATATGAAATACAGTTAGGAATAGTGGCCGACATCAAGTGGCTATGGCCATCTTCATGCTGCAAACCTTCCCCATTCAAAGTAGTACGTCCTGCAGTTGCACCTAGCAAGAATCCACGCGCACGTGAATCACCTGCAGCCCAAGCTAAGTCGCCAATCCGCTGGAAACCGAACATAGAGTAGAAAATGTAGAAAGGAATCATCTGCACACCAGTGACGCTGTATGAAGTAGCGGCAGCAATCCAGCTTGAGAACGAGCCGGCTTCGTTAATACCTTCTTCTAGAATTTGGCCGTCTTTTTGTTCTTTATAATACATAACTTGGTCAGAATCCATCGGCTCATACAATTGGCCCTGGCTAGCGTAAATACCAAGCTGACGGAACATGCCTTCCATACCAAAAGTACGGGCTTCATCTGGCACGATAGGCACCACAAATTTGCCGATTTCTTTGTCGCGCACTAAGGTCGACAAGATACGTACAAATGCCATCGTGGTTGAAATTTCCCGATCTCCGCTAGATACCAGCATATTCTCAAATGCAGACAGTGGCGGGATTTTAAGCTCATTGCCTTTGCGACGACGCGCTGGCACAGAACCACCCATCGCTGCGCGACGCTCAGCCATGTATAGCATTTCTGGTGTATCAGCTGCAGGCTTGTAGAAGGACAGGCTTTCAACTTGCTCATCGGTAATCGGCAAATCAAAGCGATCTCTAAATGCCTTCAGTGAGGATAAGTCCATGCTCTTTTGTTGGTGCGTCGTGTTTTGACCTTCACCAGCATGGCCCATACCATAACCCTTAACCGTTTTTGCAAGAATCACGGTCGGTTGACCTTTGTGGTTTACCGCGGCGTGGTAGGCAGCATAAACTTTATGTGGATCATGACCACCACGGTTTAAACGCCAAATATCCTGATCACTCATGGCGGCCACCATTTCTTTTAGCTCAGGATACTTACCAAAGAAGTGTTCTCGCGTATATGCACCCCCTTTAGCTTTAAAGTTTTGGTACTCACCATCCACACACTCTTCCATGCGTTTTTTTAGTAAAC
>Ga0118677_10002392_pt1 | contig 37887 bp, 38 predicted proteins | sample AliMusrvi5mmetaG_FD_86154 | JGI IMG/M metagenome (GOLD analysis project Ga0118677, IMG submission 86154) | reverse complement strand
CACCTCCGGAATTGGATTGATGACTATTACATCCGCAGTTTGTTTAAAAACTGTAATTTCATGGCAAACAAAAAGTTGAGCAAGCTCAGCTATGCTCTACAAATTGATGCGATAGCCCTGGTTTGTAGAACGTGGCGGGTCAAGGTTCCGAATGTCATCGGGAAGGTCTCCCGGCTCAATGACGCCGTCAGCCAGTATAACGGCGCGTTCGATAATGTTTTGCAGTTCCCTGACGTTGCCGGGCCATGGATAACGCATCATGGCGGTCAGTGCGGCAGGGGCGATCCGGGAGACCCGTTTGTCGTTTTGTCTGCTGAAACGCTGCAAAAAAAATTCTGCCAGCACCGGTATGGCGTCAGTCCGTTCCCGTAAAGGGGGGAGCGCCAGGGGAAAGACGTTCAGGCGATAGAACAGATCTTCTCGAAAGCGATGTCCGGTTACTTCATCCCGCAGGTTTCGGTTTGTCGCCGCGACAATTCTGACATCGGCCTTTATCTCCCTGCTGCTGCCGACCCGTTCAAAAACACGCTCCTGAAGAACCCTCAGCAACTTTGCCTGCAAGGCCATCGGCAACTCACCAATTTCATCCAGAAAGAGTGTCCCCCCCCGGGCCAGTTCGAATTTCCCCAGCCGTGTCTGCGTAGCACCGGTGAAAGCCCCTTTTTCATGTCCGAACAGCTCACTCTCAAGAAGCTGCTCCGGAATTGCCGCACAGTTGAGCGCTACGAACGGGGCGGTTTTTCGGGGGCTGAACTGATGGATAACCCGCGCCACCACCTCTTTGCCGGTGCCGCTTTCCCCTGAAACAAGCACGGTGGTCGGAGTTTTTGCCACGTTCCTGATCTGGATCAGCGCCTGTTTCATGAGGCTGCCGGCAAAAATGAGCTCTTCGGGAGGAAGCCCCGCATTTTCCGTCTCTTTGAGCGATATATACTCCCTGCTCCGCAGGTCGGATTCGAGTGTCTGCTGTATCAGACGGATCAGACTGTCCGGATCTTTGAGCGGTTTGGTGAGAAAGTCGGTAGCCCCCTCCTTGATGGCCGCAACCGCCTCTTCAACCTTGCCGAAAGCGGTGAGAAAGATGAAGCGGGGCGGCATCGGATCCCTGCGCGTTTCACGAAAAAGATCAAGACCATTTTTCCCCGGCATTTTCAAATCGGACACCACCAGATCAAACTGTTTGTCAGACAGCATGGTACGCGCCGTTATGCCATTTTCGGCCACCGCGACTTCATGCCCTTCATCTTCCACGATGGTTTTTAAGAAGTTCCGGAATGTATCGTCATCTTCCGCTATCAGAATCCGGCCAATCATAGTTGACTCCGCACGTTCCGGCTGGCACACACCTGACAGGGAAGCGACAGGGCAACCGTTGTCCCGGCTCCGGGTGCACTGGCAACAGAAATATCGCCACCATGTTCTTCAGCTATCTTTTTACACAAAGAGAGGCCAAGACCCGTTCCACGTGCCTTGGTCGTAAAAAACGGCTCAAAGATGCGCTGCATTTCATCCTCCTGAATGCCGATTCCGGTGTCGCGTACAGCGATATGCACCACATTTTTCTGCTCGCGCGCCGCAATTACGAGATCACCGCCATCCGGCATGGCCTGAACGGCATTTTTTGCCAGATTCAACAGAATCTGCCCGATCCTGTCACTATTCCCCTGCAGAACAACTCCTTCCGGACAGGTAACCGAGATATGCACACCCGCCTGCCCGGCCTCGTGCCGAACCATGGCAACGGCCTGTTCAATAACGCGATCCAGGTAATAATCGGAGATTGCGGGAGAACTCGCGGACGCATACAGCAGCAGTTCACTTACCAGCTCTTCCAGTCGCAGCACTTCGGTAATAATCAGGGCGGCAAAATTACCGTTCCGCGGTTCGTTCGGCCGTTTTTCTATTACCTGGGCATACCCTTTGATCCCGGCCAGCGGATTTCTGATCTCATGCGCAAGAACGGCCCCCATTTCACCAAGCTTGGCCAGATTATCACGCCGGATCATTTCGCGTTGCAGCAGTTCTTCCCTTTTCCCCAGCCGGAACAGAATTGCCGCCATGACCCAGCCGACAGCAACCAGGGAAATCATGAACAGCAGGTTCAGCCTGGCACGGCGCACGACGCTGTCGGCACGGTACGTATGAAGTATGAGGCGGAGCAGAGCGCGGTTGTGAGACAGCTCTATGGGGGTGGAGAGCTCAAAAACCTGTTCTCCGGTTCCCAGGGTAACCCGCCGCTCCGTCATGATCCTTTCACTCAATATCGTACCGAAATCCGTGCCGCCACCAATCGTAGTGCCGATCAGATCGGCGTTCGAATGAAACAGGTATTCTCCGGAGCCGGTGATGATCGCATAGTAAGCGATGTCGTCGGTGCGGAAATTACTCAGTGTCCGGAAAGAGTCATCGCTCGAAGCAATTTTTTCAATGGCCAAAGCGAGTGACAGGGCGAGTCCGCGCAGATTCTCCTCTGCGATTGGCTTGGATCTGACATAGTTATCGACGGCAAACCAGACCAGAAGCGCGGACACCACCGCTCCGAGCAGCAGACGGGTCCGCTGCATAAATCGTCTTCTTCCGGGCTTACCTTCATCAATTGCTGCGACAATTGTCACGATCTGTCCTGAATGCAATAAAGTTCAACGGCATAACCATCGACCGGGTCCTGTTGTTCAAACGCATCTATTGTACCGGTTCTCCTCACGACGCGGGGGGAGAACCGGACTATGCCGGAATACAATATCAAAAATTCAGGGCCGTGGCTATGGCGGTTATCTGGGCCGACGTCAGGGAAATGGACTTCATGGAGCCGATGCTGGAAATCGCCGACGAGATCAGTGATGCTCCGACCGTGCGAATGCCGGATGAGGCCAAGGCGCCATGGCAGCCGGCACAGTACTGGGCGTAAAGTGTCGCACCGCCGTTGGTTGTGGTTGTGGTAGTGGTTGTTGTGGCCGTTGTACCGCTGGTGCTGGTGGCGCCGCGCCAGTGCCGTGGGCGCATCTTGCCGCCACTCATATTCCAGAACACTCTGTGGCTGGTCATGTTATTGAAGAGGGAAGAGATATTTCTGAACGGAGCTGCTGACGGCATTCCTATAATTGAATTATGAAGCGCTGCACGAACCTCTGCCATGGCGCTGCTGCTGTCGCCTCCCTGATCGATAGTATCGGTAATCTGCGGCAGATTGTTGCCGATCTGGCCGACCATCTCCCGGTAACGGCCAATCTGCGGCGCCTTACCGACCATGACGACAGCCGACTGATCTTCCATCAATCCGGCCATCGCCTGGGCTGTTCTATGCATGCGGTCATAATCTGACTTTCTTGCGCCGGACATCGAACCGAAGACGTAGTCACCCTGAACCTTGATATCCGAAGGAAGATTCAGTTGGCTCCGGACCTGCGTAATAGCGTCCGAAAGTGTCATCCCCGGATTCGCCTCAAGAGTTTCGCGAATCAGTGTCGAAATCGGACTGATAAAGTTGCTGACCGTTCCCGATACCGTTCCGCTTGTCGCGGGAGTCACGGAGACCGCATGCATGCTTAGCACGTACGTGCTTGTGACCGCTGTGTTGGTGTCCAGATCAACGGTCTGATCCTTGATGGCCAAAACGACAATCGGATACTTGCCGGCATCGGCGGAATCAATGGAGAGCGTAAACGCACCGCCGGCATCGGTGACACTGTTCGGTTCGCCGGCATCAAGCTGGTAATTGTTGTTTTTATCGAGAAAAACTACCGCATTGGCCAGATACCCGTCGGCGACCTTGCCGGCAACGGTAGCTTTGGCGCTTGAACCGGTCTGTTGATTCCCTCCGGAGCCTGAACACGCCGCAAGTACACCACCCCCAATCAAAAGTGCCGCTGCATAACTGATAATCTTCATCTGATCCTCCTTTTGTCAACAATGATATGTGCCGTCAGTAACGGACAGATGAATCTATGGAAATTGTGTGCCAACGATGTACATAACGATAACAGGCTTGAATCATGCACTATTTTTACGTATTGCGGTAACCGGGCGGGACAATAGGTGCAAAATATGCACCTGATGGGACACAATTTGCACCAATGATCAGGCACATCTGCGTGAAGCGCATGATCAGCCAACCACCCGGTTACGCCCTTCACTTTTGGCCTGGTAGAGTTTGTTACAACATTACGATACATTCAGATCAATATGTGCTATCATGCTGTCAAACTGCTATAAATTCAGGCGAAAGTGGGGTTGCGGTGTACCCCAGAGGAAACAAACGTGAGCAAAACCCTGCTGGAATTGGCTGTTTACCTCGGAGGCCGGGTCAACGGCGATCCATCCGTCACCATCGGAGGCCTTGGAACGCTTGATAATGCGGTTGCAGGACAGATCACCTTTCTGGCCAATCCCCGTTACGCCGCCAAAGTGGAGACCACCACCGCATCTGCTATTGTCCTGACGGCAGCGGCGGAAACGTTCGGACGAAATGTAATCATCGTCGATAATCCGTATCTGGCCTTTGCCAAGCTATTGACGTTCTTCACCAGCCGTCCGCGTATCGCCAGGGGAGTCATGCCGGGAGCTTTTATCGGCGTAGGCGTCACCATCGGTACAGAACCGTCCATCTACCCCGGCGCCACCATTGCAGACAAGGTCTGCATCGGCGACCGGGTTACCATCCACCCGAACGTCACCCTCTATGATGGGGTCGTTCTCGGAGATGATGTCACCCTGCACGCGGGGGTATCCATCCGGGAAGGGTGCCGGATCGGCAACCGTGTTACCATTCATAACGGCGCGGTTATCGGCAGCGACGGCTTCGGATATGCCCCCGATGGCCAATCATGGTTCAAGATCCCTCAGATCGGTATTGTCGTTATCGGAGACGATGTGGAAATCGGCGCCAACACGACCGTTGACCGGGCTGCCCTGGAGACGACACGCATCGGCCGCGGCACCAAAATCGACAATCTGGCACAGATAGCCCACAATTGCCAAATCGGCGAGGACTGCATCATCGTAGCTCAGGTCGGCATCGCCGGAAGCGTCACACTGGGGAGACATGTCACACTGGGGGGGCAGGCGGCAATTGTCGATCACGCAACCATTGGAGAAAATGCCATGATTTCCGGCCAATCGGGAGTTTTCGGCAATGTGGCCGCCGGAGCGATAGTAAGCGGCACGCCAGCCATGCCGCATCAGGCCCGGCTCAAATGCGCTGCGGTATATCCGTATCTTCCGGAAATGCGTAAATCTCTCGGAAAACTGGCAAAACGTATGAAAGAGGTCGAGGAACGGCTGGAGCCTTCCTCCGCACAGGCATAACAGGCGTAAGCTGAGTGGGATCAGCACTGGTTGGCTGACAACGGCCTCGGCTCACTCCCCGTCAAGTAGTCAGCGCCTTGGACAGCGTAGCACAGTCGGTCATAACCGGCGAAATCGATGTATCTGGCGGATAGAGCAAATAGGTAACGGATGAAAAGAATCTTTCCCTGGCGCACCGTACGTGGACGCCTGCTGATGCTGGCTATCGGCATCGAAATAGTGATGTTGACGATTATGGTGGCCAACAGCCTGAGACTCTTGCACAGCGCAATGACTGACCAGGCAAGGTGGCAGGCGGAGCAGATGGCCCCGGTGCTTAACGCGGCCCTGATGGCGCCGCTGGTTCAGCGGGATTACGCCACCGTCCAGGCCGTGATTAACGAAAGCCGGTCCGCGGGCGGAGTCGAGTACATTGCGGTTCTTGACAGAGCTGACCGGCGGGTCGCTACCAGCGGTTGGCAGGATGACCGGCCGTTGCCTGGGCCGAGCAAAAGCTTTCCGGTCTTTAATAGCAGTAAAGTAGCCCGCTATGACATTGTCACCCCTATCTCCGAGCATGGACAACAACTCGGGACCCTCCATTTCGGCCTTGATCTTACGAAAATCGTCTCGGCAAGACATCTGCTGCTTGTACAGGGGGTCGGTATCGCCCTCCTTGAACTGGTGCTCTCCTCCATTATTTTGATGCTGATCGGCTATTGGCTGACACGCCATCTCCCACCCTTGACCCGTGCCAGCCTCCAGGTCGCCGAAGGCAACCTGACCCCTTCCCCGGTGCATGAAGGAGATGATGATGTCGGTCGATTGGGGATCGCCTTTAATACGATGTCACGGGCAATTGCCGAGCGTGTTCATGAGTTGACCGAAGCCAAAGAGTCGCTCCAGGAGCGGGCCGGGGAGATGGAACAGCTGAACAGGACGCTTGAGACACGGGTACAGGAAGAGGTCTCCAAAAACCGCGAGAAGGACAACGTTCTGATACAGCAGGATAAAATGGCCTCTATCGGTCAACTTGCGGCAGGTGTTGCCCACGAGATCAATAACCCTATCGGCTTTATCACCAGCAATCTTTCCACTCTGGACAAATATCTTGATCGTCTGGGAGAGTTCATTGCGGCACAGGACCGGGCTCTGGCTGCGGGGGAGAGTGGCGACGTAGTCAACATACGGGAAGTGCGCAGGAAGCTCAAGATTGACCATATTCTTGATGACGTCAAACAATTGATTGCCGAATCCCAGGACGGCAGCAGCCGGGTTCAGCGCATTGTCCAGGACCTGAAGACGTTTTCCCGGCTGGATAATCCTGACTCCTCCGTCATCGACCTTAACAACTGTCTGGAGACGACCATCAACATTGCCTGGAATGAAATCAAATATGTTGCAACAATCAATCGGGAGTACGGAGAAATTCCCCCGGTCAGTTGTCATCCCCAGCAGATCAACCAGGTCTTTCTCAACATTCTGATCAATGCATCACAAGCCCTGGAGGGACAGGGAAATATCACGATCCGTACCTGGTGCGAAGCAGATGATGTTTTCGTAGCGGTCAGCGATACCGGTAAAGGAATGCCGCCGGAAATAATCGGCCATATTTTCGAACCGTTTTTCACAACCAAGGATGTGGGTAAGGGAACAGGCCTCGGACTCTCCATCAGCTACGACATCATCAGAAAGCATAATGGTGACATAAAAGTAGAGAGTACGCCCGAAGTGGGAACAACCTTTACCGTCAGATTGCCGTTATCGCAGAAAACGCCTGTTTGACTTCATGACGTCTGATAAAGGCCGGGCTGCTTTAGCGCAAAAGCAACCCGGCGCCTGTGGTTAACCGATTATTAAAAATGAAGTACTACGCCGCCTCTGCAACTCCGACGTTATCCTCATCATCCGCCTCCATGATTCCGAACTCCATCAGCAGATCTTCCAGATCTTCCATTTCCAGCGGCGTGGGAATTACCAGCATCTTGTTATCATTGATCTTCTGCGCCAGAGCGCGGTATTCCTGAGCCTGGGGATGCTCCGGGGAATATTCGATGACGGTCATGCGCCGCATCTCCGCCCGCTGTACCTGATTGTCACGCGGCACGAAATGGATCATCTGTGTACCGAGCTTTTCGGCCAGCGCGGTTACCAGTTCAAACTCCTTGTCGGTCTTCCGCGCATTGCAGATCAGGCCCGCCAGACGAACCTTACCCGATGTGGCATATTTGAGAATACCTTTGGATATGTTGTTGGCGGCATACATGGCCATCATTTCTCCGGAGCAGACAATATAGATCTCCTCCGCCTTCCCTTCGCGAATCGGCATGGCAAACCCGCCGCAGACAACATCGCCCAGAACGTCATAAAAGACAAAATCCAGATCCGGCGTATAAGCGCCGTTCTCCTCCAGAAAATTGATGGCGGTGATGACGCCGCGACCAGCGCAGCCGACACCCGGCTCAGGGCCGCCTGACTCGACACATTTGACACCGGCATACCCGATCTTCATTACCTCGTCAATCTCCAGGTCCTCGACCGTTCCCAGTTCGCGCACCAGATCCATGACCGTGTTCTGTGCCTTAGCGTGCAGGATCAGGCGGGTTGAATCGGCCTTCGGATCACAGCCGACGATCATGATTTTCTTACCCAACGCCGCAAGACCGGCCACCGTATTCTGGGTTGTCGTTGACTTGCCGATGCCGCCTTTTCCATAAATCGCAATCTGTCTCATGTGAATCTCCCTCGTCCCTCGTGGTGGACGCCAGTAGTGTATTGGGGTGGCGAAATGAGGCGCCTCATGGTATCTGAATCAAGATCTCCATGATCCCCCCCCTTTTGAGCGGCGTGCTCCATTCATGTCTATTCTTAACCAAACATCGGTCACAATAAAAACGCCCCGCATCTCATGGCTGAGAGCGGGGCGTAGATGCCGGGTTGACAGAGTTTGATGGTTGTCCTGGCAACAATCCTGCCGTCACCGTACTACGAGCAAATACACTATCCATGCCAAACGATTATGAAATTCGTCAAACCGTGAATCCACGGGGTTCAGGCCGGTAAAGCCTGCCCAGGGATATCTGCATCCATGGGCAAATATGATCATCTTCTATACAGGGTGACCGGTAACGATGCACCGTAATATACCTATCTATTACCCGGACAAAAGCGTACAATCGATCACGTCAGACAAGGAGAAATCATGAATATCAAACGAGGCATCGTCGTTAGTCATACCGGAGCAATCGAATGGGGAGCCGGCAAAGTCGTGGAAGTGACTCCGCTCAAAGCGACAATCCAGTTCAGTGACGGTATTATCAGGAAGATAGCCTCTTCCCATTACACCACCCTCCAGCCCGCCGATCCGGAATCTTTCGTACCGATCCCCGACAGGATAACGGCTGCAAAGATGCGGGCGACCCCAAAAAAGGTCAAGAAGGTCGTCATAACCGGCAGTTCCAGCGAGCAGGTGCCCCGTCAGGAAGGCGAAGCCGGACCGCTCTAGGAGAGGAGTTGTTTATTGGTTCCCGGTCCACCCCTGAAGAGCCGTTTCGAATGTCTCGGCACCCGCGTTCAGGTACAGGGTGCCGTCGGAAATGGTCATGTCCCAGTTAATTGAGCGATCCAGTGTGGCGGCCAGGCGGGAGATAAATGCCTGATCGAACCGGATTATCGTCAAATTTACCACCCCATTGAGCTTTGCACTGTGCTGCTGTTCCCAGTTCGGCAACGCCCTTCCGCAGGCGATCAGGGCGACCCGTTCCGCATGACGACCGGTTTTGATGAGACGATCCGGCTCCGGCAATCCCACCTCCACCCAGAGCAGCACCCGGTCATCCGCTCCTTTCAACCAGAGATCAGGTTCATCTCCGGCGCCGACACCCTTGGTGAACGAAAGTCCGGGTTCGTAAAAAAGCGCATATGCGAGCAGTCTGGCCACAAGACGTTCTTCGGTTTCCGATGGGTGACGGGCAACCGTCGCCGGTAACGCTTCGTACACTCCCCGGTCAACATCGGAAAGCTGAATAGTGACCCGGTATATGGTTGATGGTAATGCCATGCGACTGGTATCCTTTACTCGTGCAGGTACGTCACTGCATCCGGAGCTCTGTTGTTGAGGAGAGGTAGTGACCGCACTCACCCCTGCTGAGTCCTACGGTGTGATATTCACCTCGGTCCCGATGCGGATCCGGTGAGCCAGCGCCATGCCCTCCGCATTATCCATGACAAAACACCCTCCCGTCACCCGGTGTCCGACCCGCTTCGGGTTATTGTTGCCATGTATCCGGTAAATTGCCCCTTTTTTCGTCCTGTGCGACAGGGCAATCTTGAACGGCCCCATGTAGTTCAATGGCAGCCCGGGCGCCACCGCAGCCGGAAGCTCGATCCCACGTTCACGGAATACCTGGCGGGAATACGGGGTTGGATACCACCAGGGATTGAAATAAATACCGGTCACGTGGCCAAGGCCAAGCGGATAGGTCTTGAGCCCCCTGACGGCAGTACCCACCGGATATTCCGCGACAAGCACTTTCTCCGCAGCGCCTTTTTTCTCGTAAAGCATCAGAACGTTACGACCGATGCTGATTTCCACGAAGTAGGAGACCGCGATATCGGACGTAACAACTTCCTCACGGTCCGGGCGACTAGCCGGAACGGTATCGGCACCTGCGCAGGGGAGAGCCGCAAGGAGAGCCATAAACAGCACAATGACGGGTATCGTTACCTTCATGGCGATCCGTCCGGAGCATGCACGCAGATTTGCAAAAACGGTATAGTCCGGACAATCGGTGGGGACCTCACGCCTTGAGGCTCAACAACTGCTTCGTCATATCGTCCGCAGCCTTGATTACCGTGAGATTTACCTTGAAGCCCTGCGTATTCGAAATGAGATTTGTAGCCTCACGGGAAATATCGACCGTATCCTGGGTAGCCGTTGCCGTAGCACTCACCCCGCCACTCCGGTTCTCCTGAAACGAGACGCGGGAAGCCTTGAAATCGGTGGTATTCAGATTGGCCACATTATGTGCGGTTACCTGCTGGCTCGCGCCAAATGCCTGCAACGCGCTTCCTGAAATGCTGTTAATGCCGGACATGTCACCCTCCAAACCTTCTTCAATCAGGACTACGTACAGAACGTGAGGAACATTATAGCATTTCGCCGGCAAAAGGAGAAGCCGTCATCTGAAGGAGTCGAACGAAGCATCACCCTTCATTCATTCAGTCTCAATAGCCGGCGCCCTTCCGCTTCTCGTGTTTTCAGACAAAATAGCCTCTGCATGATCAATATGGATCTAATGGTTTCCATGAATAGACTATTTTCAGGCAAGTTACGGCTGTCAAGTTACGGTTTGCCAAAGGAAAATGTCTCTGCTATCGAACCATATTATTCAACAAAAGAGATGGGTACCGGTATAGGACTGTACTATAACTCTTACCTGCCAACATCCCCTCAGGTTAACTCAGATTTAGTTTTTTATTTTTGTAGGTGGATTACTTACAATATAATGAGATTTAAACCGACTATATTAATGTAAATTATTCATATATGCTAAAGCAATTATCGTGTTTGGGGGCATACACGGCCTTTCCCTGCCAAATGGGGCCTTAGCACCTCTTTTAATAATACTCGTACAAAAAAGATTGAAAGATGAAATCAGTTTATCGCTAGCGGGATTACTGTAACGGGTCTCAGGTATGGTACGTTGAAGTTTCGATAGCTAATAGATAAAATTCAGATAACCTCTTCTGAAAAGGCAAACCCGGAGTAATCCGGCGGCGCAAAGCGACCGAGTCCCACTCCGCAAGGAAGGATAGTCGAGCCTCCAAAAAGAGGGCGAGATATTAGACGCGCCCTACTTTATTTAAATTGGGCGTTTTTTGTTTAACTCGGGATCGTACTGCGACTATGTCCCAATTTGGGTATTCAACCGGTCTTTATTCCATTCCAGTTGGAGAACCATGGCGTGACGGCGTAATTGAGCCATTTAAAGTAATATACGACGATGTTTTCTCGCCGTCAGAGATTCTCAAGCCATGTAATGCTTGACCGAGGGCCTGACATTTGTCGCTTAAACCCTACAGAGGTGCACCACCATGGCAATCTCAGACATCTCCCTTACGTCAGGCATGCGGAACAATCTTCTTGGTGTGAACTGGGGTCGGACCAAACTAACTTACTTAAATTATTTAAAATACGTCCCATAAATAGCTGTTTATCGGGTTTAAAACCCCATTTTCCAGCTCAAAATCTGCACTATAAGGTTCAAACTCCTCTCTCAACACACAACGGCCAGCTTCAAGATCTTCAATTCTTCTCCCTATTCCCTTCATACCAAGCCCGGTTTTTATCTCTTCAACAAATCCAGGCCCGCCGACGGCAATGCTCTCCGTCCAGCAACTTTCACGTTGGTTAATTCCATTGCTGAGTGTTTCTTGAATCCACTGCCGGTGCTGCTCAGAAAATTGTTGTGGGTCTGGAATACCGCAAAGGTTCCTTAAGTCCGGCAGATCAATCACTCCATACCGTTCGGGCGGGTTTTGGATTTCATTAAAGCCGCTCATTTCCCATTCTGATAGATGGGTTACCACTCCGGCGCGTACCATATTAAGATCGATATAAACAAGGCAGCGGATCAGGTGTATATTTCGTTCAACAGCTGTAGCGTGGTAACGGTCTTCCCAGAACGCTCCCTTCCGCTTTTTGCGCTGATTGAATTCTTGAGCGGTTCTCCCGGCGATCAATTGAATGCTTTTTGGTATGACATCCGTCCCGCTATCAACCACCAACAGATGGATATGATTGGAGGTGACCACATAGTTGAGTATTCTCAAGCCAAAGCGCTTCTTGGCTTCGAAGAGCCATGAATACCAGCGCCGCCGATCTCTGGAGAATTTCAGGAGAAATTCTTTTTTGTGGCAACGGTGAGTAATGTGCCACACCTGCCCCGGCACATGATGTCGGTTTGCTCGTGCCATTCGTTAGAGGCCCTTTTTATCCGGTAAAAACATGTCTCTAAGGCGAAAAACAGGGTACTTATTGCACCTTACTGGCGTAATTACATGTAGTTATCTTGGTCCGACCCCAGCCTGATCTCTACTTGTCTTGGTCCGACCCCAACCTGATAACTCCTACCTTTTTCTCATCAATCTACTGTTTAACCGCAACGTAGCTCCTGCCGATATCCGGCGGCCTGCAGCATACCCTCACCCTTCATAATTCAGCCCCCCATCTCCCCCAAATCCATCCGCACGTCCCCACTTCACCTCCGGCACCACCCAGACAACAAACTAATATCCCGTGCAATACTGAAAATGCATCGGATCCTTGCTCTTGCCGGGCCAATCCCCTCCCCAGACGAATCCGTATTCGCGGAACAACGCCACAATTTCCGGGTGCATGTCTCCGTCGCTTCCCTGGCGATTCGTCTCGGAATTGAGGTCTATGGCGATCCCCCAGCTGTGAGTTGAAAGCTTGTCGCTCTGCCGTTTCGGCCGGTAATTGTAGCACCCGCAATAACTCCTGATCTCATGTGAGAGTCGTTCCTGATGAATGCGGGTAAAAAGTTCCGACACAACCGGAGCAAGCAGAATGTGACAGAAGATCCCCTTTACCCATCGAGAGTGGTCCCAGGAAAGAGGAATGGCAAACGGTATCCTGGCGGCAACCAGATTTTCCGTTTCCCACGACTGTTTCAGATGCCCATCATCGCGGGTATAGGCGGAAATATCGCCAAAGGTGGCAATAACACCTTCCAGTCCGTCCGGCGGCTGGACGCCGTCGTGGGTATCGCCCGCTGCTACTGCATTTGTCCGTACCATTATTGTTCCTCCTGACATATCTGTCTGACCGAATGGCGATTTGATCCCCTGTGCTTTTCAGCAGCCTCTTCCAGCCTTTTCAGCAATGTCGGCCGACTGAGTCCCAGCATCTTCGCCGCAATGCTCTTGTTTCCCTGCGACAAGGCAATCGCCTTTTCCACCAGCAATGCCTGAACCTCGTATATGGTCGGAAAATCGCGAAAAATGCCATGCAGGGCAAACTGGTTGATACCAATCTTCTGTACAATATCCCTGCGGGTAACAGTTCCGGGGACAAGAGTCGGAAAGTCATCCATTTCCAGAGTTCCCGTGAGATTCCGGGTCACGCCATTATGAACCATATTGATCATTTCCCGCACATTCCCGGGAAATTTGTGCGACATCAGCGCCTGGCAGAGCTCCTTTGACAATCCGGGTACCGGACGCCCCAACATCTTTGCGGCCATTTCCGCAAAATGTATCGCTATCGGAACTATGTCTTCAGGGCGTTCCCGCAATGGAGGAATGTGGAGCGCGTGGGCACTTATCCGATAGTAAAGGTCGCTCCTGAAGACTTTTGAAGTAAGCAGGGATTGAAAATTGGCGTTCGATGCGGCAATTATCCTCGCATCGCTTTTATGCAATGCATCGGAACCAAGACGGTAGTATTCGTTCTGCTGCAGCAGGCGCAATAATTTTATCTGGGACGTTTTACTGAGATCGCCTATCTCATCAAGAAACAGAGTCCCACCCCTGGCCAGCTCAATCAAACCATCCCGGCTTTCGGTCGCGCTGGTATAGGCGCCTTTTCTATGACCAAACAGGGTATCCGCAAGCAGGGTATCGTCCAGACCCGCCACGTTGACCGTAACCATTCGACCTTTGAGACCACTGCATTTATGAATTGCCTGGGCAATCAGCTCTTTTCCCACCCCGGTTTCACCGGTAATCAATACCGGCTGACGCGAACTCGCCAGGGTTTCGATCACCTTGAAAATCGACAGCATGTGATCGCTACAAGTAACTATGTCACTGAAATTGTTAGTGTTAATAAGCGCCTCACCCAGCATCCAAGGAATAATTCCACACATAAAAACAAAAAACGCCCAACTTAAAACAAGTAGGGCGCATGAGAAATCTCGCCCTCTTTAGGCGGCTCGACTATCCTTCCTTGCGGAGTGGGATTCGGTAGCTTTGCGTCGCCGGATTACTCCGGGTTTGCCATTTCACAGAAGAGGGTATGTTTTAATAAATAAAGTACGTCACACAATTCAAATGTTAATTATTAATTAATTTGTGCAGTATAAGTATAACGTGTTATGAAGCGTTAGAAAAGTCCGATAATTACTGATTTATTTGTAAGTATTTTTCTTACAAATGCCTACCCGATAAGCTTCATCGCAATCGTAATTGCATTGTCGAGCGTGGCTATTGCGAAGACAACCAGCCGGGCGTTTTTCACATCCTGCTCCACCTGTCCCGCAGCTTCCTTTGCGGCATCAACAGCTGCAACAAGTTCAGGGATCACGCTCTCAGCCTCCGCCTGCCAATCGGCAAGCTCTTTATTTATCAGCTTGTCGATCTCGTCCTGCAATAGATCCGCACGGAGCTTCGCATTGGCGGCGCCGGTCCTGTCGCCCGCATTGCGAAGAACCATGCAAAGTATCCGGGCGGCTCTCTGCACATCATGCAAGGCTTGAAACGCACTGTCGGCTCGTTCATTGGTCATGCTGGTCATATCGGAGTGTCCTTTCGCGAAAGATGGGTATCCCGGTCACTCAAGCTTATCATAAATGCTTTTCAATCTTTTCCCTTCTTCGTAAAGGTTCTTGATCGCCTCGAATCCGGCGGATTTTTTTTCTACGGATTTCAGCAACTCCCGATGTCCCTCCGGCAGGGTTTCGTAGACATTTTTAGCGGCAAGGCATGAACCAACGCCAGATAATCGCTGTCGAGTTGAATCAGATGCTCTACGGCTGTTCGTGCCTTCACATCGGTACTACGTTTTTCCGGAACGGTCCGGGAGAAGGCGCCCTCCAGTGCAAGCGCCTTGACACCGTAATCGGTGGCAAGCGATTCATCCAGAATCAGCAGCATTGTGAGACATTTCTTGCAATAATCGTCAATGGCTGCCTGGTTTTCCGTCATAATTTTAACCAGCGCATCATGCTTTTTACCGTCGATGATCAACTGTGCCACTTCAATACTTCCCACGGAGAACAGAGGAACGACCGTTCCGGGAACCTGTGCGCCAAGTTTCTTGATTACGGAGTTCAGACCGGCATCGGTATCTTTTGCCATGGCGTCGAAGGTTTGCGGATTCAGTACCTCGCTGCCGGCCAGCATCCCGAGAACTGTTACATACTTTTCCATGGCCTCGTTCAGGCAGGAGAGGGTTACCCGGGCATCTTGCAGCAGGAAGAATGTCGGTTTGAGGGTCACGCCGCCCGTCTCCGGGAAAGAGACCGTAAATGGGCTTTTCCGGTCGAGAAGCGCCGTATTGGCAAGGTTAACGGACCCATCAAGAACATTTTCTATGTATCTGTCGCGCGACCATTCCATATCCTTACCCAGAACCTTGTCCAAACCATCCCCCGCTTCCTTCACCGCTGCGGCATACTGCCGGAACGGATGCGGATCTACCGTCGCGCACCCCGCCAACAGCAGAATCAATCCGGCAGTTGTTGCATAACGGCATACCGTTATTTTCAATCGGTTGCGGTTCACAGGTTTTCTCCCCTTTATCGTTTCCCTTCTTATTTCCGCACCGTCCAGAAATCATCCGAAAGATTACGGTCCGCCAGATAGGCATACGGCATCGTGAAGTATCCCTGCTTGCCCCAGTCCGGTCCCCAGGAGTTGCGGACGATAAAGCGGCCGGCTTTGTCGTCGTACCCAACCGCCATAACGGCGTGACCGCCGAGTGGACGCTCCTTTGCGGCAGGAAGGTTTACGACACCGTTCCTGGCAACGGCTGCCGATTCAAACGCATCATATACCGTGAAACCGAAAACAAAGGGGTAACCGTCCGCCAGACAGGCGCGCATCTCATCCACACTGTTCAGGCGGTGGTAGGTACTGATAGTGTGAGCGGCAGCCTGTTTATAACAGACGGCGCCCGGTTTTCGGGTAAACCTGGTAATTACGTAGGGCCAGGCAGCCTCACTGCAAACTCCCTGCCTGGCCAGGACCTTGATGCCGTCACGCAGCGTGGCGCCACTGTCGCTGTTTACCGTCCCCTCGATAGCCCGTTCGTTGTAATAGACGAACAGCCGTGAAAGGTCGGCAAAGGGGACGGTATTCACCTTTTGCTCAAGAAATTCCAACGCCCCCACAAGGGCATTGGCGGTGCAGCTTCCCAGCTGCCCCTGATCCTCAACCGCAGAGCAGAGCGTGCGCAGGTCAATTTTGTCCGGCAACAGTGCCGGAGCACGCATCAGAGTTGCGTAAAGCAGGTCGCGATGATCCGGAAGATCCGGACGCCATCCGTACGTGCGTTGGGCACTCTTCATCTTTTCTGGAATTGTTGCCATGCATTGCCCCCCATTTTATAAATTATGTATTATGAACTTTGAAGTATGAATTACTCATCCTTCAACCTTCATCCCTCAGGTAAAAATATTGTAAACTTTTTTACACTTTCACCTAAAAAACCATATAACTACTTGATTTATATAACTTTATAAAATTGTAAACTTTTTTACACCTCGCACAAAAATATCGCAATTTACCATTAATTTTATACAGTTACATGCAGTGTAAAAAAACTGGCACCCCCCTCGCTCTCACCAACTCCTGCGGCAGACGCGACCTGACAACCATAAGACCCTGTAAACAGCATGAGTGTTCCGGATCGGATATAAACTTCCTCCAGCGCCTGCAACGCTATATTCTTCATGGCACGCAGCTCTTCTCGTTTTAATTGACGCGTCAGTGAGGTGAACATGACGACATGGAACATGCTGACAAGAGCAACATGCATGCCCGAATAGTACTTCATATTGAAAAAGGAACAAAGAAGGGGGGAATATTTTACCGTGGGAGGATTTCGTTCGGAGTGGCAAAGGGAGAGATCAAAGGAGCCGCCGAAAAGGGCACGTTGATCCGGAATTGGAATAACCCGCTATTCACCATCCTCATAGGAATGTCTTTCAGCAGCCTCTTCCAGCCTTTTCTGTAATGTCGGCCGACTGAGACCCAGCATCTTCGCCGCAATGCTCTTGTTTCCCTGCGATAAGGCAATCGCCTTTTCCACCAGCAACGCCTCAACCTCGTATACGGTCGGAAAATCGTGAAAAATACCGTGCAGGGCAAACTGGTTGCTACCAATCTTCCGCACAATGTCCCTGCGGAGAACTGTGCCGGGGACAAGAGTCGGAAAGTCCTCCACTTCAAGAGTTCCCGTGAGATTCCGGGTCACGGCATTACGAACCATATTGATCATTTCCCGCACATTACCGGGAAAGTTGTACGACATCAACACCTGGCAGAGCTCCCTTGACAATCCGGGTGCCGGGCGTTCCAACGTCTTTGCGGTTATTTTTGCAAAATGTATCACTATCGGAACTATGTCTTCAGGGCGTTCCCGCAATGGAGGAATGTGGAGCGCGTGGGCACTTATCCGATAGTAGAGGTCGCTCCTGAACACCCTTGAAGCAAGCAGGGACTGGAAATTGGCATTTGACGCAGCAATTATCCTCGCATCGCTTTTATGTAGTGCATCTGAACCAAGACGGTAGTATTCGTTCTGCTGCAGCAAGCGCAATAATTTTATCTGGGATGCGTTACTGAGATCACCTATCTCATCAAGAAACAGAGTCCCTCCCCTGGCCAGCTCAATCAAACCATCCCGGTTTTCGGTCGCACCGGTATAGGCGCCTTTTCTATGACCAAACAGGGTATCCGCAAGCATGGTATCGTCCAGGCCCGCCACATTTACCGTCACCATTCGACCCTTGAGACCGCTGCACTTATGAATTGCCTGGGCAATCAGCTCTTTCCCCACCCCGGTTTCACCGGTAATCAATAAGGGCTGGCGCGAACAGACAAGGGTTTCGATCATCTTGAAAATGGCCATCATGTGCTCGCTGCAGGTAACGATGTCGCTGAAATTGTCCGGGTTCACAAGCGGTTCTCCCAGCAGATACCCCGTAAGCTTTCGATTGCGTACGACAAGTTCCCTGCTGAGAACCGCATTTTGGACGATGGAAACAAGCCGTGTCGTGTCGAGCGGCTTGGTTATGTAATCGTATGCCCCCTGTTTGATGCAACTCACCACATTTTCGAGATCGCGTACGCCCGTCATGATAATGACCGGTATGTTTGGATGAAGCCGCACGATTTCGGGGAGCAGATCCGCACCGGACGGATCCGGCATGACCCAGTCAAGCAGCACAACGGTATGAGTGCCGGTTGCAAGTGCCTTCAGAACTTTGGCACTATCCTGTAGTGGCGTAATATTGGCAATTCCGTGCGCAAGGAGCGCTCGACGCGCCCCATCGAGAAACTCGGTGTCATCGTCAACGATGAGTATGGAATGCCCCGGTTCGCAGTAATTCGATTGCACCGTATCCATCCTCCCGGCAGTTCTTATTGGCATAATCGGACCACATCGGTTCAACCATTTGTATACACGGATGATGCCAATATGAGCAGGGGCGGCTACATAAAAAATGCTTTAACGGTAGCCCAAACCAATACACCAACGGTTACCAGACCACAGAACAGCGCCAGCGCCTGATCGGCGCGATTTTCGCGCCGGCGTTCGTTATAGCCGACAAGCGCCGCAATGATAATGCCGCCAATGATCCCGCCGCCGTGTCCCCAGTTATTTATCCCCGGAAAAATCAGTCCGAAAATAAAGAGGCTGACAACCCAGCCGCTCACCTCCCGGTAGACAGAACTGCCATGGGCCCCTCCCCTGCTTTTCCCATAATAGAGCAGAGCGCCGATCAGGCTGCAGACCGCCGCCGAAGCGCCGATGGTGAACGATACTCCGGCACGATAGGAAACGATATAGCCTATCACTCCCCCCAGAGTATAGATGGTAAACATGCGGCTGGCGCCAAACTCGCCGGATGTCAAGGGTGCAATCTGCCGTAACGCCATAAGGTTGAAAATCAGATGAAGTATACCGCCATGAAGATAGTTGGCACTGACGACGGTCCAATACCGCCCGAAATGATCAATCGGGTACGTTCCGGTTGCTCCCAGCAGCATCAGGCTGGTCTGTCCCGGAGAAAGAAAACTTCCGGTATTTCCCGTTTTGATACTCAATATGAGCGAAATCGCAAAGAACAGGATGTTGGCCGTGACAATCGCTTTGACCAACCAGTCACCCTCCAGGGCGCCTCGCGACCAGTTCATAAATTGCCACCATGGCGCAGTGCGACCGGTACCGCACCAGGAACAGACAGCCTCTTCACTTCCAACCAGGCGTCTGCATCGCGGACATAGGATTGCCCGTTGAGTCATTTGAATACCTCGCACTTTTCCGAAAAACAGCATTAGAATCAATCGTAGGTCAGCAATTGCAGGTAGTCGGTTGGTTCATTGATCGTTGACTTCACATCGCCCTGAGAGTCTCAAGCCACTCATGAATGAAGAGATCGATATACTCCCGGCTGATGGCGCTGGAATGCGGCGTGATCAGCACGTTACGCTGTTCCCAGAGCGGAGAATCCGGGCAGAGCGGTTCTTTTGCAAAGACATCCAGCCCCGCGCCCGCAAGGGGGCCACTCCGAAGCGCCATGACAAGGTCTTCTTCCCGGTAACAATTACCGCGCCCTAGGTTGTACAGGTACGCTCCCGGCTTCATGGAAGCGAAATGCCGCGCCGTGAAGATTCCGTCCGTTTCCGTTCCACCCGGCAGGAGTAACACCACATGGTCAACAAGGGGAAGCTCCTCTTCCAGCCGGTCAAAGGTGATCAGCTTGTCCACGCCGGGGTAGCTCTCAATTCCCGTCATGCTGCGCTTGACCCCGGTTACCGTCGAGCCGAAGGCCTTCAGCAGCCCCGCCGTTGACCGCCCCAGTGCGCCACACCCGATTATCAACACGCTCTGGCTGAAGAGGCCGACGCAGTCGCAATAATCGAGGCGGCCCCATATCCGGTTATGCTGATCGGTAAGTGACCTTTCGCTCTTCCGGTTAAAATAAAGCATCATCGACAGGAGGCTCTCGCGCATGATGCGGCCGTGAAAGCTGCCATAGCAGGTTTTCACCCGGCCGGACGGATCTCCGGCAACCCAGTCATGTCCGGCGGCAGGGGTAAAAAGAACCTTCAGTTTCGGAGCATTTGGGTACCAGTCAGGCTTGAATACCCACGTCAGCACACATTCGGCTTCAGGGAGTTTTGCCATAAAATCATCGCTCTCTTCGGCAACGGTGATACGCACATCCGGGAGCGCCGCGCGAATGAGCTCCCTGTGACGTGGTTTGAATGAGAAGGCATCCACATTGTTGTGAAGATGAATGAGGAGATTGTCAATTTTCATCCGTTACCCCTTATTCGATACGGATCATTTATAGAGAATTATCTGCTGCCATCCGGCGCCGTTCCGGTTGTGCCGTTTCATCCCAACTTTCGCTCCAACCGTTCGACGACCTCGGCTACGGTGGCTTCCCGGTCATCCCCGTACACGGTAAAATACAGATATTGCCCCGTGTGGTGAGACCAGTAGATGTTTTCCACCTGAAGCGGTTCAAGAAGGGAATCAATTTTTTCGGGAGAGATGAAGGGGTCCCCGTCAGGCCACTTTCTGTCCAGCCTGACCTGCTGGGCATCCGTCAGGGGTATCCGGTATGTAATCGAATAGACCTCTGCCTTCATAACGGTTTGACAGAGGCGTTTGGCCCGATGGTGACTTGTTTTTCCATGATCATTGCCAAGATGCCGTTCTCCCTGCTCCCCAGCGAAATTCGCACGATGTTCCCATCGCACAAAGAGGGTCAGGCATGTTTTGCCTAACCCTTCAGCACCTTATCCACGCGTATACCGCGCGATGACAAACTGACATTACCCAGATTACATACCTTTCATGATCTTTTCACGCACTACCAATGATCCGCTCTACCAGTTCCAAAAGACTGGTAACCTTATCCAACAAATCCTCACGTTCCGGAAATCCACAATCATTGCCAGCATCGTCATATCTAAAATGAAACGCAAAAATGGTCAAATCCGGAAGCTCGGAAAAGCGGAGCAATCCACACCAAGGGCCTTCAATGAGACGAGAAGCAGCCCAAGGTCGTGAGTAAATCCGTATTTACGCCAAGTGCTGAAATCCAGGCTTTCAGTGCCTTTTCGGCTGTTTGTTGCGCATGAAATCCGAATATTTCATAAGCAAAGACATCCGAATCCAGCATACCGCCAAGCGCCTTCAGATCACGCTTGGCAATAACGAGCATCTGGCGGGCGTGGTCAAGGTCGGACATACAAATCCTTCCCTTCACGCAGTGCATGGGAAATAACATGGTTTACGGAGTTGCGCCAGCGTTCAACCTCATCAATCGAATAGACCAAGACGTCCTTTGCTACACCAAAACCGGCAAGCACCCGATTGATGCGTCCTGTCTCACTGTAGCGGCTTCTTCCCGTACCGAACGGAGTATCCTCAATAACCAGCAGATCAACGTCCGAATCTTCATGAACCTGACCGCGAGCCGCAGAACCAAAAAGGATAATTCGCACCGGGTTGACCTCTTTGACGATGCACTCGGCCATTTGGTTTATTATGGTGTCGTTGACTGTGGCCATGTACTTGCTTCCCACTTTCAGTTTTTTGTTCCGAATCAGATCGCATTTCTGTGCGATAGTTTTGTCAATTCGCGAAGTATACATGGTTAGCCCAGGCATCCCAAGTCAAATTTTATTTTCACTATTTGCACGTATTATCTCTCCACAACCTCAAAAGCTCATCCACTCCCTGCAGGATCATATGTGGCCGGCGTTTCTCCGGCAGATGCATAAACGCGTCTTCCGTCCCAAGACCGGAGGTGACTGCAATCGCAAGCGAACCGCCACGATGCGCCATTGGAACTTCCATTTCCGGATCATCTCCCACCACCGCCAGATCCTTCAAACGTACGCCCAGGCGCCAACCGGCACAGCGCAGCGCCTCAAGGGACGGTTTGCCGACAGTTATGACACGGCAGCCGGTCATATCTTTGATCATCGCGGACATAATGCGCGAGGGGGCCAACCCCTTGCCGGTTGCGGTGGCAAAGAACCGTGTCTGCGAGACGCTGTACATCCTGGCGCCGCCCCATACCGCATGGCATGCCGACTCCAGTTCGGCCATGGTGCATTCCGGGTACCACCCTGCCAGGACCGCATCGGCCAGGGGTTTTCTCGTGGGCGGCACGAGCTCGATGCCGGCCTCCTCCAAAGGGCGCTTCACCCCATCGCCGCCAAGCGCCATGACCCGCTTGTAACCGCAACGCCGGAACAGCTCGACACAACTGCTGACCGGCGTCATCATGCAGCCGTCAGGAAGGTCGAACCCGGCCGTACGCAGCGAACCGGCATAATCCTGCGGTGTACGCGCAGTGCCGTTGGTGAAAACAACAAAAGGGATGCCGCTCCCGGTAAGCAGCCTCATAAGTTGGGTCGCCCCGGGCAGAGGCTTAAGACCATGGTTGCGCTGATCTCCCAAAACCAGTGTCCCGTCCATATCGAATACGAAACCACGAACCGTGTGGAGCCGTTGGAGCAGTGCATGCGATATCGTGTGTGATGACATTGTTAATCGCGCCCATAGAGCGTGACGACACATGCGCCGCCCAGCCCCAGGTTATGCTGCAGCGCAATGCGTACTCCTTCGACCTGCCTCTGCCCCGCCTCGCCCCTCAACTGGGTCACCAGTTCGGTGCACTGGGCAAGCCCGGTCGCGCCCAACGGGTGCCCCTTGGACATCAGACCGCCGGACGGATTGACAACGTATTTCCCGCCATAGCTGTTGTCGCCGAGGTTGATCATCTCCTCTGCCCCCCCCTCGGCGCAGAGGCCGAGCGCTTCGTACGTGCAAACTTCGTTGGAAGTGAAGCAATCATGTAACTCCAGAACTTTGATATTTTCAGGGCCAATACCCGCCGCTTCATAAACGTGCTGCGCAGCCGCTTGCGTCATATCAGCTCCCACCAGACTAATCGGGTTCCGATTACTTCCCGCCGCATCGGTCGCCATCGCCTGGGCGAGAATGGATATGGCGCGTGCGGAACCATGCTTCCTGGCAAAGGCTTCACTGCAGACAATCGCCGCCGCGGCGCCGCACGATGGCGGACAGCATTCCAGCCGGGTCAGGTACGGGGAAAATACGACAGGGGATTGCAAAACCTCTTCAACCGTCAGCGGTTTGTTAAACAACGCGTAAGGATTGTTCAGCGCATGTCTGCGCGTCTTTACGGCCACCTTGGCAAAAATATCCGGATTGGCGCCGGTCTTATCAATATACGCGGTGGCAGCAGCTCCGAACAGACGCAGCGCGTTTGTTGCCGGGGCCACATCCGGCAGCACCGCCTCAAGTTTATGCTCCAGATCCATCAGAGGAGAGGTCCGGTCGTCCCAGACCGGCCCGAGGGCGCCGGGGCGCATCTCCTCGAAGCCGACCGCCAGAGCGCACTCGACCGCTCTGGAGAGGACCGCCTGCCTCGCCAGCATGAGAGCGGATGACCCGGACGAACAGTTATTATTGACGTTTATTATCGGTATGCCGGTCATGCCGACCCGGTACAAAGCCGCCTGCCCGCAGGCACTATCTCCGAACACGTACCCGGCGAAGGCCTGCTGAACATCACCATACGCGATACCGGCATCAGCCAGCGCTGACCGTACGGCCTTACCCGCCATAATTTCATACGGTTCATGTGCGCCCGGTTTTGCGAACTTGACCATGCCGACACCGAGTATCCTGACGGTTGCACTCATTATTGAAGTCTCCCCATGCTGTTAGTCCGATTAACGAGCCAGATAACCGCCGTCAGCGGCATAATAATTACCGGTAATGAAACTGGCCTTATCGCTGCTGAGCCACACTACAAGCTCGGCAACCTCTTCCGGGTCTCCGATACGATTCAAGGCATGCATTGAACTGAGATGGTTCCTGACCTCTTCGGGGAGGTTATTGACGAGCTTGGTTTTAATGAACGCCGGACCAACCGAATTACAACGGATCCCCTTGGTGCCGTATTCGAGGGCAACGTTTTTGGTCATACCGACAACCCCATGCTTGGCGGCAACATAGGGGGTAATTTCTTCAAGCCCGACCTGCCCCAGAATAGACGCTATATTGACGATGGAGCCGCCACCGGTTTTCAGCATGGCGTTGATCTGGGTCCGCACACCATAGAAAACCCCCGTAAGGTTGATATCTATTACCTGCTGCCAGGTTTCGGGTGTGTGGTCGCCGGTGAGACGGAACTCGCCGCTGATTCCGGCGTTGTTGCAGGCAATATCGAGACGGCCGAACTTCTGGCACGCTGCGTTAACCACGGCCTCGTGATTCTCCAGGCTGGTCACATTGAGGTGCAGATAGATGGCCTCCCCTCCAGCCTGATTGATCATCGCTACGGTTTCTTCGCCCCCCTCATCATTACAATCGGTGACAACTACCTTTGCGCCCTCCCGGCCGTATACAAGCGCGATGGCGCGCCCGATGCCTTCGGCGCCTCCCGTTATCAGTGCTACCTTGTCCTTAATCAGCATGATGTTCTCCTTTCTCTTTTTGGATTTATTGTTACGGCGTCAACCGATACGGATGACGATGAAGCGGTACATTTTTCAGACAGCGCCCCCCTGCGTGAGTTTAAACAGGCGAGTAAGCTCGTCCACCGCCACGCGGGCGAATTCGGATGTGTAAAGGTTCAGGTCGACTTCCCTGATCGCATCCTTGTTGACCAGTTTTTCGCGCAGACGGGTGACAAATGCGGCATCGGCCTCCGGATCAAACATCGACCACCCCTCCCTGTTGATTGACGACCACCCCTGAAGCGGGATCAGGAAGGTGAACGGCCCGGTGGAGTGGTTAAGCCGTTCGGCGATTACATCAGCCGCCTGACGCAGTTCATCCGCCGTGGTGCGCACCTGGGTGCGGAAAGAGTCCTGGACGTACTGCACGCGGTCTTTGGTCGCCTCCAGCTTGTCCGTGCGCCCGCCGTAGCTCAGAAAATCAAGGCCGCAGGGAGCCAATACCACCGGAATCCCCTTGCGCACCGCCGCCATGAGGCGGTCCGGGCCGGGATCGCGGTTGCCGCCGAACAGATGCTCGGTGATGCCGCCGGTACAGAGATCGAGCACCCCCTGGAACATGCCATCGCGAATCATATCTTCCATCCCCTTGTCACCTTTGCCCTGGGCATGGCAGACAACGGGAGCAAAACCGGCCTCTTCGAGCATCCCGAGAGATGTCTGCGCCGTCATTTCGGAAAACCCGAACGAAGAGACGGCGATCACCGGTCGATCAAAGCTGAATTCCGTACCGAGCGTTATTTCAACCATGCCGCAGATGGCGCCCACCGCATTGGTAATCTGCGCTTTCAGCAGCGGGTTCATCTTGACGATGTCGAGCACCGTGTTATGCATGGTAATGTCACTCGTGCCGACACATTTTTCGGTATAGCGCGGATTGGATGCCATCGGGGTAGCCATCAGCTTGGGCATACCGAAGGGGAGCTGCTGCATGACGCCGGTGGACACAAGGCTGGAGGTAGCCCCCCCGATACCGATTACCCCGTGGGCCTTCCCCTCTTTGATAAGGTCAAGGACAATCGCCGTCGCCCCTCTGATCTGGTTGTTGGTAGCCGCTTCCCGATCCGTACGATAATACTGGCGCACGGTTTCAATCGGCAGACCGCCCCGCAAGGCCACATCCTCACACCTGATATCACCGGGGACCGGCGGTGGCTCCTCCATGCTGAAATCCAGCAAAATGGCGTTATGTCCAAAGCGACGGATCAAATCAGTAACAAAAACGATATCTTCCCCACGTGTATCCAAATTGCAGATTATTACGATGCCCTTCCTGATTTTCCCGGTTTTACACATGGTTGGCGCTCCTATTACTCCGTAGTTCCAGGCGGAAATCCGGTTTTTCGATAACGATATCCGATATCGCGGAAGATTGTTGCAGGCCGCGCAGCAGCTTCAGCATCGGCTGAATGTCCGGGTTGTAGTGCCGCTTTGCCGGTCCGGCAGCTACCATGGCGTTGACTTCCTCGGCCGGCATAGTGGCCCGCAGCAGGAATTCCTCGTCGGAAATACCGGACGGAAAACGTTTACGCAGTTCGGACAGTGTCGGCGCCGTCGGTTCAGCCATGATCTCTTTCGCCCGTGGCCGAGAGAGGATGCGGTCCTTGACATCCGGATCAACCGGCTTTGTCGGCCTGCCAAAACCACCAAGCACATAGCGGATTACCTGGTCGGAAACGTTGTCGTACCGTTCCTTGCCGATCACGTTGTAGAGCGCCTGCGAGCAGACCATCTGGGGAAATGGCGTCACCATGATCGGATAGCCGAATTCCGCCCGGACCCGGCTGGACTCGGCCATGACCTCGTCGAAGCGGTGCTCCAGCCTGATCTCGGCAAGCTGCCGTCTGGTCGTGGCCATGACGCCGCCTGCTATCTGATGTTTCAGGAACGATGCGTCGTACTCCTGCGGCACGCCGACCGGTCGGTCTTCCGCTTTGGCCAAACGGGAGAAATAGTTGGCAACCAGCGCCAGCGCCCGGTCGTCGATATCCACCGTATGCCCCAGCTCGCGCAGGTTGGCCACAACGCGCTGGGCATTGGGGAGTGAAGAACCGTTGGCCAGCGGGCCGCAGGCAACCTGCAGGGCCGACACACCAAGTTCGGCGGCAGTCATGTAACTTATGGCGGAAAGCCCGATCGTACAGTGGGAGTGCACTTCAAGCGGTTTGCCCCCCAGTCGGGCGAGGATCGCCGGGATCAACGTGCGCGCGCGCTCGGGTGTCAGGAGCCCGGAAGGGTCCTTGATGTAGGCCCGGTCGATATCGGAACAGGTGGCGATCCGTGCGGCAAGTCCGGCGTAGAAGGGGTCATCGTGCACTTCGCTGATGGTATAGGTAAGGGCGGCGATAATCTCTTCACCGCCGGCCTGGCGCATCATGCGCGCCGATATCAGAATGGTCTCGATATCCAGCATCGGTTCGAGGACGACAAAGCGGGTGATGCCGTTGGCCACCAGCCGGTCGTATACCAGCTGCATGAAGTCGGGAGATTGCATCTCCCATGAGAAGAAGCGCAATCCGGTGCCGATCAGCTGCAGTCTGGTGTTCGGCATGGCCGCATGAGTCAGGCGAATACGCTCCCACGGATCTTCCCGGTGAGTTTTTACCGCCATGCCCATGGAGGTGCTGGAGGTGAAGTCAAGAGCGCGGAAGCCGACGCGATCCACGACAGGCGCAATCTGGAGAATCTGTGCGGTATTGAGACCGATAGCGCCCCAGAGACTCTGATTACCGTCCCGCATGGAAACGTCGATAAGTTGGATATCAGCCATTGAAGCCTCCTGCTGCAATCTTTTGTTCGAGGAAACGGGGAAAGTAGGCCGTGGTGAAACCGCCGGCGGCGAACTCCGGCTGTTCCATCAACTCCGCGTGCATCGGCAGATTTGTCGTAATCCCGCCTATTTCGCAGCGCGAAAGCGCCCGGCTCATCAGCTCAACTGCCGCGGTGCGATCTGTGCCATGCACAATCAGTTTTGCCACCAGTGAGTCATAGTAGGGGGGCACCCTGGCCCCGGCCTGTATATGCGTATCGACGCGGATTCCCTCACCGGTAGGAAAGAGGGCAGTGGTCACCGTACCGGGGCTCGGCCGGAAATCTCGTGTCCAGTCCTCGGCGTTAAGACGGCACTCGATGGAGTGGCCGGAAAGTACGACGTCCTCCTGGGTAAAGCGCAGCGATCGTCCTTCGGCAACGGCAATCTGTTCAGCCACCAGGTCGAGACCGCAGATCGCTTCGGTAACCGGATGCTCGACCTGGATACGGGCATTCATTTCCAGGAAGTAGAAGGTATCACGCTCACAATCGACCAGAAGTTCGACAGTACCCAGCCCCCGATACTTCAAATGCTTACCGAAGGCGACCGCCGCCCGGTGCATCTCTTCGCGGAGCGCATCGCGCAGATTCGGAGCGGGTGCTTCCTCGACGAGTTTCTGGTAGCGACGCTGAATCGAGCAGTCCCTGGTGCCGAGGTGAATCATGTTCTCGCCGTCGCCGAGCAGTTGCACTTCCACGTGGCGCCCCGATGAGACGTAGCGTTCCAGATAGACGCGCGGGTCGCCGAACGCGGCCTGCGCCTCGGCCATGGCCATGTCAATGGTTTCCACGAGTTTGTCCGGCTCATGAACCTGCTTCATGCCTCGACCGCCGCCGCCACCGACCGCTTTGACCAGTATCGGCCAACCGATCTTTTCCGCGACCACCAGCGCTTCTTCCATGGTGCCAACCTCACCTCCCGGCACTACGGGCAGACCGGCGGCAATTGCGTGACTGCGGGCTTTCAGTTTATCTCCAACCGCATCCAGCTGCGCCTCGGTCGGTCCGATGAAGATGATACCGGCTGTGGCGCACGCTTTGGCAAGTTCCTTATTTTCTGAAAGAAAGCCGTAGCCGGGGTGGATCGCATCGGCTTTTGACGCAACAGCGGCAGCAACAACAGACGTAACGCTCAGATAGCTCTCCGATGATTTGGCCGGGCCGATACAGATGGTATGGTCCGCCATCCGCGCCGCCAGCGAATCAAGATCGGCTTCCGAGGCGGCCAGCACCGTTTCAATGCCGAGTCGCTGGCAGCTGCGCACGACCCGAGCCGCGATTTCACCACGGTTGGCAATGAGTATGCGTCGTATGGTCATACTCCCTCCGGTTGAATGCGCATCAGCACTGCGTCGTGATCGGCAAATTGGGCGTCATCAATACATATCTCGACAACCGTGCCACTGATGCCGGCATAGACCGAGTTCATCAGTTTCATTGTTTCTATGATGGCAACAACCGTGTTCTTTTCAACTTGGCTGCCGACCTCGACAAAGGGGGGGGAACCGGGTTTGGGTGAGCGGTAAAAGGTGCCAAGCAGAGGTGTACGCACATCGATGAGCCCGTCAACGGACGCGTGTGTGGATTTTACCGTATCCGGAGCGCTTGCGGCAACCGATGCGCCTGCCAATGGTTCAAGCAGGTTCGGTGCAGACAGCAGTTGTGATGACTGAGTCCACTCACCGTCGCCAGAGCGACGCAATGAAAGTTTAAAGTTGCTGGTCTGAAGATTCAGCTCGTTAAAGGAAGATACGTTGGCAAGTTGCAGAATATCCTGTACGTCATCGTTGGTAAGTTTCATGAACAACCCCTGTTCGGATGTGGTTAAATCTGTTGTCGTCCCTGCCTGCGGCGTTTCTCTCCGGTGTATCAGGACTACGCAACCGGCGGCTGCCGGAACGCAAGCACCCGTTCGACGATGGCATCGGCAAACTGCTCGTCATTGATATGATACGGAAACTCGCTGACCGGCACCCCTGCGGGCATACGCTTTTTGAGATGTTCGGCAAATACCGGCGGCAGCGACGGATCATGCAGATGTCCCTGCTCGCTGTCGTGAGCGGAGAAACCGAGTAACGGGATGAAGAATGTAACGGGTCCCTTTGCCTCTTTGATGAGTTCAGCCATATGCTCGGCAACGTGTTTGAACTCTTCCGCTTCCGAGCGCACCGCTGTCAGGGCGACATTGTGGATATGATACCGCTTGCCCGGAAAACGTGCATGGGCGTCATCAATTGGTCCGGCAACCAAAAAGTCGATGTTGCCGGGAGCAAAGATCGTCGGCACTCCCTTTTCGAGTGCGGCCTTGCAGCGGTCCGGTCCGGCGCTGCAGAGCCCCTGGTGGAGAAAATCATTTATCTCGACCAGTGACAGGTCAACCACGACTGAAACATCCTGTTCCTTGACAACTTCGTCCATAATTATCCCGCCGGTACCCAGCGTATGAAAGACCATTACTTCAAAACCCTTGTCCTCCAATGATTTACGGACCCGTACGCTGCATTTGTCCGTGGTGCCGAGGGTGGAAATAACCACCAGAGGCTTGTCCGAAGCGACCAAACTCTTGTAGCCATGGGCCATACCGGCTACCGCCAGGGCACCGTTGCGGAACACGCTCCTGGTAATGGTGTTCAGACCGGAAATATCGCAGACCGAGTTAACCATCACGATATCCCTGGTGCCAACATACCCCTTGGTCATCCCGGAGGCCATTGTCGAAACCATCACCTTGGGCAAACCAAACGGGAAGGTGCGCATGACGGCTGTCCCCAGCGCTGTTCCCATGGAGCCTCCAACCCCGAGAATGCCACTGAGGCCGATGCGCTCATGCAACGCATGGGCACATTTGATAGCCCCTTCAATCATGACGGCCTGGCATTTACCCTCATGGTTGAGGGCGCGAATTTCCGAGAGGGTTTTTCCCGCCGCCCCGGCAATCTGGTCCGGCGTGATCGCGGCTCCGCCATCGATGGTGTTGCGAATGCTGGCGTCCAGAAGATAGACTTCGATGCCGCTGTCTTCGAGACATTTTGTGACGAAACCAGTCTCTTGCTCCTTGGTGTCCAGCGTCATGATCAACAGTACTTTCGGTTTACTTCCCATAAAACAATCCCCCTGTTTTCGAATTGGTCATACCTATTTATACACCGTCTCACCATCTTCATTTTTGACAACCGTGTGGAATATCCCCGGGATCGGGGTGATTTTATCCGAACAGCTATCCGGAAAAGCAAAGCGAGCCTGCCAGTGAAGACAAAAAAGCAGGGCATACATGCCTGGATACCGGCTCTCCATGTAGTCAACCAGGTCATCGCCCACCTTCGCCTCTGCCAGGGCATTGTCGAAATCATCAATATAGTTGAGCATGAAGTTGATAACCGTATCAGGGTCGGTGGTAAATTTTTCCGGCGCGCAATGCCCCGGAACCACGATGAGCGGCTCCATGGCCCGCAGCTTTCTCAGATCGTCCTTCCAGAGTTGACGCCGCGGCGCGTCGCTTTCAATCATCCAGGGGTGGGCTTGATAAAAAACCGTATCCGAGGCTATGGCCGCACGGAGCGAGGGGATCCAGACCATTGTTTCGTTTGCCTGGTCGGCCTGCCAGCCATCCGAAAGCTCTATGGCATGCCCCTCGATTTCCAGATGCCCGCTAACGAGCGGCATGGGAAAAAGCAACCGGTCGGGAACATTTGTGCCGAAGAGCTTGCCCCACAGTTGGACCTTGTCGTCCGCACTGTAGACCACATCTCTGGTAACACTTTGCAGTGCAACTATTCTGGCTTCCGGAAAGGCATCCTGAACGATTTGCGAACAGAAATGGTGGTCCGGATGAAATTCGGGGATAATGACGTGGGTGAGGTTCCTGCCGGTCTCCAGAATTCCGGCTACCAGGCGATGGGCATCGCTTTTCAGGAAGGCGGTGCTGACCAGAATGGCATCACGTTTTCCGTAAATAAGTGTCGAGTTCCCGTTAAAGGCATAAAAACTATGGAAAAACACCTTCAGTTCCAGGGCATCGGGATCAGCGCTTGTAATGGTGATTGGGTTGTGAGGGATATCGGTCGGGTTTGTGCCAAAACAGATTTCAGGCGTGTTATTGCGTTCCGCTGTCATGTATGTCTCTCCTTGCGTTGTTTGTTGTTGTACAATCCGGATTTTCCCGCTTCAACTTCACTCTCCGTACACAGCCGATCCCATCAGGATATGGAACTCCTTTACCTTCGGAATCCATTCTTTCAGAAAATTCTGGAAAAGCTCACCGGCGGCGTCCCGCTTCCACTCTTCGATGCTGGTGACATCAACGATGCCGACATACCCGTAAGGAATTTCACCCTTCTGGGAACCGGTAATCCGCACCAGCGTAAAACCGGTGCAGGAGGGGAGACTTCTGATCAGCGGCCCCTTCTTCTCCTCGCAGTACTGCAGGTACTCTTCGTCCGACACTGTTTCCTTAAGATTATACAATATGATTTCCTTGGGCATCGCTCTATCTCCTCTCCGGCGGCAGGTTATGCGGCAGGCTGCTTCAGATTGCTCTTCAAAAATAGTGACAATATGACGCCGACAATTGACGCCACTGAGATCATGCCGATTGCCATATAAAAGTTACCCGACGTGCCGATGGTCATCCCTCCCAGATACAATCCCGCAGCTCCTCCAAATGTTCCGAATCCAAACCACCAGCCAATCATTCTGCCGACAATGCCGGGAGGGTAATTCATTGCGATGAAGGCACTCAAGGATGGCCCCATGAAAGGGATTCCCCATCCCGAGATCAACAGGCAGAGCGCCAGCACGGCAATACTCTTCGATACCGCCGGCAACAGGATCAAAATGACGCAGGCCGAGAGCAAAAAACCGACGATTGCCGCCACTCTCGAATCCCCTTTCGCAATTTTGTCAAAGAAGATGCCTCCGGCTATCGTTGCGAACAATCCTACTATCGTTACTGCAATGGATAATTTTCCCGACAGTGCCGCCCCGAGTCCGAGTCCCATCGGCGGGTTGGCGGCCAGGTACGGGGGAACCAGGTTGTAAAGACAATACATCGCCCAGGCATTACAGAAGACGATGAGAGACCCCAACCAGGTAACCGGACAGGCAAGAGCACCCATAAAACTCATCGTTTCGGGAGCCGGACCGGATGAAGACGGAGCATTCCCGCCGATTGCCGGAGGGCTCTTTCTGGTAACCACAATTGCAAGAAGAATCGCGATCCAGCCTGGAATTCCCAGAATGAACACCGTTTTCTCCCAGCTCCCCGTCATCCCGAGAACGGCCGGCGACGCACACACACCGATTGCACAGCCAAGGGATATGGAACCGATCAGGAGACCGCTGGCCATCCCGTGTTCTCTGGGAGGGAACCAGAGTGCCAGAATCGGACCGATTGTGGCAAAAACGAATCCGACCGACGCCCCTTGAACCAGGCGGGCCAGCATGACCGCCGTAAAGCTGTCGCCGATCCAGGGGATCAATACCGTCGGTACGGTTGAGCAGAGAAGGCCAAGGACAAAGGCGACGGTTATGCCGAATGTGTCGCAAACGACCCCGCCCCAGATCAGCACGCAGGCAACAGACAAAACAAATCCCATCATGAGATTGGTGGCGGCGCCCAGCTCGATATGCAGTTTTCCGGCAATCTCACCCAGAATGGGAGCATACGCGATCATATCGATGTATATCGAACAGATAGCCAGACATCCAGCCAACAATACCAGCCACCGGTACCCGGTGTGCTCTTCTACTTGTTCCATGTGTCACCTCGCAATGTTTTATCACAAACCGTAAGGACAATTTTACCGAAATGGGAGCCGCCTGTCTGATATTCATACGCCTGTTGTGCCTCCTCAAAGGCGAACGTGCGGCCGATGACCGGTTTGAGACCGGTGCTGTATACGGCGCGGTTCATCGAGGCAAATGTCTCGTGGGAACCGACGTAGATTCCCTGGAGCCGGATCGCCCGCCCGATGATCGAACGGGGATCAATCTGCCCTGCCCCGGCAACCACACCGATTATCGCGATGAATCCCCCGACTCGCACGGACTTGATCGACTTCTCCAACGTTCCGCCACCTCCTACTTCCACCACAATATCAACCCCGCGCCCTCCGGTCGCCTTCACAACCTCCTGATCCCACTCCGGCGTCGTGCGGTAGTTGATCACCGTATCCGCGCCGAGCGCCTTGGCGCGCGCCAGTTTCTCATCGCTGCTCGATGCAATGGTCACATGCGCGCCATGCAGTTTGGCGAATTGCAATGCAAAGAGCGAAACCCCACCCGTGCCGAGCAGAAGCACGGTATCACCCGCCCGTACCCGGCCAGCCTCCACCACCGCGTTCCATGCGGTTACCCCGGCGCACGGCAGAGTCGCCGCCTCTTCATACGTCAGATGGGGGGGAGTATGGATAACGCCCCCCTCCGGAAGAACGACATATTCCGCAAGCATCCCGTTAACAGAGCCGCCGAGCGCATTCGCGGAGAGCTCGGCGGAGATGGCGCCTCCACTCCACCCCTGAAAGAAGGTGCCGGCCACACGATCGCCTATTTTGAACAGGGATACGCCCGCGCCAACAGCGACAACTTCGCCCGCGCCATCCGAGAGAGGAACGATGGATGAGTTCGTCCCTACCGGATATCTGCCGCCGGCAACGAGCAGATCGCGGAAGTTCAGCGAGGTTGCATGAACCTTTATTTTTACTTCTCCAGGACCCGCTTCCGGTTCCGGGCGCTCCGAAGTCATCACCAATCCATCAGGCCCGATCATTTCCTTGAGTTCGTACGCTTTCATGATGAATTCCCCCTAACGTATGGTGGCGTTACTGTAAATGGGCCGAAATAATCAGTTCAGGCTCGGTACAGGCCTGAATATCCTGCACCGTGTAGCCGGGAGCAACCTCGACCAGCAGCAGCCCGTCCTTTGTGACATCCATAACGGCACGGTCGGTAATGATGCGGTGGACAACCCCCTTGCCGGTCAGCGGCAGTGAGCATTTGTTAAGGATCTTGGTTACACCGTGCTTGTTGACGTGGTCCATGATGACGACAACGCGTTTCGCACCATACACCAGGTCCATCGCACCTCCCATACCCTTCACCATTACGCCCGGAATCATGAAGTTGGCCAGGTCTCCATTGGCGGCAACTTCCATCCCCCCCAGGATAGCCAGATCGATATGCCCGCCGCGAATCATGGCAAATGATTCGGCGCTGCTGAACAGGGCCGCGCCGGGCGCCATGGTGGTGTACTGCTTGCCGGCATTAACCAGATCGATGTCTTCCTCTCCCTCCGCTGCTGGAGGCCCCATCCCGAGCAGGCCGTTTTCAGACTGGAATACCACCTGTTTTCCTTCCGGCAGATAACTGGTAACCAGCGTTGGGATGCCGATTCCCAAATTCACATAAAAGCCGTCTTCAATTTCGAGCGAAGCACGCTCTGCAATCTGATCTCTTGTCCAGGCCATAGCATCGTTCCCCTTTTGCATAATGTTGGTTATCGTTGTCGCAGGCCATGCAGAACCGGGCCCGCGCGGATTTACAGTTTTCCGGTATCGATTTTTCTGTGCTCGATAATGCGCTGCACATAGATACTTGGCGTGTGAATCTGCTCCGGGACCAGATCGCCGATTTCCACCAGTTCCTCGACTTCCGCGATAGTCGTTATGCCGGCGGCGGCCATCATCGGATTGAAGTTCATTCCTGTCCGCCGGTAGATCAGATTGCCGAGACGATCCCCCTTATACGCCTTGATCAGGGCAAACTCCGCCCGCAGCCCGGTTTCAAGGAGATACTCCTTGCCATCAAACATTCGGGTTTCCCGCCCTTCGGCAACAATTGTCCCAGCGCCGGCTCGTGTATAAAAGGCGGGAATTCCAGCCCCTCCCGCCCTGACCCGTTCGGCGATCGTCCCTTGCGGCACAAGCTCAACCTCGACTTCCCCGGCCAAATACTGACGCTCGAATTCCGGGTGTCCGCCAAGGTAGGAGCAGACAACCTTCCTGATCTGTCTGTTTCTCAACAGTATTCCAAGCCCAATCCCCTCTTCGCCGCAATTGTTCGAAATAACGGTAAGATTCTTCACCCCTTTATCCTTTAACGCCTGGATGAGTGCACACGGGGTCCCCACCGGCCCAAAACCACCCACCAACAAGGTTGCGCCATCGTTGATCCCCTCTACTGCCTTTTCAAATGATGTATAGACACTCATGCACCTGCCTCCGGATTTTTTTTTGATATCGCCAGGCTCACTTCGGACGACTACTTAGAACATAGGTAATGAATCCCTTGCTAACACCGTGCCATAAAAATTTATACTGTATTATTAGTGCATTACTGATATATATCCCTCTATCATGAAATGGTGCTGTCACGTTTAGAAACAGTGTAATAAATTGACGAGCCAGAAACGTAATACGACACCGCAGACATACTTTACAATCAGAGCACTCATGAGGAGCGTATGAATAGTACGGCACTGCAACACCGGTTACGTTTGCTGTGTATGATCCTGGTAACGGGATTATTTTTCTGCCTGCCCGCCCGCGCCTCGAATAGAAGCGAAATAGTCATAGGAACCCATCTTCCTTTGACCGGCGTACTCGCGGGTGTGGGACAGGAACAGAAGTGGTCGTATGAAGAGGCCGTCAGGGACGTCAACGCCACTGGCGGTATTTTTGTCAAGGAATACGGAAAGAAACTGCCCGTACGGCTCATCATTGAGGATGACGAGTCAAATGTGAGCCAGTCAGTCCGGGCGGTGGAGCGGCTGATCAAATTTTACACCATTGACATGCTGTTGAGCGGCTTCGCCGAGAATAATGGCGTCATCTCGGCATGCGCCACGGCTGAAAAATACAAGAAGTATTATCATGCATCGATCTCCTGGGGAGCTCCCTGGTCGAGGCATAAGTTCAAGTGGTCCACGCTGTTTTTCTTTGACGTCGAGCAGGGAGTCGCCGTTCCTTTCCAGCTTTGGAACAGTATGCCCAGGGATAAACGGCCTAAAAAACCGGCGATCTTTATTGAGGATGTCGCTGATGGACGCATCCTCGGCGACCTGATCAAATCCGTATCAAAAAAGTATGGATATGAGTTAGCACTTTCCGAAATCCTCCCTTCCGGAGCCACCGATTATTCGGCGCACATCATGAGGGCGAAAGCTCTGGGCGTGGATGCCATCCTTATTTTTGCCGGTGGTACGGATTGTGTCACGTTTGTCCGTCAAATGAGAAAGAACAACTTCAGTGTCGGCTATTTCCATGGCTGGAAAGGCACCTGGTCCGGGAAATTCTGGAAGGATCTGGGAAATGACGCCCAGTTCATTCTCTGCGACGGTTTCTGGTCCATGGACTTCCCCTTCCCGGGCGCTCGGGAACTGGGCGAACGTTACCAGAAGCGCTTCGGCGAAAGTTCGGTCTCAGTCGGATGTACGTATGCCCTCGCTCAAATCCTGTGGCAGGCCATCGAGAAGGCCGGGACCCTGGACGGAAAAAAGGTCCGTAACGCCGTGCTGAATAACCGGTTTGAAACCGTCATGGGACCGGTAAAGTATCAGCAAAACGGAGTCGCAACCTTTGTAAGCACCGCGAACCAGTGGATCAATGGAAAACAGGAGTTGGTCTACCCGTTCAAATGGGCAAAAACATCCGTCAAATTGCCCCCCTCATGGGAAGATCGACACTGATCCGTCCGTACGGAAACAGTTGCAACAGCCCATGTATCGTCAGTACGTTCACGGGGTGTGTATTTTTGTAACACTACATTTCCGGAGTATCACGAACGGTAACACTCACCCCATAACCAAACTTTTATCCGGCCAACCGACCGATTTATATGGCTTGTTGCCCGACCCCACCCACGCTCCTCCCTGATCGCCAGACATCAGCGCCATTGGGCTAAGTCGATAGTACATCAATCAAATAAGCATGTTACATGAATTTTCTCCTCACATGCCCCCTGCGATCACTTTTAAACCAACGTTTAATATTGTTGCACGATACCGGCCATACTCAACCAATCGACCATGTATCATACCGTTTTAACGCTATTTTAAGTTTGGCACACTGTTAGCATTATAAGCATATCGGTATTTATTCGACAGACCACTCCACGGCCGCTCAGCCATGGATACGGACAGTGGAGAGTAGAGATGGGCAAGCTCAGCGGCAAATATCAGGTAAGGATTTTGGGTATCGAGGAATATCAGAGTTTGGTTGCATGCCAGAGCGCGTGCCCTCTTGCGACCGATAC
>Ga0118677_10002388_pt1 | contig 37923 bp, 30 predicted proteins | sample AliMusrvi5mmetaG_FD_86154 | JGI IMG/M metagenome (GOLD analysis project Ga0118677, IMG submission 86154) | reverse complement strand
TCGCAGAACATGTTGATAATAGTCATGGTCGGCGTCGAGTTGAAGTCACCTGTAAAGTCTGTGACGCGCATTTAGGCCATGTCTTTGAAGATGGTCCTCAGCCTACGGGCTTACGTTATTGCATTAATTCGGCCTCATTGGATTTAAAAGCAACATGATCAATGCTCAGCAACAAGTACAAAACTTACTGGATTTTATTGATGCCAGTCCTAGTCCTTACCATGCGGTCGCTAGCATCGAAAGCCAACTGCTGGCTTTTCAATTTGTTAAGCTAGAAGAAACCGCGCCTTGGCAGTTACAAGCTCAGGGGCGTTATTATGTGATTCGTGATGATTCTTCTATCATCATGTTTGTCATGGGTCTAAAGCCGTTATTAGAAACCGGCTTTAAGATTATCGGTGCCCATACGGATTCTCCAGGATTAAGAATAAAGCCGAATGCGGCTAACGCCACAGATGGCTTATTACGCCTAGGCGTTGAAATCTATGGTGGGCCAATATTGGCGACATTTACCGATAGAGATTTAGGTCTTGCAGGTCGTGTCAGTTATAAAGATGATAACGCGAATATCGTCAGTCAATTAGTTAACTTTGATAGGCCGTTATTACGCTTGCCCAACTTAGCCATACACATGAACCGTATGGTTAATGAAGACGGCTTAAAGTTGCATAAGCAAAATGAATTGCCGTTAATTTTGTCGACTTGGGCTGAGCAGTCATTGCCTCAAGCTTATTTTTCCGAACTATTGCAGCAGCAATCAGCTTGCCCAACGGAGCGGATCTTGTCGTGGGATTTGGCGGTATCTGATACACAGAAAGGCGCGTTCTGGGGTGCCAATAATGAGTTTTATGCTGATAGCCAGTTAGATAATTTGGCCTCTTGTCATGCGGCTCTTCAAGCTTTGTTGACTGATTCGGTATTGAATGGCGATAACACGGTGGTATGTGCTTTTTTTGATCATGAAGAAGTAGGCAGTAGTAGCTGTAAAGGCGCTGATGGCAGTTTTCTGGGTGAGATCTTACAGCGGATTAGCTTAACGGTAGAGGAGTCACGAGAGGGCTATTCTAGAGTGTTAGCGCAAAGCTTTCTAATTAGTGCCGATATGGCTCATGCTTATCAACCTAATTTTCCTTGGGCGTATGAGCCAGATCATAAAGTGCTGGTTAATAAAGGCCCTGTTATTAAGGTCAATGCTAATCAGCGTTACAGTACTGAAAGCATTTCACAGGCGCTGTTTATGGATTGGTGTGAGCAAGCAGAGGTGCCTTATCAAACCTATGCCCATCGCAGTGATTTGGCGTGCGGTAGCACTATTGGACCTATCGCCTCGGCACGTTTAGGTATTCGTTCGCTGGATGTGGGTAGTCCTCTTTGGGCGATGCATAGTATTAGAGAAAGCGCGGGCGTTTTGGATCATAGTTATATGATTCGGGTTATGCAGCAGTTTTTTGCTTAGAATTTAAATGTGTTCTATTTGCTGATATTTCGTAGCCATTCAGCGCTTTAAACAAGTGAATAATGAGGTCGCTATCGCGACGATGTGTTAATCGGGTATTCGCACCCGAGGGCGAGATACTTTCTTTTGCTCCGCCAAAAGAAAGTATCCAAAGAAAAGGCGGCTCGATTGCCGCTGCTTCCTGCGCTCCTCTGTTTTGTCGGGGGTCGGTAGAGAGGGCTTCCTGCCCTCCTACCGACGCGCGGCATCCATGCCGCGCCCCTTCGGGCTAATCCCGACAAAACCTGCGGTGCTCGGCGCGGCAAACGAGTGTAAAACGACGTTACTACGTAACATCAGCTATTTATAAAGCTGACTGCTACCATCTAAGTCACCTGTGCTTTTATAGAGTAACGGTAGGCCTTGGTTGAGTTGTGCGGCAGACACTACCTTGCATATCGCGATAATATGATCACCGGCTTCGGCGTAATGACTCACCTTGCAATCAAAATAAGCGAGGCTTTCCGATAAAATAGGCGCACCGGTTTCACCCGATTGCCATTGATAGCCGGCCATTTTATCGACGGCAGACTGGCCGAAATGTTCGGCCAGCTCTACTTGTTGCTGGCTTAAAACATTAACGCTGCAAATACCGCCTACTTGTAGTATTTGATAAGAAGTGCTTTGAGGGTTAATGCTGATTGCTAGCAAGGGAGGATCAAAAGAAACTTGCATCACCCACGCTGCCGTAAAAGCATTTTGACGGATACCATCACTGACACCAATGACATAAACACCCTGGCTAATTTGTTTAAATAATTGTTCTGGATTATTAATCATCGATGTCACTCGTTTAGTAAGATTGGAGTTTTAGATCATACCCTGCTGAACAAACCAAGCTTTGAGAAACAACAGCATTAATCCAGCTAGGCCGCTGATCATGATAACCGGAATAATCCCAACTTTGTATCGGAACAGGGCTAGTAAGGCACTTATGCCTATTAGCGCGGCGGTCAAATCGAAAGTCCCTTCGAAGCCTTGTGGCCAGAGTACATGCCAAGCAAAAAACACAGCAAGATTAACAATAACTCCAACCACGGCGGCGGTAATTGCAGTGAGTGGTGCGGTAAATTTTAGATTGTTTCTGGTAGATTCTACTAAAGGGCCGCCTGCCAGAATCAGCAGAAAACTAGGTAGAAAAGTGAAATAGGTGACCACTATAGCTCCAGCCAGACCTGATATTAGAGCTGTTGATGAAGCAAGGGGTAATTGGCTCCAACCGGCTAAAAAGCCAACAAAAGTGACGATCATAATCAGTGGGCCGGGTGTGGTTTCGCCCAAGGCTAGGCCATCAATCATCTGGGTAGCACTTAGCCAATGGTAATGATCTACTGCACCTTGATAGACATAAGGTAGTACGGCATAGGCTCCACCAAAAGTCAGTAACGCTGCTTTGGTAAAAAACCAGCCCATCTGGGTAAGCGCACCGTTCCAACCATAATGAATAGTTAAATAACTCATTACGCTAGTCCACAAAAACAAACCCACCGCGATGATTTTAAATAAGTGGCTCCAACGAAACTTCGCATGCTCTGGAATGGGTGTATTGTCATCAATAAGCGCAGGGCCATAGTGATGTTTGGCAGCAGTATGGCCGCCACCCATAGCAAACTTATCAGGAGCAAATCGTCCCCCAATCGCGCCAAGGCTAGCGGCGATCAAGACGATTAATGGAAATGGTGCATGCAATACAAAGATGGCGAAAAAGGCTAATGCCGCTAAACTCCATAATAGGCTGTTTTTTAAAGTGCGTGAGCCTATGCGATGCGCTGCAAACAACACAATGGCGGTAACAGCAGGTTTAATGCCATAAAGTACACCAGCAACGGCAGGAAGATGACCATAGCTCAGATAAATCCAACTGAGTAAGATCAACAAAAACAGTGAGGGCAAAATGAATAATAGCCCGGCGACCACGCCGCCCCAAGTTCTGTGCATTAACCAGCCTAGATAAATAGCTAGTTGCTGTGCTTCGGGTCCCGGCAATAACATGCAGTAATTGAGTGCATGTAGAAATCGCTGTTCTGAAATCCAGCGCCTTCGCTCGACTAATTCTTGATGCATGATGGCGATCTGTCCGGCAGGTCCTCCAAAGCTGATAAAGCCGAGTTTGAGCCAGAAGCGGAAGGCGTCGCTAAAACTAACAGGGAGAGGTTTTTGCATGAGATTTTAATCAAGATATGCTTTAACGATACTAATTAACTCGGTAGGTCTAATCGGCTTAACTTTGTATAAATCGGCACCCGCTTGCATGCCTAAATAGATATCATTTTGTTGCCCATTACCTGAAACTAAAATGACATAACAAGGGTTGTTACTCGCTTTAATTTCCCTACATAAGCTTAAGCCATCCATTTCTCCGGGCATCATAATATCTGACAACACAATGTCAGGATGCAGTTCTTGAAATAATTTAAAGCCATCTGCACCGTTTTCGGCTTCAAATACTTCAATTTCGGGTTCGCGTATAAAAGTCATGCGAATTAAATTGCGTATTATTTTATTATCTTCAACAACCAATAACTTTATTTTCTGTTCCGCCATTTAATTTCCCCTATTTAGATTTAATGGAAAGAATAATCGAAAGGTAGTGCCTTGATGCATTTGGCTCGTATTAGATTCAACCACAATATGCCCCTCTGAGTCATGTACCATACTGCTGACGATAGAAAGTCCAAGCCCCGTGCCTTTGTCTAGGTCTTTGGTGGTAAAGAAGGGATCAAAAATATGCTTAATGATGTTTTCTTCCATGCCTATGCCATTGTCGGCTATACGCAACTCTATAAAGTCACCTTCTAGCGTTTGTGCACAGCTATTGCAAATAGCTTCATGCACCGTTATTTTCTTGAGTGAGATAGATATCGCCCCCATCTGATCTTTCATAGCATCACGAGCGTTAACCAGTAGATTAGTTAAAATTTGTCCTAAATGCGTGGCATCTATTTGAATAGTAACGTCTAGGTCTATGTCAGTGTTGATTTGAAATGATGTCGTTAAGCCAGGACGCAGGATGATTAATAGCTCATCAATAACTTCGTGGCTGGGTCTTAGGTCTATTGCCTTATCGAGGGGTTGTTGACGCGAATACGCCAGCATTTTTTTAATCAGATTTAAAGCATGTTGGCTTGCGGTATCAATTTGTTGTGTATTGAATAATAGTTCGTCCTTTAAACTTGGGTCTGGGCAGGTTTCTGCTGCTAGGGTGTTTAAGTCGTTATAGCCAACCATAGCCCCTAGAATATTATTGAAATCATGAGCAATGCCTGAAGTGAGTTGACTTATGCTTTCGAGCTTTTGCATTTGATAGACTTGATTAGTTAGTACTAATTGATGATTGATCGCGGCTTTATGGTCTTCAGTTTTAGTCAGTAATTGATTATGGGTATGCTTTATGAGCACTTCACCATGTAGTTTTTCTTGCTGGATAGCGCGATAGCGATCGGTTAAAAGCAAGGTGAACATTAATAATTCAAATGCTGAGCCAATTTGAATGCCGTTTAGCGAATAATAACTGCCCTGAATGAGTCCAACAGCATGGAGCGCACGAATTACGATTCCAATAGCGAGTAAAGAAAAACCTATCGCTAAAAAATAAGCTGCGCGTTGTTTTTGTATGACACCTATTACCACAGGTATTAATATAGAAATTGCAGTAACAGCAAACAGGATCATAGTAAATTTAGCTAATGCAAATGTCAGTAAAAGTAACAAAACCATCATAAGAAGTAGGCCTATGAGTGCTTTAATCATCAAATCAACTTTTGGCATTAGTTTTTGGGTGCTGAGTATTCCACGTATAAACAATAAAATTGCTGATAAAGCGGATGCGCCAAAGATTAATGACCCTCTTTGCGATAGCCAAGGATAGTTCGGCCAAATAAATTCAGCTCCTAATCCTTTATTAGCTAGAAACCCGCAAGCAATAAAAAAAACCATGTAAAAGTAGATAAAAAAGATTGTTTCTTTTGTCGCTATCGCTAAGCCCAAACTAAACAAGGAGATGGCAATTACAATACCAAAATATAAGGCCTGAAAAGCATAGCCATTACGTTCTCTTTGTTGAAACGCCATGGGTTCCCATAAATTAGCCATTATGAACATGGCGTTAGGGGAGGCAACTCTTAAATAAATAACATTATGACTGTGTGCAGGAAATTGCACTGGAAATGCAAAAATATTACTTTTATAGGCGCGATTCTCGAAAGGAAGTGCGTAGCCGGTGTGAATAGTTTGATGATCTTTGTGGTCAATTTGCCAATAAAAATCTACGTTTTTCAGTAAAGGGTGATTAAGCTCAATAATTTTCTCAATAGTCAGATCACTGCTGTTTTCTATTATTAAGCGTAGCCAATAAGCTGACGATGTATAGGATAAATTGATAGATTTTTGCGGTGGTAGATTTGTTTTAAAGAGGGGCTTTATGTTTTCTTGCTGTATATCGGCAAATGTTAATTGTTGGCTACTATCTTCTAAAAGACCTAAATAGCTGGTCAGTGAAATGGATGGCTGCACATTATTGTTAATATCTAAACGATCATCCGCTATCACAATTGAGAATTTAGTGATGAGCATTAACAAAATTAAGCGAATAATGATTTGTTTCATATCAATTTCGAAATAGCAGGGTTTTTGAGTAAAATGCGCTTATAAAGAAAAGTAAATATTGTCAATTAACCTAGTTGTACCAAGCTTGGCTGCGGCCAATATGACGATATCTTTATCTTGCTTGGTTGCTGGGCTTAGATCATGGCTGCAACAAATAGCAAAGTAGTCGGGTATGAATCCGGCATTTTTTAGCGTTTGTAGCACTTGCTGTTCAATATCCGCGTAACTGTGCTGACCTACTAGAATAGCCGATTGGGCAATACCTAAGGCTTGATAAAGTTGGGGTGCAAGCTGTCTTTCTAGGTCTGTTAAGTAGTTGTTTCTTGAGCTCATGGCCAAGCCATTTTCTTCTCTTTGTGTATCAACACCTATCAACTCAATAGGGATATTGAGATCCCTAACCATTGTTTTAATTACAGTGAATTGCTGAAAGTCTTTTAGGCCAAAGACAGCAATATCGGGCTGTACTAAATTAAATAATTTACAAACGATGGTGGCAACGCCGCTAAAGTGTCCGGGTCTGGATGCGCCGCAATAGATGTCTGACAATCCAGTAACGTTCACTGCCGTTAGCGTGTTAGCGCTATAAATATCAGTAATAGCAGGTAAGAATAATAAGTCAGCGTTTTCGGTCGCTAGTTTTAGCTGATCTTCTTGTTCAGTACGAGGATAGCTTGAAAAGTCTTCATTCACGCCAAATTGTGTGGGGTTAACAAAAATACTGACTACGACTTTATCGGCTTTCTGCTTGGCGCTATTGACTAGTTTTAAGTGGCCAGCATGTAAATTACCCATGGTCGGAACCAGCGCAACGCTTAGTCCGCTTTGCTTCCATGCGCTAATAGCTGTGCGTAAATCTAAGATGCTGTTAACGATAATCATGGTACTTAAAAGCTATGTTCGATACTGGGGAATAGGGCTTGCTTAACGGCCTGATGATAGGCGCTTATCGCAGCTTCAATAGAGAGCGAGCCTTGCATAAAGTTTTTAGAAAAACGTGGGCGTTTAGTGATGCTTATATTAAGCATGTCATAAAGTACCAGCACTTGACCATCGCAATGCACACCTGCACCAATGCCAATCACTGGTATGCTGAGTTGAGCGCTAATTTCTTTGGCCAGTGTAGCGGGAACACATTCTAAGATTAGTAGTGTAGCGCCTGCGTCTTCTAATTGATGGGCTTCGGTGAGAATTCTTTCTGCATCCGCAGGTGTTTTACCTTGAACCTGATAACTACCTAATTGATTAATTAATTGCGGCAATAATCCTAGGTGACCACAAACGGGAATGCCCTGGTCGACTAAAAAGCGTACCGTTTCAACGCGAGCACCTTCTAGTTTTACCATTTGTGCGCCACCTTGTTGTATGAGTTTAGCTGCATTCTCCGCCGCAATAATTGGCGTGGAATAGCTCATAAAGGGTAAGTCAGCAATGACAAACACTCGTTGATTAGGTTGGTTAACGCAACGGGCATGATAAATCATGTCACCGATAGAAACAGGTAGCGTGGTGGGGTGTCCTTGAATAACCATGCCTAAGGAGTCACCGACCAATATAACGTCGATTTCTGCTTTGTTAATTAAGGCACTAAAGCTAGCATCATAAGCTGTTAAGCAGCTTATTTTTTCGCCACGTTGCTTCATGGCTTGCAAATCATTAATGCTTAAAGGGGTTGGGGTACAGTCTTTGGTCATTGGCTTCATGTTAGTCGATGCGTTTTAATCCAGCCAAAGGGCACTGGCTAAGCAAATCGGCAAGAGCGCCATGGCCAGGCACTTGTAGGTGCGGAGCAATTTCAAATAAGGGATATAAAACAAAGGCGCGTTCAGTGATGCCTGAATGGGGTACTGTCAAATCTGGTAAGTCGATGGTTTGGTCGTTATACAATAATATATCTAAGTCTAGTGTTCTAGCGCCCCAGCGTTCAGTTTTTCTTATTCTGCCCTGAGCATTTTCTATGGTTTGTAAGGCTCGTAATAAGACCATCGGCAATAAGGTAGTCTCTACGGCAATAACAGCATTAAAATAGTCGGGCTGGTCTTGAGGCCCCATAGGTAAGCTATAGTACAAACTGGAAAAAGCTAATTCACGTATGCCCTTTAGAGCACGAATTGCTGTACGTGCGGATTTAAGTTGAGCGACAGGGTCGGCAAGGTTACTACCTAGGCCGATATATGCAATAGCTGTTTCAGGGCGATTCATTTTTATTCCAAGAGTGACAGATATAGGCGTAAGGTGCTAAAAGACCTTACTAGTTAAGCTTCGGTGCCTGCAGGAATTACCTTGGCTTTTCCCCGATAGTTTCTTTTTCGAGCAGGATTGCTATTTGCACCTTTGCGAGGAGGCTGAGTCATTTTACGTTGTTCATTGTCATCAGCAACTTGATACTTTCCCCACCATTCTGCAATTTCAGAATCGGCTCCGCCAGTTTCTGCGCGTAGCAATAAAAAGTCATAGCCAGCTCTAAAGCGAGGGTGAGTGATTAAGCGACTGGGTTTAGAGCCATAGCGGGCATTAAACTTAGGTTGTAGGCTCCATACTTCTCGCATGGCTAAGGTGATATGCCGAGGTAGCGCAGTGCTTTTAACTTGCTTGCTAATAATTTCATTGGCCGCTTCTTGATAAGCGAGAAATTCAATAGCACCTTTACGCATTTTTTGTTGGGCTAAAATCTGGACAGACTCCCACAAAAAAGCTGAAAATAAAAAATAAGCGGTGACGGTTTTGCCGTCAGTAATTCTGTTATCGGAGTTTGCTAAGGCTTTTGCTAGCAGTAAGCGTGGAAAGCCATTTTCTTCTAGTGATAAACAGTTTTCTGTAGAGGGAAACAATACTTGAAAAAGGCCATAATGCCTGAGCATTTCAAATGTTTGCAAAGCATAACCAAACATGAATAGTTTCAATGTTTCATCATAAAGTCGGGCAGAAGGGATGCGCGACAATAGTTCGGCGACTTGGTGCATCGCGGCTTCACAATCAGGATGCAAGTTAAAGCCAAGTTTAACGGCAAAGCGCACTGCGCGTAGCATACGAACAGGATCTTCACGAAAACGCGTTTCTGGATCACCGATTAAACGAAGTGTGGCGGCTTTATGGTCAGCCATACCGCCTACATAATCGACTACTGAAAAATCTTTGATGTTGTAATACAGTGCATTAACAGTGAAATCTCGGCGCCAAACATCTTCTTCAATAGTGCCATAGACATTGTCTCTTAATAAGCGACCTTCTTTATTCAGGACTTGTTCATCATTTTTAGCTTCGCCAGCGCCTCTAAAGGTAGCTACTTCGATAACTTCTCTACCAAAATGTACATGTGCTAAGCGAAAACGTCGACCTATGAGTCGGCAATTGCGAAATACTTTTTTAATGTCTTCAGGTTCGGCATTGGTGACCACATCAAAGTCTTTAGGTTCTCGGCCTAATAATAAATCACGCACACAGCCACCTACTAGGTAGGCATCGTAACCTTCCTTTTGTAGTTTATACAAAACCTTTAGGGCGTTATCACTGATTTGGCGGCGTGAAATATTGTGCTCAGAGCGCGTATAGATTTTGACTTTTGTGGTGACTGGTTCAACGCTACTTTTGGTTGATGTCATCAGTTTTTTAAAAAAGTTTAAAATGTTGTTATTCCTGTTTGTTTTCTGTTATAGCGCAATCATATCATTAGATATGAGTATCCTACCATCAATCTTGTTTTCTTTTCTTTTACATTACCCTTTTAGATATAGTAAAATCTGTCTACTGATTTTTACAAGTACCGATTGTACAAGAAACAGATAAAACATCAGGCAACCATTTTTTTAAATTTTCGCAGTTATTATTTGCATACCGGACGGTGTAGTTATGTTAAAAAAGATTCTTAATGCCTTAATTGACCAGCCAGTATTAACCAGTATTTTTGTAACAGATTTTTTTATTCTTCTGTTTCATAGGCCTCCATTCTTATTTTCTTTAGTGATGCTGGGGTCCTTAATGGCAATGTGCATGTATTTCGGTCAAAAACTAGCTTTATTCAAAGCTTAATTGTCCTCGAAAATAAATAAACAGCAAAAGCCAGGGCACGATATTTTATCTGCACCTAGCTTTTGGCGTCGTTTAGCGGCACAAACTTATGATTTTCTGCTGCTGATTGCTCTTTTATTCCTCGCAACAGCACTTTTACTTCCTTTTACTGCCGGCATGGCAGTTACTGATCAACACACACTGATTTATCGTATCTATTTGGTCGTTGTGAGTTTCTTTTTTTATGGTTGGTTTTGGACACATGGCGGACAAACTTTGGGTTTGCGCGCATGGAAACTGACAGTACTCACGCAAGATAAAAAAACACTCAACTGGACTCAAGCCTTAGTTCGCTTTGTAACTGCTAGCGTTTCTTTGGGGTTTTTCGGTTTAGGTTATTTATGGATATTGATTGATAAAGACCGTCGTGGCTGGCATGACCATTTATCAAAAACAACCGTGTTTTATAATCCCCAACAAAAAAAGTAAAGGCTGAATAGTCAGTCTGTCCTAGTCAATAAATCTCTCTTTGTGTTATAAAACGCATCAACGCAGTCAACTATTATCCGCTTACTTATGAATCCTTTATTAACGACGACAGTTTTGCCTTTATTTTCTGAGATTAAGCCTGAACACATTGAACCTGCTATTAGCCAGTTGTTGGCTGAGGCGCGTGCAGTTGTCGATCAGCAATTACAAGCGACCAGTCAATATACTTGGAATAATCTGGTTGAACCCTTAGAAGAGGCTGAAGATAAGCTTAATAAAGCTTGGTCTCCGGTGAGCCATTTAAATTCTGTGGTCAATAGTGATGAACTACGTGAAGCCTATAATGCCTGCTTACCTATGCTTAGCGCTTACTCTACAGAAATGGGGCAAAACGCTCAGTTGTGTAATGCCTACCAAATGCTGGTCGATAGTGATGAATTTAAGACGCTAGAGCCGGCTCAACAGAAAGTGCTTAACAATGCTTTAAGAGACTTTAAATTGTCAGGTGTTGATTTGGAGTCTGACAAAAAACTGCGCTATAAAGACATTAGCCAGGAATTATCTAAGCTTGCAAGTCTCTATGAAGAAAATCTTCTCGATGCTACCAATGCTTGGTCTAAGCTCATCACTGATGAAAACGATTTAGCAGGATTACCTGAATCGGCAAAAGCCAGCGCTAAACAGACCGCTGAAAGCCAAGATCAACAAGGCTGGCTGATCACTTTACATAGCCCTTCTTATCAAGCGGTAATGACTTACGCTGATGACAGAACCTTGCGTAGTGAGCATTATGAAGCTTATGCCACTCGCGCTTCAGATCGTGGCCCACAGGCAGGACAGTGGGATAATACTGAACTCATGGAGCAGATTTTGGCGTTGCGTTATGAAAAAGCCCAGCTATTGGGATTTAACAATTATGCCGAGCTATCGTTGGCGACCAAAATGGCTAATAAACCCGATGATGTCATACATTTTCTGGAAGATTTAGCGCTAAAATCAGGGCCACAAGCACACAAAGATCTTGCAGAGTTACGTGATTTTGCCCAGCAATATTGCAGCATTGATGATTTGCAATCTTGGGACGTAGGTTACGTCTCAGAAAAAATGCGTCAGCATTATTATCAGCTATCCCAAGAAGAGGTGAAGTCCTACTTCCCGATTAGTCGAGTTTTACCAGGTTTGTTTGCAGTAGTAGAAAAACTCTATGGCTTAAATATTACCGAGATAACGGATTTCGACACCTGGCATGCGGATGTGCGCTTCTTCCAGATTCATGACGAAAACGGTTTGCTACGTGGACAGTTCTATATTGATCTATATGCCCGCGCTAAAAAACGTGGCGGCGCTTGGATGGATGATTGTGTCGGTCGTAAAAATAAAGGCGGCGATATTCAAATCCCAGTCGCTTATTTAACCTGTAATTTTGCAGCACCTACGGCCGATATACCCGCGTTACTCACACATGATGATGTGATTACTTTATTTCATGAGTTTGGTCATGGCCTACAACACATGCTCACTTTAGTTGACCATTTAGGCGTTTCTGGCATTAATGGCGTGGAATGGGATGCGGTTGAACTGCCTAGCCAATTCATGGAAAACTGGTGTTGGGAGCAAGAGGCATTGGCCTTGATTTCAGGGCATTATCAATCTGGTGAGGTTTTACCTGATAGTCTTTTTAAGAAAATGCTCGCGGCGAAAAACTTTCAGGCCGGCATGATTATGGTCAGACAGTTAGAGTTTAGTCTGTTCGATTTTAGAATTCATAAAGACTATAACCCTGAACTAGGCGGACGTATCTATGAAACCCTAGGGCAAATAAGAGCGCAAGTTGCTGTGATGTCACCGCCCGAATTCAATCGTTTTGCGCATAGTTTTTCGCATATTTTTGCCGGCGGCTATGCGGCAGGTTATTACAGTTATAAATGGGCGGAAGTATTATCTAGCGATGCCTTTTCTTTGTTCGAAGAAAACGGTATTTTTGACAGGGAAACTGGACAGGCCTTTTTGACACAAATATTGGAACAAGGCGGCAGCCAAGATGCTATGGATTTGTTTATCAATTTCCGTGGTCGTCAACCAAATATAGATGCTTTGCTCAGACACAGCGGAATTGCGGCATGAAATATCATGATTTACGCGATTTCATCAAGCAACTAGAAAAACAAGGTGAATTAAAACGCATTACGGTACCGGTTGATCCTTATCTGGAAATGACCGAGATTTGTGATCGCACCTTAAAACAAGGCGGCCCTGCCTTATTGTTTGAAAATCCTATTGGTTATAACATCCCTGTGCTCGCTAACTTGTTTGGCACGCCTAAGCGTGTGGCTATGGGTATGGGCGCTGAATCGGTTACTGAATTGCGGGGCATAGGTGAACTCTTGGCTATGTTAAAAGAGCCAGAGCCGCCTAAAGGCATGAAAGACGCGTGGGAAAAGTTTCCAGTGTTCAAGCAAGTGTTGAATATGGCACCTAAATTGGTGAGTTCACCACCTTGCCAAGAATTGGTTAGAGAGGGCGATGAAATCGATTTAAGCGATTATCCCATTCAAACCTGTTGGCCAGATGATGCTGCGCCTTTGATTACTTGGCCGTTAGTGATTACTAAAGGCCCGAATAAAGACCGACAAAATTTAGGTATTTATCGCCAACAAGTTATCGGTAAAAATAAAGTCATTATGCGTTGGTTAGCGCATCGAGGTGGGGCTTTAGATTTTAGAGAATGGCAAAAGGCTTATCCGGGTAAACCGTTTCCGGTTTCTGTGGCTTTGGGCGCTGATCCTGCCACCATCTTAGCGGCCGTAACTCCCGTGCCTGATACCTTGTCAGAATATGCCTTTGCTGGCTTATTACGTGGGAGTAAAACTGAAGTCGCTAATTGTTTGATTAATGATTTACAAGTGCCTGCCAGTGCTGAAATCGTCTTTGAAGGGTTTATTTATCCGGGTGAAACAGCGCCAGAAGGCCCATTTGGCGATCACACCGGCTATTACAATGAAGTAGACGAGTTTCCGGTCTTTACCATAGAAAGAATTACCCAGCGAGTCGCGCCCATTTATCACAGCACTTTTACTGGCAGACCACCTGATGAGCCAGCTGTTTTGGGTGTGGCCTTAAATGAGGTATTCGTGCCGATTTTACAAAAACAATTTCCAGAGATCGTTGACTTTTATTTGCCGCCTGAAGGTTGTTCTTACCGTATGGCCGTGATCAGTATGAAAAAGCAATACGCCGGTCATGCTAAGCGAGTGATGCTTGGCACTTGGTCTTATTTACGCCAGTTTATGTACACCAAATTTGTTATTGTCGTTGACGAAGATATTGATGTCCGTAATTGGCAAGATGTGATTTGGGCAATTACCACCCGTATGGATCCCGCTAGAGATTTAACGATCTTAGAAAATACGCCTATTGATTATCTTGATTTTGCCTCGCCCGTGTCAGGCTTAGGTTCTAAAGTGGGTTTTGATGCCACTAATAAATGGCCAGGAGAAACTAACAGGGAGTGGGGACGACCTATGGTGATGTCACCTGAGGTGATTAGTAAAGTTGATGCGATGTGGGAAAGTTTGTCTATTTAATAACATCACTTAGTTTGGCTTGATGCTCTTATATCGTTCCCGCACTCCGATTGCTGGGATTCCGCTTTCGCTACATCCCAGCCTACGTATGATGTAGGCTGGGATGAGGTACGAATCCCAGCATTTAGAGCTATAGGATGCGCTTAATTTATCGTTCCCACGCAGAGCGCTCATCGTTATACACAAGTATTCTGTGTGCTTGGAGTAAAACAGCTTCAGCTGTTTTAAAATGCCCATCCTTTGCCGATATAAACGGTGGATGCGCGCAGCTTATCCACCCTACATAACTGTCCATCTTACGCGACTATGAGATGTGTATAACGATGAGCGCAGAGCGTGGGAACGATACGTAATGTCAGTTATTTAATAACAACAGCAACAGAACTAGAATGCATTTTAATAAAATGGTAAAGTTCTGCTCTTTTGAATGACCAGTTCAAGGCATGATAGTTAAGTCTTGAGCCCTTTAACCTTTACGATGTAACTTTATGAAAGCACCTGTATTTATAAAAAAATCTTGTTTTGCTGTGTTAACAATCAGTCTAATGGCGTTATTGGTAGTCGGTTGTTCAGACGATAAAGAAAAAGCGGCTAAAGCGGCCCCCGTGAAAACGGTGTTTAATCCTTTTGATCATAGTCATGATGGCACGGTAACAGCGGTCGAAAAGCATAAGTTTGAAGATGCTTTCGCAGCTCAATGTGTGGCCAGAGAAATTAAAAACTCTGTTAATAAAGACGTAGATGCTGAAAGCGCCGCCAAGCCTTGTAGTTGTATTGCTCATCATATGGTAAAAGATTTAACGGATGAAGAGGTTGAAAAATACCTGACCGAACATGAAAATCCTAGGTCTTTACAAATCAAATTCGATGCAGCCGCTTACCATTGCACACAAGCACCTATAGTAAATAAAGGCTTTACTATCTTTAATGCACCTAAGCCTAAAGAAGAAAAAAGCTTTTTCAATAAATTGTTTTACTAGGTTGGGCTGCGTGCTTTTCGCAACCCAACATCAATGTTGGGTTAACGATAAAGCCGTTAGCCCAACCTACAGGAAGCTCTTACACATCGTTCCCAAGCAGGTTCTATGTCCGAATTTCAAGGCTTGAAATGAATCGTAAACCAGCTTGATTAGCCTCTGTTAATGCCTGTCTACAACAAATCCCTATTTATTTTTCGGCGTGATTTACGCTTGCAGGATAATACCGCGCTGAATGAAGCTTTACGCCTTTCTAAGCAAGTCTTGCCCTGTTTCATTTTTGACCCCAGACAAATAGACGCTCATCCTTATCAAAGCCAACCCGCACTGCATTTTATGTTGCAGTCAATTGCAGATCTTGATCAGCAATTGCAAAGCGTCGGTGGCAATCTAACGCTTTATAAGGGCTTGCCTGATCAAGTAATTGCCTGTGCATTAAAGCAGCAATCCATTCAAGCGGTATTTATTAATCGTGATTACACGCCTTTTAGCAGGCGGCGTGATGCAGAGCTGGCAGAGACTTGTCAAAAACTAGGCTTGTCGCTATATATCTTAGCAGATGCACTTCTTACTGAGCCTGAGCAGGCGCTAAAAAGTGACCAAACGCCTTATAAAGTGTTTACTGCTTTTTATAATAATGCCCGACAGATTCCAGTTGCCTTGCCGCAAGCCTTAAGTGCGCAGCGCTTTTTGTCTATAGCCTCTGAAGTGAGTATTGAACAAGTAGCTTTGTCGTTTAGTAAAGCTACTGTGGAGATAAGCAAAGGTGGTCGATTGCAAGCGCTAGGCATACTTGAACAGCTTGCTGAGCAGGCCGATTACCTGAATACTCGAGATTTTCCGGTTTTGGATAGCACGAGTAAGTTATCTGCGCATTTAAAGTTTGGTACCTGTTCAGTGCGAGAAGTTTATTATGCGCTAATCAATGCTTTGGGTAGTGAGCACCCTTTAATAAGACAGCTTTATTGGCGTGATTTTTTTACGCATATTGCTTATCACTACCCTAGGGTATTTGGTAAGGCTTTTTTAGAAAAGTTTGCTAATCTGCATTGGGATAATAATCTGGACTATTTTCAGGCTTGGGCGGATGGGAGAACTGGCTTTCCTATCGTTGATGCCGGTATGCGTGAACTTAATGCGACGGGATTTATGCACAATCGCGTCAGAATGATCGTCGCTTCTTTTTTAGTGAAAGACTTACATGTGAGTTGGCGTTGGGGCGAGCGTTATTTTGCCCAGCATTTAGTTGATTATGATCCCTGTGTTAATAATGGCAATTGGCAGTGGGCGGCATCAACAGGTTGTGATGCCCAGCCCTACTTTCGAATATTTAATCCTTGGTTGCAGCAACAAAAATTTGATGCAGATTGCCAGTATATCTACCGATGGATACCTGAGCTTAAAGCCTATACTCCGAAAATCATTCATCAATGGCATAAAAAACATCAGTCTGGCTCATATCCAGCACCCATTATTGATCATGCCTTTGAAAGCGATAGTACCAAGGCTAGGTTTAAAGACGCCATACTTAACTCAGTATCAGTCAGCAAGTAGTCTCCATGAAATACAGTGTATAGCTGCCGACGCTAGGAGCCGTATTATTTATAAATGATGCGTTTCACTTTGTTCAGTACCTATGCACTAAAATTGCTTTAAGTAGGTCTATCAAACGCTAGTTAGCCCTAAATCTGCATTAATAGGGCTAGCAAGCGACAAATAGACCTTATAAATGCTTGAATAGGTCTAGCAAGCGACAAATAGACCCTATGAGTGCTTGAATAGGTCTAGCAATCGACAGATAGACACTATAAGTGCTTTAATAAGTCTAGCAAACGCTCGGTAGCGTTAACGCGATAAGATCTCCCTAATGTTTAACGTTTCAGGAATGATTTAAGCATTCAAACGTTTCGGTCGGGGTTGCAAACCCCGACTGGCATAGAGGCCTTGTTGCCTACTGCTGTTAACTATGCACCTGAAGGCATAGAAGCCAAAGCCGTGGCGCATCAATGGCTACATGCACTGGCTTATGACTTTACGCCCTTTGCCGAATATTTCTTGAACATACGGAGTAAATAATGACTATTATTACCTTAGATGACGCCTTAATTAATGAAGTGATTACTGTTAGTCATTATCATAATGCTCAAGAAGCTATCGTTAAAATATTAACCGACTATATACAGCAACATAAAAATCAAGCCAATATTGCTGAGTTACTGGCAATGCCAGATGGTGCTGATATTGACTTTGATCCGCCCCGCTTAGCGTCAACTATGTTTCATCCGGCTGATTTGAAATGAAATGTTTGCTAGATACCAACGTCGTTTCTGAACTAAGAAAAGCAAAAACAACTAAAATAAATCCTCATGTAAAAGCTTGGGCGGATAAAGTTGCACCGACTGATTTATATTTATCAGTGGTGACGTTGCTTGAGTTAGAAATGGGCATTGGTTTAATTGAACGACGCGATATAGCACAAGCGGTGATGCTTCGTACTTGGCTTAATCATCATGTATTACCTGCTTTTGAAGGACGTATTCTTGTTATCGATGCGGCTGTAGCACTTTGTTGTGGAAAGTTACATGTCCCAGATCCTCGTTCAGATCGTGATGCGCTCATTGCCGCCACTGCTATCGTGCATAATATGACCGTGGTTACACGCAATGTCGTAGATTTTAAACCAACAGGTGTAAAAATACTTAATCCTTGGGTTTGATGGCATCAGTAAACTATTAGCTGGCAACAAGCTAGCTTGTAACTTAATTAAAATAATAATGAACTCTTTTTTTCAAAGAACAGTAGAAGCCTTGCTGCCTACCGCTGTTAACTATGCGCCTGTAGGCACAGAAGCCAAAGCCGTGGCGCATCAATGGCTACATGCACTGGCTTATGACTTTACGCCTTTTGCCGCTATCTATAGTTTTTAACCAAATGACTTTACCTAAACTTCAATGACAAAATTATCAAAAGGCTTATACGATCGCTTGATTCATGAAGATGAATTAGCAGAAATAAATAAGCTGATTTTTGAAGGGAGGGCAACTGTTAAAACGCCATCGTATATTGAAAATAGAGAGTATTTATTAAGTGATCTATTGAATAGATTACCTGAGCTTTTAGATGAGATTTCTGCATCAAAAGATAGTAGTTCTGAAAAGAATCTAGCTGAAATTCAGTTAATTTCGACCGTATTAAAAAATGCAAGACTAGAAGCAAAAGCTGAGCTTGAAATTGATTTTATAGTAGAACCCCCACAAGTTTTACGATCTATACACGAACCTGAAATGCCGGGCATTTTTCCGGTTACTGGTTTGCGTACACCTTGGCTATTTAGTTCTTCACGCAGTGAGCCTTCTTTATTACACGAGCTCATTGCAGAATTACAAGCAGTCGATACCGTTGATATATTGGTAAGTTTTATTACTTGGAGCGGCGTAAGAAAAATAATTGATGTATTGAAACAAGCGACTGCCATTGATGCGACGGGGAAATCTCGAACAAAGTTTCGCATTTTAACGACGACATACATTGGTGCAACAGAAGCAAGAGCCGTCAATGCATTAGCTGAGTTGCCTAATGTTGAATTAAGAATTTCATTAGACGGTAGGCGTACGCGCTTACATGCTAAAGCTTGGATTTTTAATCGCAATAGTGGTTTTGGTACAGCCTTTATAGGCAGTGCTAATTTATCTGAGTCTGCCTTAATCAGCGGCATTGAATGGACAGTTAAGTTAACACAGTGCTCAAACGAAGCTATTTTCAAAAATGCTCAGGCACATTTTGAAACGCTTTGGAATGATGGTGAATTTCTCCATTATGATCCGTGCAATCAAGATCATCGTAATGCCTTAGAAAAAGCTTTATATGCAGAATCAAGGCACGGAAAAACTAATCAAAGTAGTTCTGAATTAATTGCAATACAAACATGGTTCGATTTAAGCCCTAAACCTTATCAACAAGAAATGCTTGATCGATTGGCTGCAGAAAGAACGCATCATCGTTATCGAAATTTAGTTGTTGCAGCGACTGGTACAGGCAAAACCGTTGTTGCGGCCTTTGATTATGGGCGCTTGACAAAAGAAAAAGGCGGGCAGCCGCGTTTATTGTTTGTTGCTCATCGGGTGCAGATACTAATACAGGCTATGAACACTTTTCGGCAAGTGTTACGTGATTCAAATTTTGGCGAGTTATTAGATGGCAATAATGAAGCTAGCCAACATGAGCATTTATTTGTAACCATTAATACGGCTCATAACCGTGACTTGGTAGCTCAGCATGGTGCAAGTTTCTGGAATATGGTCATAATTGATGAGGCTCATCATTTACCGGCTAATTCGTTTGATAAATTCATATCATCGGTTAAGCCTGCTGTTCTTTTGGGATTAACTGCTACACCAGAACGTGCAGATGGTAAAAGTTTAAATCAATACTTCGATACAAGACCTGATGGCTCACCTGCCGTAACATTAAGATTATGGGATGCTCTTGATCAGGAGTTACTCGCTCCTTTTGAATATTATGCAACCCACGACGACATTGATTTAACAAGTATTCAATGGAAAAAAAACACCATTGTTGAGCAGCTTGATAATATAATTTCGGCCAGTGATATACGTGCTCGCTCAGCACTTCAAGCTGTTGAAACCTATGTTAGTGATTTAGCAAAGCTCAAAGCTATCGGTTTTTGCATCAGTGTGCGCCATGCGGAATTCATGGCTGCGTATTTTAATTCACATGGATTGCCTTCAAAATCAATTACAGGGGAACATAATCAAACAGAGCGAGAACATGCGATTAATGAACTAAAGCATGGCAGACTAAAAGTAATATTCACTTGTGATTTATTTAATGAAGGCGTTGATATACCCGATGTAAACACCTTGTTATTGCTAAGGCCAACCCAAAGTCCAGTCGTGTTTCAGCAGCAAATTGGTCGGGGGTTACGGTTATCATTAGGTAAACAGAGTTGCTTGGTTTTAGATTTTGTTGGAACATACTCACAAGATTTTAGATTTGATATATTGTTGAGAGCTTTAACAGGCCAAAATAGATTGGCTATAAAAGACTCTGTTGATAAAGGTTTTGGCTCATTGCCTACAGGTTGTCATATTCAGTTCGATAGAGTGGCTAGGGAGCGAGTATTAGCGAGTCTTAAATCTTCTCTAAAACTAAATGTGACTCGTCTCACTGCAGAATTAGTTGCTTGGGCAACAGCCAAAGACCATACGAAAATTACATTAAAAGAATTCTTACTTGAGAATGAGATAGATATTTCGGATATTTATTCAGGGAATCATTATTGGACTGAACTTAAACGATTGGCGCATCTTCCAACTCTGGCAAAGGGAGTTAGGGAAGATGAATTATCACGAAGAGTTGCCAGTATTTTATACGTTGATGATATTGAAATTTTAAACGCTTGGCACCAAGCTTTAGTACATAAAAAGATTGATGCAACTAGGGTTCAAATACTTGCTCATACATTTTTAGTTCGTCAATCTGAATTAATTAACCCAGCTCAGTTCATGTTATTAATTGAGCAACATCCAGCGATCAAAGACGAGTTAATCGAAGTTATAGAGTGGCGTATAGAGCAATCAATACAGCCTTATTGTCATCTTGATGGAACTCCGTCTTCATGGGTACTTTCATTACATAATCGCTACTCAAGATCGGATATTATTACCGCGATTTCTTATGCTAATGCGACTAAACGTCCGGCATTTAGGGAGGGTTGTTTAGCTATTTCGGACAGTAAAATAGAATTAATGTTTGTGACTTTAGATAAAAGCGAAGGTTTTGATGAGCGTGTTCAATATCATGATTATGCGATTAGCCCGAAATTGTTTCACTGGCAATCTCAAAATGTTGCCAGCTCCACTAATAATACCGGACTTCGCTATTTAAATAGCGTTGCAGAACCTTTGGCCAATGGCTGGAGGTTCTTTTTATTTGTTCGTGAAAACAAAAATGCTGCCTTTGCTGCACTGGGTGAAGCACTATTAATTAAAGCAGAAGGTGAGCGCCCCATTTCAATTACATGGGAGCTTAAGGCGGCCATGCCGATTGAATTATTTAGGCATTTTTCTGTACTGAGATCAGTCTAGATAATTCATTCTGTATGATACTATCAAGCTTTAAACGTTAATCGAGCAGATATTTTATGCGTATGTTTAATCCACCACATCCTGGTGAAATATTAGCTGAACTGTGGTTAAAACCTCTTAAACTGACAATTACCCAAGCCGCTAAAAATTTAAATGTAACCCGAAAAACGGTATCTGCTCTGGTTAATGGAAAAACAGCCATTAGCCCAGAAATGGCCTTGCGATTAGAGTTGGTGTTTGGGAAAAGTGCCGAATCTTGGCTTGCAGCACAAGCGGCTTATGATTTATGGCACTAGAAGCTAAGCGTGACAGTTTGGGTGTTCATAAGCTGGTGGCTTAGTTATTTTTCTGTATATTGTAGGCGTATTGATCCACCCAAACTAAAGGGGTTTCGGTTTTTGCCTCTACCCATCTTACGGCCTTCAATCGACTATTCTATGACCAACTCTGCCAGCGCGCCTTTGTCAATGGCACGAGTCAGACTATGATCAACCAGCAGGTATTTGCCAGGAACTTCAGCAGTAAACTCGATCATAACGGCAGAGCCGGGCGCTATGATTGTAGTTTGAACGTTTTTGAGTGGCGGATTCGTAATCGCTCCGTATTGATAGACGTTATCGAATATAGCGCCGATGATATGAAAATTAGACGCGATATGAGAACCAACGCCTACAAATAGACGGATTTTTTCACCCACTTTGGCTTTCAAAGCACGTTCACCGCTGAGCGAGTTAACTCGACCATTGAATAAAAAATATTCAGGATGCTCATTTAACAGCTTTTCTTTACTAAAGGCTTGTAGCCCTTTATCGCCATATTTACCATGGGTGTAAAAATCGCCTTGCATCACGTAAAACTCACGATCGACTTTTGACAGGCCTTGTTCCGGTTCGACCAGAATCATGCCATACATGCCATTGGCGATATGAGTGGGTACATGGGGACTTGCACAATGATAAATATAAATACCCGGATGCGTGGCGTTAAAACTAAAGCTTTTTTGTTCACCTTGAGCGACTTGCATTAATGGTGCGCCGCCACCAGGACCAACAACGGCATGCAAATCGATAGAATGAGCCGAATGACCTGCGGCAGTATGTTCAGACGAGGTGTGCTGATTATGGGCTTCATGAGCAAGGCCTGGTTTACCGTGACTTAAATTTATGTCTATTTGATCGCCCGTTCTGGCTCTGATAAACGGCCCAGGTACTTTACCGTTATAAGTCCAATATTGGTAAGTCACATCAGGCATCATTTCTGCGACTACTTCATCGCTATAAAGATCAATACTCACCCGTTGTGACTGCCTACGATTAATCGGCGGCGGTAAGTCATCCGCTCGACGGCCGATTTCATCGGTATCTATTTTTGGCGTAGTTGTCGTTTCATTAGCCATAGGCGTGGCATGATGCATTTCTTCACCTGAATGCGCGGACATTTCTTCGGCCGACATCGCTTTGTGCTTTATTTTCTCTACTTGAACTGCGTTGTATTTTTCGGCCATCGCCTTGTTCTTTGCTTCATCAGAGCAAGCACTGATCAAGCTACTTAAGACTATAAAAATAACGGTCGATCTGTTGAAAATATTCATATATTTATCTCTGTTATAGTCAGTTTAACTGACTTTCAAGATCAGCAGCCAGTGCTTCATATTGACACCAAATGCTTTGGCTATCTAAGCGCTCATCAGTCTCGGCATATTCTTTTAATAAAGAGGATTTAGCTATATCAGAAAGTCCACGCTCCCCCATTGGATACAGAATGTTGTCTTCCTTATAGATATGCTCTTTTAAAAGTCGTGCGTACTCAACACCATTGATCGCTAATTTATCGATATCGTTGCTGAGCAAGGCATTTTCCATATTCAGTACCAATTCCCTAGCTTTACCGTGTTCATTTAACATTTGTGGAATCGGATTGCAGTGGGTCAGAACACCCGGCTGTTCAAGATAACGAAATAGAATAGTTTCTTCTTTCGCATGATGAAATTCGTCAGCAAACTCATGGATAAACTGAAGAAAGACAGGGGCTTTTTCAAATAACAAAGAAGGCTCGCGGTTTTTAGTGCTGAGTTCAACATAGCTTTCCAGTAAAGCGACGTATTTTAAAATAAGTTGGTGTTCTTTCATTAAGTGCTCAGTTGCTAACATTAGATTTTTATCTCTTATAAATTAGGTTAATCGGCTATTGATGCCTTGATGAAAATAAAATGGCCAAATAACTTATCGTCTTCGTACCACCTGATAGGGGCGAGAGATATAGCCAAACGGAACACTCCATACATGCACCAGACGACTGAAGGGGAAGACTAAAAAGAGTGTTTGCCCTAACACTAAGTGCAATTTAAAAAGTAGACCTATGTTGTTGATTTGATCTGCCGCCCCACTACGAAAGGTGACTATGCGTTGCGCCCATTCCGATAGCAATAACATATTAGAACCGTCGCTGTGATAAATGGAGATAGGCAAGGTCAATAAGCCCAAGGCTAATTGCACGGCTATCAGCAATAAAATAAAAATATCCATACGACTACTGGTGGCGCGTATGCGGGCATCGGTTAATCGACGACGTATGAGTATATAAATACCTTTGGCACAAATCCCACCAAATACCCCGCCAGCAACTACGGCTAGTATTTGCTTACCCGAAGTAGACAATCCCAAGCTATGGTAAACAGCCGGTGGCGTGAGTAAGCCTGCGAAATGTCCGACAAACAATAGCAGTATGCCTATGTGAAATAAATTGCTGCCCAGTCGTAATTCTTTGGCGCGTAAAAACTGGCTAGAGCCCGTGCGCCAAGTGTATTGGTCGCGATCATAACGCGCTATGCTGCCGACTATAAATACGCTGATCGCTATATAGGGGTAATAACCAAATAGTAAGGTATTAAGATAATTCACGATAGACTCCTTAAAGAGAACGATGTTGCGCTTTTAAATATTGATCGCGCGGCGTGATAGTTATTGGACTGACGGTAGCTGTTTGGCTGTTACACGCGTCTTTTGCGCCCATAAAACTGACGGCTTCTTCTTCCCAGATTTCATCCATATTGACTAAGGTTTGGTCTTCGCCTTCGGTAGCCGCTAGATGTAAGATATCTGCCAGTGCTTCAGGTTCGCCTGCAAAGCCCGCTAATGCCTCAAAAATAGCGTTAAAGGGACTGCTACGTTCAGTGAGTCTTGCGCCTAACAAACTTAATACTGGCATAGCATCGTGTAATAATTGCACAGCTTCTGCCTGTTCTTGTTGCGAAAGAAACTCCAAAAACAAGGGGATGTAATCGGGTAATTCATGCGTAGAGAGCTCAAAGCCATGAGCTTCGTACATCTGTAACAAATTAACCATCGCTTGGCCGCGATCGCGAGATTCGCCGTGTACATGTTCAAAAATATGCAAAGACAAAAACCGTCCTCGATCAAATAAGGCTACATAAGCTTCTTGTACATCGAGCAGATCAACGTCGCGATAAGTGTCAATCAGTGCCAGCACTGATTTTTTATGCGCGGCCAATAATAGATTTTCTTGCTCAATAACATTAGCCATCTCATCGAGTGCGGCTAGCATTTCGGCTTCTGGATAGCTTAATAATAAGGATAAAACTTTTAGAGTACGCATCATGTATCCTTATTTTACCGATTCCACTTTAATAGGAATTTTGATGGGAATGCCAGCACCACGTTGTGGCTTTGTGTTGCCACCAAATAGGTTGGTGTCACTATTGCCAGACGAACAGCCGCTACCAAAACTAAAGCCACAGCCGCCTTGCTCACCATAAGCATCAAAGGTGGAGCTGGCGTATTCGCGATGACTGCTTGGAATGACAAAGCGATCTTCATAATTAGCAATGGCCATGGTGTGATACATGTCTTCAACTTGCTGCTGAGTCAAACCTACACGTTCCAATACCGAGGTATTAATGACACCCTCAACGGTTTTGCTACGCATATAAGCGCGCATGGCCAGCATACGTTCCAAGCCTAAGACCACCGGTTCTTCTTTGCCTGCGGTGAGTAAATTGGCCAGATATTGCACAGGAATGCGTAAAGAACGCACGTCAGGTATATCGCCATCCATGCCAATTTGATCGTGTTCCGCCGCTGATTGGATAGGCGATAGTGGAGGTACGTACCAGACCATTGGCAGGGTGCGAAATTCAGGGTGCAACGGGAAGGCCACTTTCCAATCTATGGCCATTTTATAAACCGGTGAGGCTTGTGCGGCTGTTAACCAAGACTCTGGAATACCTTCGGCTCGCGCTTGAGCGAGTACCTGTTCGTCAAAGGGATTGAGAAATACATCTAGCTGTTGCTGATATAAATCTTGTTCATTTTCGCAACTGGCGGCTTCCTCGATACGATCTGCGTCATACAGCAATACGCCTAAATAACGGATGCGCCCTACACAGGTTTCTGAACACACGGTAGGCTCACCGGCTTCGATGCGTGGATAACAGAAGGTGCATTTTTCCGACTTTCCGGTCTCCCAGTTGTAATAGATTTTTTTATAAGGACAGGCGGAAACGCACATGCGCCAGCCGCGGCATTTGTCTTGATCAATCAAGACAATGCCGTCTTCTTCACGCTTGTAAATCGAACCGCTAGGGCAGGCCGCTACACAGGTAGGATTTAAACAGTGTTCACATAAGCGAGGCAAATACATCATGAAGGTGTTTTCAAACTCACCATACATGTCTTTTTGGATGTTATCGAAATTGATATCACGCGAACGAGATGAAAATTCCGTACCCAGAATCTCCTCCCAATTCGGGCCGCCTTCAATTTTTTCCATGCGCTTGCCAGTAATCACCGAATAGGGCCTTGCCGTCGGTGGGTTTTTCGATTCTTTACTGGTATGCAAATGCTGGTAATCAAAATCGTACGGTTCGTAATAATCGTCAATTTCGGGTAAATCAGGATTGGCGAAAATATTGCGCATGATTTTGTATTTACTGCCTTGGCGCGGCTCTATCTTGCCATTGATTTTTCGTATCCATCCGCCATTCCACTTATCCTGATTTTCCCATTGCTGTGGAAAACCGATACCTGGCTTGGTTTCAACATTATTAAACCACGCATATTCCACGCCTTTACGGGAAGTCCAAACGTTTTTGCAGGTCACCGAGCAAGTATGGCAACCGATACATTTGTCCAGATTTAATACCATACCTATTTGTGCGCGAATTTTCATTGTGCCTCTCCCGACGCGGTTTGTTCTTCCAGCCAATCCACTTTGCTCATTTTGCGGATAATGACAAATTCATCTCGATTTGATCCTACCGTGCCGTAATAGTTAAAGCCATAACTTAATTGAGCATAACCGCCGATCATGTGCGTGGGTTTAAGGGTTGCACGGGTCACCGAGTTTTGTATACCACCGCGTCCACCCGTGGTTTCTGAACCTGGCATATTGACGATTTTTTCTTGAGCGTGATACATCATGCATAAGCCTTCGGGTACTCGTTGACTGACTACGGCTCTAGCAACCAGTGCGCCATTCACATTAAAGGCTTCTATCCAATCATTGTCTTTAATGCCCACTTTTGTGGCATCAATTTCACTCATCCATACGATAGGTCCACCGCGTGATAAGGTCAGCATGAGTAGATTGTCGGTGTAGGTGCTGTGTATGCCCCATTTTTGATGAGGTGTCAGAAAATTCAACACCAGTTCATCATTACCATTGGGCTTTTGACCTAAAATGGGTTTGATAGAACGAGTATCTACCGGCGGTTTATAAACGCACAAGGTCTCACCAAAAGCGCGCATCCAGCTATGATCTTGATAAAACTGTTGGCGACCGGTTAGGGTGCGCCATGGAATGCGTTCATGGACATTGGTATAACAAGCGTTGTAGCAAACTTGCTCAGATTCCAGACCGCTCCAAGTCGGTGAAGAGATGATCTTGCGGGGCTGCGCCTGTACGTCACGAAAACGAATTTTGTCGTCTTCTCTAGGTAGCGCTAAATGGGTATGGTCGCGTCCGGTAATTTTACTCAAGGCTTCCCAGGCTTTAACGGCAACATGGCCATTGGTTTCGGGTGCTAGCATCAAAATCACTTCGGTCGCATCAATATCCGATTCAATGCGAGGCAGACCTTTACTGATGCCTTCATCTGTCACTAATCGATTTAGCTCACCCAGTTGCTGGACTTCAGTTTCGGTATTCCAAGCAATACCTTTACCGCCATTACCAACTTTACTCAGCATGGGCCCCAATGAGGTGAACATTTTGTAAGTATTGGGATAATCACGCTCAACAATCACCAGTGACGGCATGGTTTTTCCCGGAATCGGCTCGCATTCACCTTTCTTCCAGTCCTTGACATCAAAGGGCTGGGCCAGTTCTCCGGGCGTGTCATGTAGCACCGGTACGGCGACGATATCTTTTTCTAGTCCTAAATGACCTACAGTGAGTTCTGAGAATTTCTTGGCGATACCTTTGTAAATATCCCAATCAGAACGTGATTCCCATGCGGGATCAACCGCTTTGGACAAGGGGTGGATAAACGGGTGCATATCTGAGGTATTGAGGTCATTTTTCTCATACCAAGTTGCCGTCGGTAAAATGATATCCGAATACAAACAGGTTGTGGACATCCGAAAATCCAGTGTTACCAGTAAGTCGAGTTTTCCCTCTGCGGCCGTTTCATGCCAGAGCACTTCCGAGGGTTTTTCACCCTCATCATCACCTAGGTCTTTGCCTTGTATACCATGCTTTGTGCCTAGTAAATACTTTAAAAAGTATTCATGGCCTTTGCCTGAAGAGCCTAATAAATTGGAGCGCCACACAAACATATTGCGTGGAAAGTTTTTGGGATTATCAGGGTCTTCGCAGGACATTTTCAAACTGCCGTCTTTCAGGCTATTCACGACATAATCAATCGGTGCTATACCAGCGACTTCCGCATCGCGCACCACTTGTAAAGGATTGGTTTGTAATTGTGGCGCTGAGGGTAACCAGCCCATGCGTTCAGATTTAACGTTAAAGTCGATCAAACTGCCTTGCCAGTCTTCAGGCTTGGCAGTCGGCGATAAAATCTCGCTGACTTTAAGGGTTTCGTAACGCCATTGACTTGTGTGACTGTAGAAAAACGAGGTGCTGTTCATTTGTCTAGGCGGACGTTTCCAGTCCAAACCAAAGGCGAGCGGTAACCAACCCGTTTGAGGTCTGAGTTTTTCTTGGCCTACATAATGCGCCCAACCGCCACCGGACTGCCCGACGCAACCGCAAAGCATCAACATATTCATGATGCCGCGATAAGTCATATCCATGTGATACCAATGATTAATGCCGGCACCCAGTATCACCATCGAACGACCTTGAGTTTTTTCGGCATTAGTCGCAAATTCCCGCGCCACTGCAATGACATTTTTCCGAGTAACACCGGTGATTTTTTCCTGCCACGCTGGCGTGTACGGAACATCTTCATCATAAGAGCTCGCGACATTGCCACCACCCAAACCACGATCTATACCATAGTTAGCCACCAGCAAATCAAATACCGTAGTGGCTAAGACTTCTGTGCCATCGGCTAGGGTGATTTTTTTAACGGGCACATGGCGTTTTTGAATAGCGTCATGAGCGGAATGGGTGAAATGTGGATGTTCGGAACCACCAAAATAAGGAAAGCCGACACTAGCAGTCGCATCTTTATGATCAATCAAGCTTAAGCGCAAGCTGATAGGCTGATTGTCTACGGTTTTTTGTTCTATATTCCAATGCCCGCTTTCACCCCAGCGAAAGCCGATAGAGCCACAAGGCGGAACAATCTGGCCACTGATTTCATCATAAGCGACTGTTTTCCAATCAGGGTTATTATCTTGACTTAAGTTGCCTATAAAGTCGGATGCCCTCAAGAAGCGATCTTGCACATAAGCGCCGTCCTGTTCTTTAAGTATCACTAGAAAGGGCAGGTCGGTATTCTCACGGACATACTGATTAAAATAAGGGCTTTGGCGCTCAACATGAAATTCTTTGAGGATAACGTGTCCTATCGCCATCGCCAATGCCGCATCGGTACCCTGTTTGGGGTGCAACCACAAATCGGCAAATTTACTGGCTTCTGAATAATCAGGGCTGACCACGACAATCTTGGCACCTTTATAACGCGCTTCGGTCATGAAGTGCGCATCAGGCGTTCGAGTTTGCGGGACGTTTGAGCCCCATAACATCAAAAAGCCAGCGTTATACCAATCGGCTGATTCAGGGACATCGGTTTGCTCGCCCCAAGTTTGCGGGGATGCCGGTGGCAAATCGCAATACCAGTCATAAAAGCTCATACTCACGCCGCCGATCAGCGACAAATAACGACTACCGGCGGCATAAGACACCATAGACATGGCGGGTATAGGCGAAAAACCAATAATACGATCGGGGCCGAAGGTTTTTGCCGTATAAATATTGGCCGCAGCGATAATCTCGTTGACTTCTGCCCAGTTGGCGCGAACCAAGCCCCCTAAGCCGCGTTTGGATTTATATTCAGTGCTTTTTATAGGATCTTCAACGATGGATGCCCAAGCATCAACGGGATCTAAGCTTAATCTAGCTTCACGCCATAGTCTGACCAAACGGCCGCGTATCATGGGGTATTTGAGGCGATTGGCGCTATATAAATACCAAGAATAACTGGCACCGCGAGAGCATCCTCGTGGTTCGTGATTGGGTAAATCAGGACGCGTACGCGGATAATCGGTCTGTTGGGTTTCCCAAGTCACTAGCCCATTTTTAACATAGATTTTCCAGCTGCAAGAACCCGTACAATTGACGCCATGCGTAGAGCGCACAATTTTGTCGTGTTGCCAGCGTGATCGATAACTGTTTTCCCAGCTACGATCTTCATTAGTCACTACCCCGTGATCACCGGAGAACGTGTCTACTTTTTTCTTGAGAAACAGCAAGCGATCGAGGAAGTGACTCATAATGATTGACCTATAATTTTAGAGTTTTACTGATTCCCAAACGCAAGCTTGGGAATGTGGTAGCTAAAGCTGCAAGTTTTGCGAAAATCAACACGGCATAGCCGCTGTTTTACGTGCGTAATTCCACCAGGTAATCGCTATGCAAATGATGTAAAAAGCAATAAAGCAATACAAGGCAGCATCCGGTCTACCCGTCATGCTGATTGCAGTACCGTAACTCTTAGGAATAAAAAATGCACCATAAGCAGCGACCGCCGAACTAAAGCCTAAGACTGCCGCCGCTTCTTTAGCAGCGTCTTTTCGTGCTTGAGCCAGAATGTCTGCGGCTTGTCCTTTGACAGCGCACAAACGTTCGGTCATAAAAATAACGGGAATCATCCGAAATGTTGAACCATTACCAATGCCTGTGGTGATAAATAACAGCATAAACATGGCAAGAAAGCCCCAGAAATTACCTAGATTTCCCTCAGCCGGCATGAAATGCAACACGCCCAATACTGCCATTATCATGATGAAGAAGTTCCACAAGGTGACTTGTGCGCCGCCCAGTTTATCGGCCAACCAGCCACCGACGGGTCTAATTAAAGCACCAACCAAAGGGCCTAAAAAGGCGTATTGGGTTGGATTAATGTCAGGAAACAAGATTTTGATTAACATGGGGAAACCCGCTGAATAACCAATAAAAGAACCGAAAGTTCCGGTATAGAGCCAGCACATCAACCAATTGTGTTTACGTTTAAAAATGACGGATTGCTCTTTAAAGGAGGCTTTAGCTGAGGCGATATCATTCATGCCAAACCAAGCGGCAATACTGGTCGCAATAATAAATGGCACCCAAATAAAACCAGCATTTTGTAACCAGATGTTTTTAGTTACCTCTGCCTTAACCCACAGTTGTGGCTCGCCGCCCCATGAACCGAATACGCTCATAGCAATAACCAACGGCACTACAAACTGCACGGTACTGACGCCTAAATTACCCAAGCCGGCATTTAAGCCCAGCGCTGTGCCTTTTTGTGCTTGTGGATAAAAAAAGCTAATGTTCGCCATGCTGGAGGCAAAGTTACCACCACCAAAGCCGCATAATAAAGCTAATACCGCCATTAAAATATAAGGCGTTTCAGTATTTTGTACGGCAAAGCCTATCCAGATCGACGGCAATAATAACGATAGCGTACTAATAGTTGTCCAACGACGGCCACCAAAAATAGGCACCATAAAGGAATAGAAAATCCGTAAGGTCGCTCCAGATAAGCCCGGCAATGCTGTCAACCAGAACAATTCATTAGTGGTGTATTTAAAACCGATACTGGGTAAATTAATAACCACCACGCTCCAGACCATCCATACAGCAAAGGCTAATAATAAGGCGGGTATGCTGATCCATAAATTGCGTGTGGCAATATGTTTCCCCGTTTTTTCCCAGAAGCCGGGCTCTTCAGGACTCCAATCCGTCAATATCAATGAAGAAGGGTGACTTAGTTCAGGTAAGTCAGTTGAAACTCTAGCTAATTCAGGTACAACGCGGCGCTCCATTCTGGCAATAGAAAAGTGCATCCAAGTAAGTGCGATAATGACTAAAGCAAACAATAGCATGAAGCAACTACTCCAGATGCCAGTCAAATCATTCAACATGCCGAACGTCAATGGGAGTAAGAAGCCGCCTAGACCTCCGATCATACCGACGGCACCGCCTACAGCACCGATATTATTGGGGTAATAAACTGGGATATGTTTGTAGACGGCAGCTTTACCAAAAGACATAAACAGCGCTAACACCGATGTCAGAAAGATAAAGCCCGCAGGTCCCATGGCTAGGCTAAAGCTGATATCACCCTTAATGCCATGTATCAAATAATCGGTAGGTGGATAGGACAGAAAAAAAGTACAGATGGCTGCGACAATAAATGTCCAGTACATGATTAAGCGGGCGCCGTAGCGATCTGCTAACCAACCACCTACGGCTCGAAACAAACTGGCAAAAATCGAAAACAAGGCCGCCAGCATACCTGCGACCTTAATATCAAAGCCGTAAGCACCTACCAGATAACGAGGTAACCACAGCGCTAAGGCGACAAAGGCGCCAAATACACAAAAGTAATACAGTGAAAAGCGCCAAACTTGAATGTTTTTAAGAGGCTCTAGTTGTTTTATAAAGGAGTCTGGCTTGGCACCCGATAAACGCCTCGCTTTGAGCATAGGGTCATCGTCACTAAAAAGCCAGAAAACGATTGCCATCAGCAATAAAACTGCTCCCCATAGTTGCGCGACAGCATGCCAACCAAAGGCAATCATCACAAACGGTGCGGTAAATTTTGTGATGGCAGCACCGATGTTACCCAAACCGAAAATACCCAAGGCCGTGCCTTGTTTTTCGGTAGGAAACCAGCATGAAGTATAGGCGATACCTACAGCAAAAGAACCCCCTGCAACACCAATACCTAGTGCGGCTACTAAGTACATCAGGTAAGTATCAACGGTCGTTAATAGAAAGGTAGCGATAGCTGAGGTCACCATAACTATCGTATAGATAATCCGGCCACCGTATTGGTCGCTCCATATACCTAATACCAGCCGAATTAAGGAGCCAGAGAGTATTGGCGTACCTATCAGCAAACCAAATTCGGTTTCACTTAAGCCTAAGTCTTTTTGAATTTGCAGGCCGATGATGGAAAAGATAGTCCATACGGCAAAGCAGGTGGTGAAGGCAACAGTACTTAAGGCGAGTGCCCGTGATTGCTGGTTAGGTGTAACATCATTAGTGGTAGACATGATAAGCCTTGTTGACGGGTAAAATAGTGAGTCTTTATTGTTACGAGCGATTTAATGAACAGTTCGTAACAATTAAATTTTAGTCATTGATTTCAAAAGAAGCTGACCTATATGAGTTATATGCTAACGTTAAATGCTGCATAGAAAATACCCCACATAAGGTAGTTCTTTTGTTGAAAACTAGCAACATAAAAATACTTGCTATTTGTAAGGTAGATAGTTATTTTAGAATGACCGTTTTGGAGTGATGCGATAACTGCTGGTTATTTAAAATAGAGGAGCGTTAATGTCACTGTTTAAGTGTTCATTTCGTTTAATGATATAGCCATAAGCTTAAGGTAAGATTCAATTTTTCAGCTACTGAAAGTAGGTGTTTCTTTGTTTTAACTACAGCAGTATTAAGTATGTGTGACCTGTTTTATTAATAATAGAGCGCATACAAAATGCATTAAAAGTGCTCTGTAAGTACTGCTAAGGAATAGTGGGAACTTTATGGTGGCTAATTTCTTGTGTTGGAGTTAACGGCTAATCTTGCTGACTACTACGTTGATCTGGTTGAATTGTCATGCAATCTTGCTAAGCACTCATCAAATGATTAGCGAGTGCTCCTTAACAAATGGCATAAGGCCTCAGCAAGATTGATGGAGTGCTATATCAGATTAAAGGACGCTTAATAAAATCAGTATTTTGGAGCTAACGATTCGAATAGCGCTACGTTATGTTGACGGAGTGCTCAGTGAGTTTTAACTAGCGCTCTCATTGGGTTTTGTTTTTTCGCCAAAAATAAACACCTGCAGCGATACTGCCAACTATAAAGATAACCATTAAAATTGGATACTGATAAAGTAAATCAAAAGTTGCCCCTATACCATGTGTTGTATGTTGAGAATAAGGTCCCATGATGCGCTCCACTATATTAAAAAAATTGATTGAAAGCTGAGTATAAATACCCTGTGGTTTTTAATCGGCTAATTTAGAACTTACCTTAAAAATGCGCATTGTCCAGTATAAATATGGTGATGATTTTTCTAATAGTCTTTAAGCAAAAAAACATTTGGCAACTCCCATTACTCTATATCAATGTGTACTTCATTATGCCTAAGAAACGGTAGTGTCCAAGGTGGATCGTAAGCTGCAGAACGTGCGGGAGATAAGGCCTTAAAACCTTGCTGATTAAGCCAGATACTTAAGGTGCCGGCATTTTTTTCAATACCTGATTCACAAAGACTGCCCGTATACTGAATAACTGCGACTTTTTTATCCGGTAGTTCTTTAATAGTGACCGCTTTATCATTAGGGATAGGCGCAGTTGTAAGTAAATAACCCTTAGGGAGCACAAACGCCATTAGCCATCGATCTTCAGATTTTTGCTGAATAACGGGAGCCGTCATGGCTAGAGTTTCAGTTTGTTGTTCCTGAATAACAGGTGCTGTCATCGCTAGGGTTTGCTGTTTTTGATTATTGCCAAAAATATATCCGGCAAGGCGTTGAAAGCCTTGGGTACTAGCATTTTTATAATCGGCGACTATCTCAGTTTCAGCGATAAGCAAGTCTGGATAGTGTCTGATCTGAATGTTCCCATAATCATTAAGTACTTGATAACTTGGTTGATCTGCCGTTCGTAAGCCAAACACACTGCAGCCTGTTAAGAAAATGGTGGTTAAAACAGCGATTAATTTTTTCATTGCATGACTCGGTTGTGTAGAGGGTACAAAGTGGCTACAGGAATTATTCCATAAAATAGATCTGATATCGAAAATATTAGATTTAACACCTGCTTAAAAATAGAAAATCTTTGTCATGTTAGTTGGTTCCATACTTTCCGATATCTGCATGTTGAGTAAGGATAGAGCGATTGTCTGGCTTGCTCGAGTTTTGGTATCTACTATAATTTAATAGTTGCTTGATTTTCGTGCGGAAATAAACTTAATATAGGCCGCATTTCAGTGGTGATCGGCAGCTTATAAAAAAAATAATAACGCTAGGCTAATTTAAATATCGATAAGCGTTAGTATAAATGCCACTCAACAACCCTAATTACTTAACCATTTCGTTAAACTTGCATACTCTGATGAAAAGAAAGCTAGCCATAATATTTGTAGTTGTATTGCTCTTTGCCGTTAATTTTAGCATTTGGAGCTACATTAATAACCCATTACAACTGCAGTCGTGGACTAAAACTACCATGGGCGTTACTTACGATCCCATGCGTAAGCAAGATACGCAAACCGGTAATACCTATCCTAGTATTGAGGATATGGATAGTGATTTAACCTTGCTGGCAGATAAGGTTCATGCCGTCAGAACTTACAGTATGCTTAAAGGCCAAGATAAGATTCCAGAATTGGCTGCTAAACATAATCTGAATGTGACCTTAGGCGCGTGGATAGACGGTAATCTGGAAAAGAATCGCCTAGAAGTCGATAAGTTAATTGAAGTTGGTCGTCAGAGTAACCCTAAAATTATCCGCTTGATGGTCGGTAATGAGGTGTTATTGCGTGCCGATATTACTAAAGCCGCGCTGATTGATTATATCCGTGAAGTTAAAAAGAACAGTTGGCATCCTGTCAGTACTTCTGAGACTTGGGATGTCTGGTTAAAAAATCCTGATCTTGTTGATGAAGTCGACTTTATCGCTATACACGTTCTACCCTTCTGGGAAGGTATCGCAGCTGACGAAGCGGTTGATTATGTTTTTGCTAGGTATCATGATGTGCAGCAGGCTTACCCTAATAAACCCGTCATTATTACCGAAGTAGGCTGGCCTTCAGATGGTCAACCTTTTAAACATGCGACCGCTTCAGTTTCTAATCAAGCCACTTTCTTGCGCGAATTTCTTAACCGAGCTGATGCCGAAAAAGTTAATTACTATATCGTTGAAGCCTTTGATCAGCCGTGGAAGAAATCTATAGAAGGTTCTGCCGGTGCTTATTGGGGTATTTTCAATGCTGACCGCCAAGCTAAATATCCTATGGATGGTGAAGTGCTGACTATGCCTAGTTGGCGCAATTGGGCAACTGGGGCTGCAGCTTTCAGTATGGTATTAATGGGTTTGTTCTTGTTTACTCGGACTACCTTAAAATTACCGGGTGTGGTGTTTTTTGGTTTAATCGCTAATTTGGCGGTATCTGTTATTTTTTGGTCGGCGTCTACAGGGGCGCAGCAATATCAAACCAAGCTCAGCGTGTTATTTTTGGGTCTAATGTTGCTGATGCAGATTATGGCCGTCGTTATCTTGTTAATAGAAGCTTTGGAAATCGCCGAAGTTATTTGGCATAAAAAAACAGCTAGAACCTTTCAGCCATTAACGCCCAGCGCTGATTTTAAATATCCTAAAGTATCATTGCATTTGCCTATCCATAACGAGCCACCGATGATGGTGCGCAAAACGTTGGAAGCTTTAGCTAAGGTAGATTACCCCAATTTAGAAGTATTGGTGATGGATAACAATACTAAAGACCCTGCCATTTGGGAGCCAGTACGAGATGATTGTGAACGTCTAGGGCCAATGTTTCGGTTTTTCCATTTGGAAAATTGGCCTGGCTTTAAGGCAGGGGCGATTAATCATGCGCTGGAACAAACCGCAGAAGATGCAGAAATTATTGCCGTTATCGACAGTGACTATGTGTTGTCACCCGATTGGCTTAAGTGTATGGTGCCTTATTTCGATAATAAAAATGTTGGTTTTGTGCAATCACCACAAGATTATCGCGACCGTGATCAAAGCGCCTTTAAATCTTTTTGTTATTGGGAATATGCTGGATTTTTTAATATCGGTATGGTGCAGCGCAACGAATATAACGCGATTATCCAGCATGGCACGATGACTATGATTAGAAAGTCAGCCTTGTTGGAAGTAGGCAATTGGGCGGAATGGTGCATCTGTGAAGATAGCGAGCTAGGTTTGCGTTTGTATGAAGCCGGCTATGATTCGGTTTATGTGAAGGATTCTTTTGGTCGCGGCTTGATGCCTGACACTATGTCCGGTTATATGACACAACGCTTTCGTTGGGTTTATGGAGCGATGCAGATTATTAAAGGTCATTGGACTAGCTTTTTGCCGGGTCAAAAATCCCCATTAACAGCTGCACAACGTTATTATTTTATTGCTGGTTGGTTACCTTGGTTTTCTGATGCGCTCGCTTTATTCTTTACGACAGCTAGTTTGGTGTTAACAGGAATCATATTGACTGATCCCATACACAGTGAGTTACCGGCTAATGTGTTTTTATTACCCACTGTTGGTTTATTTAGCTTTAAAATTTTACGAGGCTTATGGCTTTATCAGGCTAGAGTTCCTTGCTCAGTATGGAAGTCACTAGGTGCTGCTTTAACAGGACTATCTTTAACGCACACTGTAGCAAGAGGCACTATACAAGGCTTGTTTACTTCAGGTAAGCCTTTTATGCGTACCCCTAAATATGAAAAACAAGGACCTTTGTTTTCTGGATTAATGACCATTAGGCAAGAGTTGTTCTTATTGATATTGTTGAGTTCGGCTATAGCAGCGATGTGCTCCATAGAACATTTCGATAACTTAAGCGGTCGCTTATGGATCGCTGTTTTATCGGTACAGGCGGTGCCCTATGTGGCTGCTTTATTGACATTGTTGATTAGTATTGCACCGAATTATGGTAGTAAATCTAAATTATTGGCTGAAGAGTTGGATGAGTAAATAGCGACAGTTATTGTCGGGTAGCTTGGTTTGCGAAAAGAGGCAAGCCAAGCTACCTCAGATACTTTTGATAGTTTAGGCATCTGCAATCGTAAGCTTTTTTAAGTATCGACACTTATTTAGCGCTGTCTATTTTGAAACAGGACCCATGTAATGACGCTTATACGCCAAGACGACTTTATTCAAAGTATCGCTGACTCGCTACAATATATTTCTTATTATCATCCGCTAGACTTCATCCAAGCTTTAAATACGGCTTATCAAAAAGAACAAAGTCCTGCTGCCAAAGATGC